>ENA-ORCX01000492-ORCX01000492.1-marine-metagenome-genome-assembly--contig:-NODE-492-length-13691-cov-2.965917_pt1 | contig 13691 bp, 14 predicted proteins | sample MGYA00248630_ERZ508518 | MGnify/ENA primary metagenome ERZ508518 (study PRJEB26188, sample SAMN06268768) | marine metagenome | isolation source: Bioluminescent Bay, La Paraguera, Puerto Rico | place...
GTTTATTATCATGGGTTCCTTCGCAAACCTTCGCCAAGGACAAATCCCCATGACGTTTGTTTTGGTTGCAGTTTTGTATTTAGGCAATGAGCTATCTCAATCATTTGCCAACGATCAAATCTCTCAACTGGCACATCTAATTGGCGGTATTTGCGGTGCTTTACTTGGATTCTTCATGAAACCAGGAAAGACCGCTTAAAGAAACTTTAAGTTGACTGACGAAACCCCTTGTCAGACGCTAAATTATCTCTATGCATCATCCCTATCGTGGCTAAAGCAAGTAAAGAGTTTTTATACGGATTAAATCCGGCCTTTGAAGCATTGTTGGCAGCAAGACGCACCATTTACAATGCTTACGTTACCAATGCGACCAAGAACAGTTCTCGTTTGAAGAAACTGATTGAGATGTTGGAACAACGCTCCGTTCCGGTCGAATATGTCGACAAGGAGAGACTTAGACAGCTTTGCAAAAGCCATGAACATCAGGGCATCGTATTAAGATCCAGTACCTACCCTTACGAAAAATGGGAAGATCTTTACGACAGCAAACGCCTTCTGCTTCTGGACAATGTAGAAGACCCTCACAATGTAGGTGCTATTCTCAGAAGTGCTGAAATTTTTGGATTCAAATCCATCGTTCTCCCAGCCAAAGGCGTTCCTGAAATCTATCCTTCGGTTGTTAAAGTTTCTGCCGGAGCCGTTGAGCATATGCAAATAACCAAACAACGCTCAGCCAATCAGTATGCCCGTAAAGCTCAGGAGGACGGCTACAAAATATTGGCACTCGACGCCAAGGGCAACACCAACATGCATGAATTGCCGGATCTTACTGATGAGAAAATAATGCTAGTCATCGGTGGAGAAGATAAAGCTGTCGGTCAATTTGTGCTAAATATGTCCGACCATATTCTTTCTGTAAAACAATTTGGAAAAATCAATTCCCTAAACGCTTCCGTCGCAGCAGGAATTGCCATGTATGCCCTTAGCATACAATAAGTTCCTTTTCGTTGATACTTTTCCCGAAGAAACCGTAAGAGAAACTCTTACGGTTTCTTTCGCATAGTATTATTGACATATAAAAAAGATAGCGTTTCATTTGTTAATCTTTTAAATCATCAAGATTAACAAATGTATTATCTTTGGGGAACGACACTTCTATGGGCTTTTTCATTTAGCCTCATAGGCATTTATCTATCAGGTCAGGTTGACTGCTATTTTGCGGCTTGGACACGTATTTCGCTGGCGGCCATTCTTTTTCTCCCTTTTCTTTTTCGCACAAAAATAAAACCTAGCCTTGCCTTGAAACTATGTGTTATTGGAGCAATCCAACTCGGGTTTATGTATGTATTTTACTACAAATCATTTACCCTCCTTTCCGTTCCCGAAGTATTAGTTTTCACTATCTTTACACCTCTCTATATAACTCTAATCAACGACATTTTAAAACGTCGTTTCTCCCCATATTATTTTGCAACAGCCGTCATGGCTGTTCTGGGTGCAGCAATTATTCGTTACCACAATCTAAGCAGCGATTTTATTCTTGGCTTTTTCATGGTACAGGGAGCTAATTTGTGTTTCGCAATAGGCCAGATTTCCTATCGTAGACTCTTAGAAAAGGAACATGGCACACTGCCACAACACACCGTATTTGGATATTTTTACTTGGGAGCATTACTCGTTTCCACAATAGCGTTACTTGCATTTGGAACCCCAAAATACCCAACAACATCAGTTCAATGGGGAATTCTCCTCTGGCTTGGAATAGTTGCTTCAGGTTTAGGATATTATTTCTGGAACAAGGGAGCTACACAGGTAAATGCCGGCGCTTTGGCAATTATGAATAATGCCGTTATCCCCTTAGGTTTAATTGTAAATCTAACCTTATGGAACCAAACAACAAATATACTCACCTTAAGTATAGGTGGTTCTATAATAGCATTTGCTCTTTTCTGTAATGAGGTAATCTTCAAAAGGCTTCAGATTTCCTAAACCTCAGTAGCCAAACGCGCCTTTTCAAGAAGACGAATCTTTAAGGTCTCAAGATCCAGCCCATGCTGCTTTTTTAAATCCTGAATGGATGAAGCATGTCCAATATAGGTATCCGGCCAGCCGATACGCTCAACAGGAATAGTTGCATCAATCTGGTTCAGACACTCAAGAACAGCACTCCCAAACCCACCTGTAACGACGTGGTCCTCCATCGTCACAATTAGCTTATATCGTCGAGTACAATCGTAAAGTAAATCTCTATCCAAAGGTTTAGCAAAACGTGCATCAACAACCTCGGTTGAGAAGCCTTCAGAATCCAAATACTCAGCCAATACTTTTGCCTCATCAATACAAGGCCCCAAAGCCCAGATAGAAACGACTTTCCCAGCTTTAAGTACTTCAGCCTTACCAACCGGTAGCACATTGGCATTTTCCTTGATGTCAATTCCTTTGGCCTCCCCTTTTGGATACCGAATAAAGAAAGGTTTTTCAGTTTTCAAAGCGGTCCAAAGCAAATCGCTTAATGCATCCTCATCTCTGGGTTGTGCGATAATCGTATTTGGAAGGCTTCTAAGGTAGGCGATGTCAAACAAACCATGATGAGTTGCTCCATCGTTTGGCGATAGCCCAGCACGATCCATACAGAAAACCACCGGCAAATCCTGTAAGCAAACATCGTGCATAACCATATCGTAGGCACGCTGCAAAAAAGTGGAATATATCGCTACAACTGGTTTAAACCCTTGAGTTGCCATTCCTGCGGCAAAGAGAACTGCGTGTTCCTCCGCTATACCAACGTCAAAAAATTGATCAGGGCAATCACGACGCATATAAGAAAGACCTGTTCCAGGAGGCATGGCAGCAGTAATACCAACCACACTGGAATCTTCTTTTGCAAAGCGAACAAGGCTTTGCCCGAAAGCATCCTGATAATTCAAAGGATCTTTAGCTGTGCGAGTTTTTCCAAAACCAGTTTTTACATTAAACGGACTGGTTCCATGGAATTTCTCGGGAGCAGCCAAAGCTGGCTCATACCCCTTTCCTTTGGTAGTTCTTACATGCAAAAGCACAGGCTGGTCACTTTCTTTAGCAACATCCAGATAATGGCCCAGTTGATTAAGATCGTGCCCATCTACAGGCCCTAAATAGCGTATCCCATAAGTCTCAAAAATACTGGAAGACACCAGAAAATCCTTGGTTCCTCTTTTCCATCGAGCCCCCATACGCAAGAGCCTTTTACCATGAGAGCTTTTACTCAAAACGTTTTTTACCACCCGATCTGCTTTCGCATAAACACTAGTCGTAATTAACTCATTAAAATAACGAGCAATAGCTCCCACATTTGGAGAAATAGACCACTCATTGTCATTTAAAATAATAATTAGGCGCTTTGTATACTCCGAAGCATTATTCAATGCTTCCATCGTAACACCGCAGGTAAAAGCAGCATCGCCAACCACCGCAACAACATGCTCATCGGTTCCAGCTCGATCTCTTGCCACAGCCATGCCAACAGCAGCACTCAAAGCTGTCCCGGCATGCCCCGCACCAAAGGCATCGTTTTCGTTTTCACTTCTATTTAAGAAGCCACAATAGCCACCTGTTTTTCGAATTTGATCAAACCGTTCATCATTTCGACCAGTCAGCAATTTATGAACGTATCCCTGATGAGAAACATCAAAGGTAAACTTATCTTTGGGAGTCTCGAATGCTCTATGTAGTGCAATTGTAAGCTCTACAACACCAAGATTAGGGCCAATATGTCCTCCATTCTTAGAGGTCACATTAATGATGCGATTACGTATTTCTTCTGCCAACTCAGGGAGTTGCTCCTGAGGGATTTGCTTAACGTCAGCAGAGCAATGGATGTTTTCCAGCAAACTCATTTAGCCAGACTACTCTTGGGGTTTTAGGTTTATCTCTTCAAAAACAGGAGAATCACCACCTTTGCGAAGCTGTTCAATTTTTAGCTCTGCTTCATTCAAGCGTTTCTGACAGAACTTCAACAATTTATCTCCCTCAGCATATTTATCCACCAACTCCGCAAGAGGTGTTGCTCCATTTTCCATCGCAGCAACCAACTCTTCCAGTTGATTCAATGCTTTTTCGAAAGTTAATTCTTGGGTATCTTCTGCCATATTGAGATGAGGGTTGGTTTCAAGCTTGCTCCCTAAACCAATTATGTCTAGCCATTTCCTTACCAAAAAGGACGTTAATTTTCTGTGGTTGTCCAAACATATCGCTTTCAAAGAATTAGTCCTTTTAAATTTTCCATTAATCTAACTATTTTCATGAATTTTGTTCTTACTCTATTTACCATATTGCTTCTCTTTAAGCTTATGGCCGATCTTGGGCTGGATTGGCTAAACCTCTCTGAGGTTAATAAAAACGCACATAAGGTTCCTGAAGCATTTAAGCATTTTGTGGATTCCGAAACTTATAGCAAAAGCGTAGATTACAGTCGTACCAATATGAAATTCTCCATGTGGAGTACTATCTACGACACTGCATTACTGGCTGTTATCATATTCAGCGGACTACTTGTATTCCTCTGGAACTATGCACAAGGCATATTGGGAACAGGCATTTGGGGGCAGGCCATATCACTATTTGCTATCACCATAATTCTATCGATCCCAAGTTTTCCCTTCGAATTGTACAACACATTTAAGATAGAAGCTAAATTCGGTTTTAATAAAAGCAGCTTAGGACTTTGGATAACAGATAAAGTAAAAGGAATCGTTCTTTCCGCAGTAATAGCAATTCCGCTCTTTGCTCTAATTCTCTGGATAGTTAAGCTTCCCCTTTGGTGGTTGTGGGCAACAGTCGTATTAGCAGTTTTTCAAGTCGTCATGATGGTTCTCTATCCCGTATTCATCATGCCACTTTTTAATAAGTTTACAGAACTGGAAGATGGAGACCTGAAGGATAGACTGATGTCGCTAGCTGACCGCACAGGCTTCAAAGCCAAAAGCATCTACATAATGGATGGTAGTAAACGCAGCGGTCACTCGAATGCTTTTTTCAGCGGCTTGGGTAAAATGCGTCGCATTGTGCTATTTGATACGCTGGTGGAAAAACATACGGAGGAAGAACTCGAAGCTATATTAGCACATGAGATAGGCCACTATAAGCTTGGTCACATCCCAAAGATGTTGCTCGTAAACATACTTATGACTGCAATAGGATTCTATATACTTGGACTTCTTGTAGAAAGTGCCACATTTGTAGAAGCTTTTGGATTCGCCTACTCCCCGGAAGTATTAACCCCTACATTTATCCTCTTCACTCTTTTTAGTGGCCTGATTACCTTTTGGATGTCCCCCTTCAGCAACATATTCTCCCGTCGTCATGAGTACCAAGCAGATGCATTCAGCAAAAAGGCCATGCAGGGAGATGCAAGACCACTGATTGAAGCATTACACAAGTTGCATAACAGCAATCTAAGCAATCTAACACCTCACAAACTCTTTAGCGCATTTCACTATTCTCATCCAACTTTGATGGAACGTGAAACAGCACTCAAATCTATATAATATCGACAAGCCTTTATTACTCTATAAAAAAAGCGGCATGGTTCTATGCCGCTTTTTTTATTTCCTATTCTTGTTCGCTCTCCATGCGAATGGCGAAAGCATCCGTATAGCAACGTATAACCTGAATAACTATGCGCTGATGGATCGCATGATCCAGGGCAATTACAAACCCAACTACCCAAAACCTGAAGTTGAAAAAGCAGCCATAAGGAAAACAATATTAGAAATAAATCCAGACATTCTAGCACTACAGGAAATTGGCAATGCCGCACAGCTATTAGAACTTCAGAAAGACCTTAGAGAAGCAGGGTTAAAGCTACCCTATAGCTCAATTCTAACAGAAGCACCAGAAAAACAACGTAGAGTTGCCATACTCAGCAAACTGGCTCCATGCAAACTGGATTTACACAAAGACATCAAATACACGCAAAAAGGTATTCCTTACACATCAAAACGAGGAATGCTGGACATTACATTTACCACAAAAGGACACTCCTGGAAGCTATTCATCGTTCACCTAAAGAGCCGCTATACCAAAGATGAAGATGATCCGCTTTGCGAAAACCAAAGAGCTGGAGAAGCACGCGCATTAAGGAATAGAATTGCAAGGCAGTCAAAACCTACCCCCGCCTACATAATCTGCGGTGATTTTAATGACACTCCAAATAGTCGAACATTAAAACGCTTTCTACAAAAAGGCAGTCAAAAACTTTGCTCCGCTGTTGATTGCGTAGATAGCTCAAATTTGACTTGGACACATAGAAACCGCAGTTCAGAAACCCTATCCAGATACGACTATTTCCTGATCTCAAAGGAATTCAAAAAACAACTGAAAAAAACTCAAGGACACATAACTCCCATAAATGAAGGATCAGATCACCGTTTACTTTACATCGACATAGAATTGTAACACAATAACCCACATTTTCCGTTGCTTATAAAGCATTTCCCCAAATAGTAGACAAAATTCCCACGATATATGGAAGCAACCGAAATAAAAAAGAACACCGGGATTATGCGCGTTCTCCGGGCTTGTCGTTATTCAGTGGAAGGCATTTTTGCCGCCCTACGTCATGAGGCAGCATTCCGACAGGAAATGTGCATAAGCCTACTAATGACACCTTTCGCCATCTGGTTCCCCTTCCCCTTAACGCTCAAACTGCTGCTTATATCCTCCCTCTTTTTTGTGATGGTAGTAGAGCTTCTCAATTCCGGACTGGAATGGGTCGTTGATTACATTTCCATGGAACGTCATCCGCTCGCCAAAAGAGCTAAAGACATGGCCTCAGCAGCTGTATTTCTAAGCATTTTCAACGTGATATTACTCTGGGGAATCTCCATCTTTATTTACTGGAAGGAGATTTGTGCGCTCTTTCAGTAGGCGTTATTTGATAGCTTGACAGAAAAATTGCATTGACCAATATAAAGCGCTTTTACGGGATGTAGCTCAGCCTGGTAGAGCGCTACGTTCGGGACGTAGAAGTCGCAGGTTCAAATCCTGTCATCCCGACCACTATCCAAGGTCGAATCACTCATTTGTAACAACGCTATTCAGCGTTGTTTTTTTGTGTATGTAATAGAAATAATTTTATCTGATTTGAGCTGCGTAAGATTTCCATTAGTTGCATCATAGAAAAATGAACTATCACCCAGTTCACCTACAAAAACTTTATTAATATACGTATTTCCTTCAATCGTTTCCACAGAATCAATCTGCTTAGCTTGATAATAGAATCGACATAATCCTGCATACGCCCCGAACCAAGCAAGAATAAATGGAAGCACGATAACCTTCTGCCTAAACCAAGAATTTCTAATCAGCTCATAAAAGTTTTTTTGGTGCATAAGAAGCCTTGATAGAATAATGGAAATAATCGTTATTACTCCAAGACGGAAGCATAGAACAGAAATAGATTTGATAAAAATCGAGATAAACAAAATAACCAGACAAAGAATCAAGTCTTCCCACGAAAGCTTCAGAAAAAAAAAATTTCGTTCTTTTTCTAATTCACTTCTTTGCTTTAAGATCACCGCAATAGCCGAGCCTAATACTACAAAGATAACAATATTAGGGATATGAAGAAATGCATATTTAGAGAATTCTAATATAGATAGAAATTCTAGAGGATTTAAACTGACACAAGACCAATAAGCAAAAACTTCAAAAAAGCCAAAAATAGAACAAATAATTGTAAAAAGGAAAACTAACTTACTCAAAAACCAACAGAAACTCTTTATACTATCCATAAATAGGTTAATTAATATAAAAAAACCGTATTATCAATATAAACACAGAAAGCCGCCTCACCTTTAGCTCAAAAATACATATATTTGTAAGGATGATTATCCAGCAACTTAGGATAGTATCCTTTGAGCCGTGGATCTACGAGCTTCTTACTGGTATACCAGTAAATAGGGATAATAGGTTGCTCATCCAGAAGGATTTCCTCTGCTTTACGAAGAGTTGCAAAATGAGCTTCCCGTGTGGGGGTTCTTCGTGAAGCGTATATTAAGTCATCAAAAGCTTTATTTGACCACCCCGTCTCATTGCTTCCATTATCGGTCAGCCACATATACAGAAAAGTCATAGGATCCATATAGCCACCTATCCAACCTGCCCGTGCAATATCATAATCCATCCTGGAAGTTGATTCTAAATAGGCTTTCCATTCTTGATTGTAGATATTCACATGAATACCAAGAAGACTATTCCATTGCTGCTGTATTACCTCGGCAATTTTCCTGTGATCTTCGTCGGTATTGATTAATATATCTAAGACAGGAAACCCTTCTCCATCAGGATAACCTGCCTTCGCAAGAAGTGCTTTGGCTTTTTGAGGATTATAGCTCAAGGATCGAGGAACGTTGTAATCCTCAATTCCAGGTGGAGTGAATCCATAAGCAGGCTTTTCACCTGAACCTGTGACATATTCAGTAATGGCATATCTATCAATTGCGTAACTCAGTGCTTTTCTAACCAATGGGTTATTCAAAGGCGGTTTCGTTGTATTTAGCCGATAAAAATAAGTCCCCAAATAAGGTTCAAAACGTGCTGTACCCAAATCGTTTGCTTTGTAGTAATTTATTTTACTTTGAGGCATTCCGTAGGTCATATGCAATTGGCCCGCGAGAAACATCTTTTCTTCTGTGGAGGTGTTTTCTACAGGAAAGAACTCAATAGCATTCAGTTTTACGTTATTGGCATCCCAATAATTGGGGTTTTTAACCACCCGTATAATCTTATTAACTGACCACTCTTCCAGTAAGAAAGGACCATTACTGACATAATTCTCGGGGTGAGTCCACTGTCCGAAACGATTGGTCATCCCCCCCGTAGATTCAACTATTCTTGGATTTACTGGAAAGAATGAAAAATGTTTTAAAGCATTCAAAAAATATGGAGTGGGTCCAACCAACGTCACCTGTAGTGTTCTCTGATCCAGAGATCTAACACCCACTTTGCTGAAATCACTGATTTCACCTTCATAAAATTCTTCTGCGTTTTTAATAATAAAAAGATTAGAAGCCATAGGAGCACCAAAATCTGCGCGAAGAATACGCTCCCAGGAATATACAAAGTCATTCGCGGTTACAGGATCTCCATTTGACCAAAAAGCTTTCCTTAAATGAAACACCCATTGGCTTGCATCACCATTACTCTCCCATGATTCTGCCATCCCCGGCTCAGGTTCCGAATCATTCTTAGGGTGATACGTAATAAGCCCTTCAAGGAGAGCTGATATGATACGACTCTCAGAAACTCCGGTAACTAATTGTGGATCTAAACCTGATGGTTCTGAAGCATTTCCTATCAGCAAAACACCATCATCTGCACATTGATCGGCTTTACTTCTGGAGGATTTACAAGCACTAAGGCAAAATACCCCCACGAAAATAACGAAGGAAACAACAATTTTCTTAATCATAATACCTCAGAACCAATAAATATCTTAACGTATCCCTAAAGGCCATGCTTTTTCCCAAAAGAAAAATGACTACTATAGAAACAATAAAGCCAACCTGGAAGGGTTGGCTTTATTTCTGGATCTATACTGTAACAAAACTACCGAACTAATGTGGTAGTGCCTCCTTCAAGGCTAAGAACGTCAAATCCGTGTTGGGTGAGAATACGTGCCGCCATATAGCTGCTTTTCCCCATCTTACATACCGTAAGCACTGGCTTTGTCTTATCCAGTTTATCTAAATTCTTACGCAAGGCTCCCAGAGGGATACAGAAAGTAACATCTCCTAATGGTTCGCATTTGCAAATAGCAGGTGGGCGAACATCTACAATTTGCAAACCGTCTATGTCAGGAATCTGTTTCACCGTCTTTACGTAACCATCTTCGGCATTCTTGGCTGCAAAACCAGCGATATTCACCGGGTCTTTTGCGGAACCAAATGGAGGTGCGTAGGATAATTCCAAATGCTCAAGATCTTCGATCGTTAATTTTCCACGAATGGCTGTCGCAACTACATCCAACCGCTTATCAACTCCTTCCAAACCAAAAGCCTGCGCCCCTAATATGATTCCCGTTTCAGGGTTCCATATAACCTTTATGGTTAAAGGAACAGCTCCTGGATAATAGCTGGCATGGTTAAAATCCGTAACGATAACAGAGCTGTATTTCTGACCTGCCATCTTTAATCGTTTTTCAGAGTAGCCTGTAATTCCTGCCGCAAGTTTAAAAGCTCGGACAATAGAAGTCCCGAGAGAACCGGGATATGGACGAGTCTTGCCTGGATTGTTGATGTGATCCGCAGCAATACGCCCTTGACGATTTGCAGGGCCTCCAAGAGGGATATTGATACGCCCTTCAAAAACACCGTCCTTTGTTTCAACAGCATCACCAACAGCATAAACAGTCGGATCGCTGGTTTGCTGAAATTCATTCACAATGATGTGTCCACGAGGCCCCAAATCAAGCCCTGCTGCTTTCGCCAATTGCGAATCAGGTTTCACCCCAATTGAAAGTACAATCAAATCTGTTTCTAATGTTTTGCCGGAAGCCAGCTTGGCCTTCAGTTCATCGACATCTTCTTTAACTGATTGAATTCCATCACCCGTAATAACTTCGACCCCATTGGCCTTCATTTCTTTTTCAATAGCTTGAGCCATTTCAGGGTCAAGTTGAGGCAACACCTGATCCTGTAATTCAACCAGGCTAACATTTTTGCCTAAGTGCTTAAACTGCTCAGCCACTTCAAGACCAATAAAACCGGCTCCGATTACTGTAATATGTTTTGCCGTTTGGGATTGCTCAATAATAGCATCCATATCCTGAAGGTTGCGCAAAGTAAGCACCTTTGGATTATCTAATCCAGGAAGTGGTGGCCTAATAGGAGAAGCTCCTGGCGATAAAATCAAATAGTCGTAAGCCAAGTCAAATTCAGATCCATCCTGTAATTTACGAACCCTCACGGATTTAACTTCTCGATCAATAGAAACCGCTTCATGCAAATTCCGAACATCCAAATCCAACATCTGGGTTAAGCTTTCCGGAGTTTGCACAGCCAATGCATCTCTTGCAGGAATTTCGCCACCGATATGGTAAGGCAACCCACAATTAGCAAAAGAAACATCTTGGCCACGCTCTAAAATAGTGATTTCAGCATACTCATCCAGCCTTCTCAATCTGGCTGCCGCACTGGCTCCACCAGCTACACCTCCAACAACAACAACTCGCTTACTAGTAGATTTCATATATATTTTATATTATTTATTTTTCGAATCTATCCCTCATTTTTAGGAGCATTACCCAGAGCAATCTGAAAACTTTTACAGAAAATGAGGAGTTTACTACGATCTAAGCGATAGCAGACAGATGTCCCACATGGATTTGGAATTAAAATTTCTGCCTGAGCCAACTCCTTTAAGTGTTGAGAAACCGTTGCCTGAGCCAAAGGAAGCCTTTCTACAAATTCTCGACAACTCAAGCCATCCTCCGCTTCCAGTAAATACTGTACAATACGGATTCTAGCCGGGTGCGACATTGCTTTGGCAAAATTTGCCAAAGATACTTCGTTATCCAAAAAGAGAGATGATTTATTCTGTGCCATCACTTATTAATCGTTTATCGCAGATTTACGATTAATAATCTAAAAGTCAAACAAGGATCCGAATTTTTCTTTAACTTTTATTCACGGACAATTTTCAACATATGCTTCATCCCCTTACGAAACTCGTAATCAACTTCCTCAATGGAAACATGATATCCTCGTTCTTTCATTAACTCCATTACAGGACTCAAGTAAACCGATTGATTTCCGTAAAAATCATTGATAGGGAAAAAACGAGCCTCCTTAGCCAACTTCATTAATACGTCAGCCGTACCAAGATGAACGTCACGAGAAACTTGCTCACTATAAAGAAAAAGAAAATGCGAGCATAAGGCTAAATCAAAAGTACCATTGACCTCAGGAACATCAGGAAGGGCACAATCTACATAACGCCCTTCAGCCTTTCCTGTTTCATAATCCTCAAGAAAACGCTGCATGGTCTCTTCTCTAACCCGACACAAATCCTTAGTATCTTTAAAGACCACCCAGTTGTAGTTTTCTTTAGTCAGTTCAGTTTCCTGATATACAACTTCACTAGTCTCCTCTATCCTCTTAGCAATCTCATCACGATTATAGGCATATATAGGATCTACCGAAACAACTTCATATCCGGCCTCTGCTTGTTGAGCATTAAAGGAAGCAGGACCATCCCCACATCCCAAAATACGTTTCTTAAGATCAGCCCGACTGAGGGAAAACATTCTAATGTACTCATCCCTTGAGCGCCCCCAAGGAACAACATGCGATAAATTCATATGGTCACTCTTCTTATTTGCAGAAATTACGCAATTTCATTCTGAAAACTCTTCATCAAACATTACAAAATCAACATTATCGCAACATAAAACGCTTTCCTCTTGTCCATTCCAAAAAGCATTCTTTATGATGTAGAGAACCTTTTGCGACCACGTTTAGATACTTTATCAATCAGTCCATGAATTTACCTGTTGCCAATATTCTCACCTATTTTTTCCAATCAAACCTTGCAGGCCAAGCCATCGTTATTGCATTAATCGTTTTCAGTGCATTGGCATGGACTGTAATGGTCGGTAAATACTTGGATTTAAAACATCTGAGAACGCAAAATGTTAATTTTGAGCGTCAATTAAACAAAACAGGGAGCGTCCTATTGCTAGACACGTCTGCAATTAGAGGGCGTGGTCCATTCGCCCAATTAACACATCAGGCACTGGAAGCATGGTATAAAGGCCGAGAGAGCTATACAAATTCATCAGTGCGTCTGGGGCTTGCTGAAAATGCTCTCCAAAGGGGCGTTGCAGAAGTTAGCGTCATTTATGAATCCAAAATGATTCTACTAGGTTCGATTGTAACAGGGGCCCCTTTCCTAGGTTTGTTGGGAACCGTATGGGGAGTGATGGATGCCTTTGGTTCTGTAGCCGCAGAAGGAGGCGGCACCATTGAGGTGTTGGCACCTGGTGTTTCAGGTGCATTACTTACCACGGTTGCAGGTCTCATCGTGGCAATCCCCAGTGTTTTCGGATATAACTATCTCCTCACACAAACAAAAATCATGGTTACTGAGCTGGAAAACTTTGCCAGCAACATTGCTGACCGGATAGAAATCGAGGGAACCACGACAAAGGACTAAGCAATATGGCACGTTCTTTTCATCGTAAAAAACCACTCGATGCTATGTCGGAGATCAATGACTTAGCGTTTTCGCTTTTAATCATTTTTATGATTACAGCCCCTCTTTTGGAACAAACAATCCAGGTTAATCTGCCTGTCGAATCGCAAAAGACTCAGGAGTTACGTGAAGACACAGAGTTCCAAGCGATAAGTATAGATTCACATGGAAAATACTTTTGGGGAAAACAGGAAGTTGATCTGGAGCAACTAGATGGTCTCCTAATGACCTTTGCGGAACAAGAAGATCCTCCCGTAGTTCGCTTAAGGGCAGATAAAAAACTACCCTATCAAAAAATCATTTCTGTAATTGATTTAATCAAAAAACATAAATTAACAAAATTGAATCTGGATACTCAGGCTGACTAATGCAGATGCAGGAGTATTACAACTCATCCAACAACAGAAAAGCATGGAAAATATCTATAGGAATCCATGTTTCTGCATTGTTGTGCATGT
>ENA-ORCX01000493-ORCX01000493.1-marine-metagenome-genome-assembly--contig:-NODE-493-length-13601-cov-3.001996_pt1 | contig 13601 bp, 13 predicted proteins | sample MGYA00248630_ERZ508518 | MGnify/ENA primary metagenome ERZ508518 (study PRJEB26188, sample SAMN06268768) | marine metagenome | isolation source: Bioluminescent Bay, La Paraguera, Puerto Rico | place...
ATTGCATTTTCAATTCCTTTACGTGGAACAATACGAGTCGGCTGTAGAATAAATATGTCATTTTCAGTCAGACCAATTTCCTGACGAACATCCATTGAATAAGCATCGGGTCTGGGAGCTTCGCTATCAAAATCAAATACATTTGGGATAAGGATACTTCCGACCCCTTTTCTCAAAGAAAGCTGTTCCTGAGCCGAGCGGTTAATAACGGTATGCACTAAATTTGTATTTTTGGGAGGAAAGGCTTTGTCCAAATAATCAGGAATTGAATTAATGGAGAATCGCGTACGCTCCCAATAAAAATCATGATGATGCGCAATAGCTGGCATCTGAGTTTCCGCCAAAAACTCTGTAATAGCAATCCCCAAAGGAACATGCATCGGAATAGTAAGGGCATTCTCAGGAATTAGAACCTCTACACCAAAACGACTTACAAAATCATACAGCGTACTTTTCAGATAGTCAGCCATTTCTCTGATGCGTTCAGTAACAAAACGATCACGCTGAGATTTGTTCCAAATATGCTGATTTATCCAGAGATTTTCCGGGTGATTGAAATGCGCTTCCGGCACACAGGAACTAATTCCGGGATCGCGGTCTGAAAGACCACTGTACCAATGGCTAATATGAGCATCTTTCCATAAGACTTCTGCCCACTTGGCACTTTCCAAGCTGACACCATCGGTTCCCGCAAAACGAGTCGAAACAAATCCTATATTCTTCGGCATACGTGTTCTGGTCTCCTGTAAATACCTTACTTCATATACACCAAATGTCCAAAAAAAAGACATATACAAAGAGATCAATGCCTATGAGATTACCTCACAAACAGCCTTTATTTTAAACTAACCTTATGGTGTCTAGTAATTTTCTACTTAACCATAGATTGATAGTGTAACACATGGAATTTTTGAAAAATGTGATAGGGATCATAAGGCATATACTGCAAAAAGATCATCTCAATAGCATGTTGCACAGGATCTACCTTATAGTAGGTACTGGCAGCACCATCCCAACCAAAATTCCCAAGAGAACCCAAAGTCTTACCTCCCGCGTACTTAATACGAACTTCAACACCTAAACCAAAGCCCTCATAATCACTCCACATATGGGTTCCATCTCCTATCCCGTTCAAATGATTTGCGGTCATAAGTTCTACAGTCCGCGGACTTAATATACGCACACCGTTGTACTGACCTTTATTCAGCAACATTTGAGCAAAAGCATAATAGTCCTGAATAGTAGAATACAAGCCTGCCCCGCCGCTGTAGATACCACAAATCATTCCTCCATTTGAGTTTGGGTCTACAATTGGATTTAAAGATGTATCCCATTTGTGTTCATGTGGCTTTAACCCTGCTCTATCGCGGGTATATAAAGTGACAAGACGATTTAGTTTATTCTTGGGGACAGTAAATGCCGTATCCATCATTCCCAAAGGAGTAAAGATATTCTCCTGCATATACTCTGAAAGGCTTTGACTACTGATACGTTCCACCACCACTCCAAGAACATCTATGTTCATACCATAGAGAAACTTTGTTCCCGGTTGAAAAACAAGAGGACACTTCACCAATTCGTGAATAAACCCGGCACTCGTTTTCTGCATCAAGCAGGCATTCTTGTTATAAAAGGGCTCTAAGTTTTTACCGGCTGAGAACGCATATGGAATACCCGCTGTATGGGTAAGCAATTCCCGAATAGTCATAACATGCTTCTGATCTTCCAACACAAGATTTTCAGTAGTTCCACCCGCAAAAACCTTCATTTGAGCCATTTCAGGGATGAATTTAGAAACAGGATCATTCAAATCCAACTTCCCTTCCTCGTACAATTGAAGGATACAGACAGATGTTATACTTTTGGTCATCGAAAAGATTCTAAAAATTGAATTCACTTTCATCGGAGTATCAGATGCCAAATCTTTGAAACCATAAGCGCGCTGATCAACAACCTTTCCATTACGGGCAATCAAGGTAACAGCTCCGGCATAACGCCCGTCGTTTATAAACGCCTGAATTCCTGTATGCAAACGCTCTAAACGTTGCCCACTGTACCCCTGTGATTCAGGAGTCGCTGTTTGTATAACAACAGCGTTTAATTGAGAAACAAGGAGGGTTATAGCAGTAACAAAAAGGAGGCGTTTCAACATGCCTAACTATCTATCAAAAAAGTCATATTTTATCAATTTCCTTTCAATGAATGTTTTGTGCATGGAACCTGCTCAAAAGCGAGTAACTTCGCTACAATCTCTTTTGTAACGATTTTGAAATCAAAGAGGTAGTTAGGTAAACTCATTTGCCTTTTTATTTTCATTAGATTATCTGTATAATCATACACGTTACGTTCTTTTTTCATAAAATTTGAACCTTGATTTTTAAACAAACCCGTTTTGTGTAACGTGCATTCAACAGCCCTATGATAGATCCAAAAGCTAGAGACACCATCCTTCGCTCCCTGCCAAATTTCAGGGAAAAGTTACGTGATTTACGTGAAATTGTCTTAGCCAATGCTGTTATGATCGGGGAAATTCCAGCTCCCACATTCAAGGAAGACGCTAGGACGCGTTTCTTACTTGATCGTTTTACAGAGAGCGGACTACAGAACATTTCCTGCGATGAAAAAGGTAACAGCACGGCGATAATCCCCGGAACCCGAGGGAAAGAGAACATTCTCATCAGTTCACATATCGATACGGAGTTCAGTGCCGCGATAGATCACACAATGAACATTACTCCAGACAGTATCCGGGGTTCAGGCATTGCAGATAACAGCCTTGGTGTTGCGGTAATGGCATCGCTCCCCTCAATATTGGAAAAGCTGGATATTAAGTTACAGCATGACTTAGTACTACTAGGTGCCGTTAAAGGTCTTGGAAAAGGCAATCTTGAGGGGCTTCGCTTTTTCGTAAACAATACCCCGTTAAAACTCAAATCGGCAATCTGTCTAGAAGGAGTTCACTTAGGTAGACTCAGTTACTCTTGTTTGGGAATGATGCGAGCTGAAATAATATGCAGTATAAATGAAGATCACAATCCGGATCAAAGTGCCGCAATTGTTGCTCTCAATAAAATCATTTCACGGATAATGGAAATCCGACTTCCTCAAGAACCTAAAACATCCATTATTCTAGGTGGAATAAGTGGAGGTAAGGCATTTGGAAAACCTGCAACCAAAGCACGTCTTCGCTTTGAAGTCCGTAGCGAAAAAACAGGTATGGTTGGTGAAATATTGAATACAATTCAAACCATCACGGAAGAAATCGATAGTGAAGAACTCATTGATGTGCAGTTAAATGTTGTATCTCGCAACAAAGCTGGAGGCATTCCTTTCGTACATCCATTAGTTCAAAACACGCGTGCCATAATGAAGGGATTAAATATCAAACCACGTTTAGCCCCCAGTGTGGGCGATCTATCTGCAATTATTTCAAAGGGGATTCCTGCATTAACTTTAGGACTAACCACGGGATCTAAAAAGGAAGATGATTTCGAATACATAAACATAGATCCTATCTTTTCCGGTATAGCCCAATTACTCGGTGTAATTCTCTCTATTGACCAAGGAGTATGTGATGACGAAGATTGAAAAATGGCTCGACGATAACACATTCCATCATGGTGAATTCTGGGATATTTTGGCACTGGTTAAGGAAAAGGAAAAAAAGGGACTTAAAATCTCCCTCTGCATTCCCACGCTAAACGAAGAAAAAACCATTGGTAAGGAATTAGTTATCTTCAAAAGTGAATTGATGGATCGCTACCCTTTAATTGATGAATTAGCGGTAATTGACTCTGGATCATCTGACCAAACACGCGAGGTAGCAGCCGCTTTTGGAGCAGATGTCTATCTCTCAGCAGACATTCTACCCAGTCAGGGTTTTAAACGGGGTAAGGGAGAGAATCTATGGAAAGCAATCTATCAGCTCAAAGGCGATATCATTTGTTATGTTGATGCAGATATTAAGAACATACATCCCAGATTCTGCACCGGCTTGGTGGCCCCTTTGATCTACCGTGATGAGATGCAATATGTAAAAGCATTTTATGACCGCCCATTGGCCTTTTCTCAAGGGATTCGCCCCAGCGGTGGTGGTCGTGTAACAGAAATCCTTGTCAGACCTTTATTCTCCCTCTTTTTCCCGGAATTAACCGCCATTATCCAACCACTTTCGGGCGAATATGCCGTACGCAGAGAGGTATTGGAAAAGATAGCGTTTCCAATCGGCTACGGAGTTGAAACTTCTCATATACTGGATGTTTACAAAGAATACGGATTAGATGCCTTTGGTCAGTGTGACTTAGATCAACGTGTTCACAGAAATCAGATCACCCTCGATTTGGGGAAAATGTCCTTTGGTATCCTGCAGAGTTTCCTGAATCGCCTTGAAAACTTTGGAATGGTCGATCGATTACCTGAGATGTCGAATTTCTACCGTCAATTCCAGGCACAAGAAAATAGATATGAACAGGTTGTTAGAGAAATAGTAGAAGAAGAACGTCCCCCAATGATTCAAATCCCGGAATACAGAGAAAAATTTGGGATAAAAAGCTAATGAAAGTTGCTATAGTACACTATCACCTAAAACCGGGAGGTGTTACTAGAGTCATCGAAAATGCCGTAGCAGCTCTTCAGCAAAAATCAGTTGATACAGTTGTTTTTGGAGGCGTTCCCTATCAAGGGAATGCCCTTCCGAAACATGACAATATTCCTGAGCTTGATTACGCTACAGAAGCAGACTTTACGGGGAATCAACTGGCTAAAAAGCTAATTAAAAAGGCAAAAGAACATTTTGGAGACTCTCCAGATATATGGCATATACACAACCATTCATTAGGAAAAAATGTCGCATTTCTGTCTGCAATGGAAAAGCTGCTTGAGAAAGGACAAAAGCTGCTTTTGCAAATGCATGACTTCGCAGAAGATGGCCGCCCGAGGAATTACGCTATCCTCAAAAAAAGCCTTACCAAAACCGATCAACTAAAATCTCCGTATCCATTAAGAGCAAGTGTCCGTTACGCCGTTATCAATTCACGGGATGCCCATTATCTCAAAGAAGCAGGAATTCCTCAAAAATACCTAGCGACTTTACCTAATGCAGTATTGCCATTTGGGAACACAGATAAGGCGCAAGACCCTTTGCCGGAAACATCTAAACGCCTCTTATTATACCCTACACGAGGAATTCGCAGAAAAAACATGGGGGAAATGCTCCTACTGGCAACCCTATGGGATGACAAAAACACATTAATAGCCAGCACCCTTCCACCAAACAACCCACAATGGCTTCCCATACACAATCAATGGGAAAAGTTGGCAAAGGAACTAAAAATCCCCGCCGTCTTTGGTGTTGGTTTACACAAAGGGACCCGTTTTGAGGATTGGATATTACGTTCAGAATGCCTAATCACAACAAGTATACAGGAAGGTTTTGGACTCGCTTATTTAGAACCCTGGCTTTTTGACAAACCTCTTGTAGGGCGGAATCTCAGTGAGATCACAGAAGACTTTACGGAAATCAAACTGAACCACCTGTATACGCGTATACCAATACCTTTGCAGTGGCTACCCTATAACTTTGAAAAGAAATTAAGAGCTTCTCTGAAAGCATACTATAACAGTTATGACAAAAGTCTTCCAGAAAATGCTATCTCAGACTTCCATAAATCAGTTTGCGATACAGAAACAATAGACTTTGGAGCTTTAGACGAAGAAGAACAAGCTCATGTGATAATAAAACTAACAAAATCACCTAATCTCAAAGAAAAAATCAATTTGGATCTGAGTGTTCCTGATTTTCAAACGATAGCCCTAAATCGTGCAAAAGTAGAACAAAACTACTCATTAAAAAACTATGGAGACTTACTTTACGGAGAGTATGAGGCTCTCCTAAACCAGAAGGAAACGGATCAAATAACGAACGAAGTTGCACCTCAAAAAGTTCTCGAACAGTTTTTGAATCCAGAACATTTCCGATTCTTACGATCTTAATAATGCATCCTTACGCCCGACATATCCAAAAATTCAGCACAAAACTGGAACCAAAGCCAACTGATGTAACTCCTGTTTTACCAGTTCAAAAAGGCATCAAAGCCTGTATTTTTGATATTTACGGCACTCTTTTCATGAGTGGGTGTGGTGATATCAGCCTCGTCGAAGGAACAAATAGAGATCAAATCCTAAAAGAGGTTCTACACACACACCAGCTTTCAACACAAACAACCAACCTAAGCGACCGTTTCTACAACTGCATCCACAAACAACAGGAGATAAGACGATCTGATGGAATTGATTACCCCGAAGTTGAAATCCGAGATGTTTGGAAATTTTTCCTCAAAGAAATAGCAATTACTAACGTAGGAGAAGAAATAATAGAACACATGGCAATTGACTACGAATGTCGTGTAAATCCAATTTGGCCGATGCCGAGTCTTCAAAAAACGTTAGAAACCCTACGTAAGAAAGGCATTTTACTGGGAATAGTTTCCAATGCTCAATTTTTTACTCCCCATCTATTTGAAACCTTCACTGGTAAAACAGTTCTGGTAAATGGCTTCGAAAACGATCTTTGCATTTATTCTTATAGACTACGCATAGGAAAACCATCTTTAAGGATTTATCAGCCCCTGATTGAAGCACTGGAAAAGAGAGACATAAGGCCAAATGAAGCTCTTTTTATAGGGAATGATTTACGAAATGATGTATGGCCTGCTCAAGAAATTGGGATGCGTGGAGTTCTCTTTGCAGGAGACAAACGCTCACTCAGATTGCGTAAAGATGATCCAAGAGCTACAAAACAGTCTGCAGATGCAATCATTACTGACCTGGAACAGATACAGGAATTAATCTAAATTTATAAAAAAATACGGGAGGTCCGTCGACCTCCCGTAATCTTGGATCACGATTGCAGAAAAATCATTCTGCCTTTTTGTTATATTTCCCTATTAACAAGTTATAAAAAATTATCACAGCTTTTGATATTGTCGAATGACGATAAGCAATTTTCTCTATGGCTCTATATAAAAGCATCTACAGAGAAGAAAACAAATGCATATTTATAAGCGGTCTAAAGAACTGGATGAGCGGCTTATCATTTAGAATAGCCTTTAAATCGGAAAGCTCACGTAACATTTTTGCTACGTAAGAAGTGCTTCATACTTCTGTTTAGCCTCTTTGCTATTACGTCGACTCAAATCAAAAGGTTCTTCAAAGCCTTCCACGTAAACTTTATGCTTCCCCATTGTCCGGGTTATTTTCTTTACGTGCATAGCATTCACCAACAACTGACGATTTACACGTATAATGAGGTGTTCAGGAAGAATTTCCTCCCACTTCCGTAAAGACCTGCGCACGGTATAACATTCCCCCTCTACTGTATAAACATCAGAATAGTTCTCTTGACTGCTCCACATCGTCAAGTTCGAAAAAGGAACCATTGCCTGCTTATCTCCGGCATCCAACCATATGGTATCATCTGTTTTGAATGCTTCTTTCACTTCTTCTGAACCATCAACCCTGGTTACAGAATCTCCCATAACACGCTTAATCGACACATCAATACGCTCAGGAACAATGGGTTTTACAATATAATCCTTAGCATTAACTTCAAATGCCCGAATAGCAAATTGATCATAACCTGTAGTAAAAATAATATTCGTTGCAGGAGAGATGAATTTAACTAACTCAAAACTCGTATGATCTTCGTCTAATTGAACATCTAAAAAGGCAATATCGTAATGACGTTCTTTAAAAAGCTGCAGTGCAGTATTGAAATCACCCACATCAGCACAAATTCTTAAATTCTCATAAGTAGAAAGGATCTCAATGAGTTGCTCTCTCGAAAGAGGATTATCATCCAAAACAATAACATCATAAGTTCTTTCAACCATTTTCTTTTAGCAGATAATTCCAAGGGTTTAAACTACGCAAGGGTATAAAAAACGCTGTCATATGCAAGATTGTTTCTTGCCATGAACGGTATTATATGGCTGATAAAAGGTCGTTGTGTTGAGTATAAGGAAAAGGCTTATCTTTAAAAGCCATCGTCGAATCCCCTATTCTATTAAGATAGTTATATCTATAGGACTCTACTTTATTTCCTCACAACAAGGATTCTCAACAACTCAGGAAAATAACACTGAACTTAGTGATCTCCAGTTGTATCATCTTCGAGTCGAAGTTGCTCAACGACCTCAGGAGATTTTGGATGCATGTCATCAGTTTATGGAGAAGCTCCCCGAAAACTCCAATTCATACATTCAATTAATCCTCATAGAAGCACGCTCCGCAATCATCAAAGGAAATATAGACGCAGCATTTTCCCTGCTTAAGAAAGCTTCTAATCTAGCAGAATCACACAAGCAATTCAATGCACTGGCAGATACTCTAGATCTAAAAGCCTATGTCCTTAGTATAACCGGAAAATTACCTGAAGCGAGGGAAACCCTGACGCAAGTCCACAATTTGAGAGATTTCTTAGGCGCTACTACCAATTGGACGTATCATTACTTGGTTTCAGCAGGTTACTACTGGAAGACCGGAAATTTAGAAAAGGCACTTCAATCAGCAACACGAGGTCTCCAACAAAGCGAAAAGAAGCCCAACCCCTTTGGTTTCTACCCGGATTTACTAAATCAAACAGGAAATATATATCAGCTTTTGAAGAGGTATGATATTGCCCTCGAATATTATCAAAAAGCGCTGGATTACGTTAAGGAAAACACAGAAAATACATATTTAGAATCAGCCATATTGGGCAACATAGGCGAAGTTTATACCCTTATGGGAGATAATGAAAACGCCTTGAGTTACAATATGAATGCCCTGGATTTGCGTATAGCCTTAAATGACTCTGATGGTATACCATACTCGCACTGGGCAATTGCCAAAAATGCTCTTTCCATTGGCGATCTAAAAACTGCAAGATCTCACGCCACACAATCCATGGAGTTGCAAAAGGAGAGAAACAACCTTTGGGGAGTGGGTTACTGCTTGGAACTTTTAGGTGAAATATATTTAAAATCCAACGAATTTGAAAAAGCGAGAGATAGCCTATTGCAGGCCATAGAGATCTGCCAGAAAGAAAATCTCCTAGAACACATTCGCAGCAGCTATGACACCCTTTCTCAGGTATACGAAAAATTGGGCGAGGACAAACTGGCTCTGGATGCCTATAAGAAGTATCAACTTACAGACAAAAAGATCCTTAGTGAAAAAAGCCAGGAACGCATAAGTCAATTAGAAGTACAATACAAAACGACCCAAAAAGAAAATGAAATACTTCTTCTGAAAAATGAGAGAAATTTACAGAATGCGCTTATAAAAGCAGAACAATCCCGAAGATTAGCACTTATCATCGGAATCTCAGCCTTATCTCTTCTTTTGTTTTTAATTGTTGTCCTTTATCTAAGGAAACGAAATCTGACGAAACAGATTCTCAGCCAGAAGGAGGCCTTGGAGATTGCTCATAAAAGACTGAAGAAATCAGACAGAGAGAAAAGCGATTTCCTTAATATTGCAGCACACGATATATACAGCCCTGTGGCAACAATTGTAAATGTTCTGCATGGACTGAAAAAAAGTATTCCTGAAGAATCAACTCAACAAGTAGAATTAATGCACAAGAGTGCCATGCGAGTTATTAACCTCGTAAAAACACTGCTGAATGTTCGTTCTATAGAAGAAGGAACTGTTGCTACGGAATGTCACAACTTGGACATAGTCCCTATAATAAGAGAGGTATTGATTCAACGATCTACACAAGCAAACGAGTTGAACATGGACGTCCAATTGAATCTGCATATGGGAAGTATCAAGGCCCTGGCTCATTCCATGTCCACATCCCAAATCGTAGACAATTTATTAAGCAATGCACTTAAATATACGTCCCAAGGAAATACCATAACGATTTCCACAACAGAAGATGAAGGAAACGTATATATCGAAATTGAAAATCCAGGGAAACCCATAGCAGAAGAACAATGCAAACATATATTTGAGCGCTATGTCCGACTTAAAGATAGAAATTCAAATCAAAAAAAGTCACACGGACTAGGGTTATATATTGTAAAAATGTTAGCAGAAAAAATGGGAGGCTCAATAGTATGCATCCCTCAAAAAGAACCAAAAGTAATATTTCGATTGAGTTTAAAGAAAAACAAATAAAGAAGAATTCAGTACAACAAACTTCTTTCTTAGAGGAAAAATGCTTATTTTCTGAATTATTCAAAATAAAATCACAAGATTAGCTCTGAGAGCTTGACATTCCTCCCTTAGAGTTCTTTCTTTGCTCCCTTTCGCAACTTTACAGAGCAAACGAATAGGTAAAATTTATTATGGCAGTCAAAATCCGACTTCAGCGTGGCGGCGCCAAACACAAGCCCTTCTACCGTATGGTAGTAGCAGACTCCCGTGCACGTCGTGACGGGCGTTTCGTAGAAATCGTAGGAACCTACGATCCTTGCAACAAGGACGCAGACAAGCAGCTTAACCTTAAGCTTGACCGTACCGACTACTGGGTAAGCGTAGGCGCACAGCCATCCGACACAGCACGCGCATTGATCAACAAGGCTCGTCGTAGCTTGGCTGCAGCTGAATAAGCTGTTTGCCGTGACTCAGGCAATCCTCTAATCAAGAATAGGAATGAACTCAGGAATCACCATCGATTTACTGACGCTGTTCCCCGAAATGGTTAGTGGATACCTCCAGGAAAGCATGATTGGTCGAGCCGTAACAAATGGCTTGGTCAATGTGCAAACCCATAACATCCGTGACTGGGCAACTGGAAAACATTTAATCACAGACGACCGCCCCTTCGGCGGTGGCGCTGGAATGCTACTCAAGCCTGAACCACTCGCAACTGCGATTGATTCAGTAAAAACCCCAAAGGCAAAAGTAATTTACCTTTGCCCCGACGGTGAGTTGTTGACCAGCAGAATTGGCCGGGAATTAGCGCAAGAGGAGCATCTTGTTCTGGTTTCTGGACACTACGAAGGTATTGACCAACGCATCCGAGATACTCGCATCGACAGGGAAATTTCCATTGGAGATTATGTCCTGACAAACGGCACCATTGCCGCTGCAGTATTGATTGATTGCCTCAGTCGATACATTCCTGGTGTATTAGGAGAAGAAAAGTCCTTGACGCAGGACTCATTCAACGACAATTTGCTCTCTTTTCCCCAATACACTCGTCCTCTCAATTTTGAGGGTATGAGTGTGCCGGAAGTGCTCCTTTCTGGAAACCATGGGGAAATACAACGCTGGCGCGACGAACGCCGCCTTGAAAAAACCAAGGCACGCCGCCCAGACCTACTGAGAAACCATTAGACATCTTCGCAAAATGAACGCGATCATCAACGACATCACCAAAGAACAGCTTAAAGAAGGCCGCGACCACTTCAAGGTAGGCGACGGCGTTCGCGTGCATACCCGTGTGCGTGAAGGAGATAAGGAGCGTATCCAGGTTTTCTCCGGCATCGTTATTAACCGTAAGGGATCAGGAATCCATGAGTCCTTCACCGTACGCCGCATTTCCTTCGGCGAAGGTGTTGAACGTGTTTTCCCTGTAAATTCCCCGAACATCGAAAAGGTTGAAGTAGACCGCGAGTCCGTAACCATGCGTGCACGTATGTTCTACCTCCGTGACCGTATCGGTAAGGCTGCCAACAAAGTTAAAGAAAAGCGCCTTTACGAGTTCAAAAAGTAACTCGTTTTTATAAATCTTTTTTTTGATAAAACCCGTTTCTTCAAAGTTACGGGTTTTTCCTTGTACAAAACAAAAACATATTAAATGTGTATTTCGTTAACTACTTTTAAGTAGGCTTATTTCAACCATTTAGAGTTGTATTTTGCTTTTTTACAAGTAATGTAATTCCCTTATGCCATACGATCCCCAAAAATATGGTCCGGTATTTGAATCGCTGCTCTCTGTAAAATCTATTCCCCCTCTAGGAATAGGTAATCCTGATATATTTCGACAATCACAGATTGTGGGTAATACTCTTGAAGCTCTTTTTCTACGCAACGAGATCAAGAACTTTGATATGGCACGCTGTTGCCACGCAGGAATCATGATTTTCAACAGCTTTCTTGATCCGGCTAAGCAATTATTGTCACACATCAGTAGCGATACATCAAATTACTGGCAGGGCATATTGGCTCGCAGAGAAATGAAACCTGGTGAGGCAACAAAGTTTTTCAGTAGTTTTGCCAACCATCCAGTTTACATACAGATGGATAAGCTATCCAAGCAATTGGCTGCCAAGCATACAAATTGTTACATAACAAAATCCCCCGTATGGGAGGCTGGAAAATTTGCCAATTACTGCAAAGAACAAGCAGGCACCGGATCCGCTGAAGAAAAGCTTTGCCAGACAATTCAACTGGCAGAAATGCGTCTCCTTTTTGACTTCTCCTACGAAAGCGCAGTAAACGGTTAACTGTTTTCCTTGACCTCCTTACAGGTATGGGGCATTGAATCACAGTTTTAACTTTAGAAAACTTCGAAACATGCAGGCCGGTATCGTAGGACTTCCCAATGTAGGGAAAAGCACACTTTTCAACGCACTTACCCGTACACGCAAAGCAGAAGCGGCAAATTACCCATTCTGTACTATTGAACCAAACGTTGGCGTAGTAACGGTTCCAGACGACCGTTTGTACGAATTGTGCAAAATCTCCCATCCGGAAAAAGTGCTTCATGCCACGATTGAATTTGTAGACATTGCCGGACTTGTAGCTGGAGCCAGTAAAGGCGAAGGCTTAGGGAACAAATTTCTCGCAAATATCCGTGAAGTGGATGCCATCGTAGAAGTAGTTCGTTGCTTCGAAAATGATGATATCATCCATAATATGGGAAGCGTTGATCCTATCCGTGACATTGAAGTAATCGAAACTGAACTCATTCTCGCTGATCTGCAATCCGCAGAACGTCAATACGAGTCCAACAAACGTAAGGCCAAAGGTCAGGACAAAGACGCTATAGCCAATGCAGCGCTCCTGGAAAAGCTAATTGTCCATTTGAACGAAGGACACCCGGTCAACACGTATGATTTTGCTACCGACGATGAAAAACAACGGGCACACTACTTCTTCCTCTTAACCTACAAACCAATTCTCTACGCCTGCAATGTGGCTGAAGATGACCTCAGTGATCCAAAAGCTAATCCATTCGTGCAAAAGGTTCAGGCATACGTAGGTGAACACCGTAATAACGCTGGCGTTTGTGTTATTTGCTCCCGTCTGGAAGAAGAACTGGGCGAAATGTCACCTGAGGAAGGTAAGGAATATCTGTCAGACCTTGGATTGGATGATTCTGGTGTTAGTCAGTTAATTAGTGCCACCTATGACTTGCTAGGTCTGGAGTCTTTCCTTACAGAAGGACCAACAGAAGTACGTGCCTGGACGTTTAAAAAAGGGATGAAAGCACCACAATGTGCCGGAGTCATCCATACAGACTTTGAACACGGATTCATTAAAGCAGAAGTAGTTGCCTATGAAGACCTGGTATCAGCCGGAAGCGTGGCAAAAGCCAGAGAACAAGGCAAATACCGTATTGAAGGAAAGGAATACATTATGAAAGACGGAGATGTAGTTCACTT
>ENA-ORCX01000494-ORCX01000494.1-marine-metagenome-genome-assembly--contig:-NODE-494-length-13585-cov-3.505626_pt1 | contig 13585 bp, 15 predicted proteins | sample MGYA00248630_ERZ508518 | MGnify/ENA primary metagenome ERZ508518 (study PRJEB26188, sample SAMN06268768) | marine metagenome | isolation source: Bioluminescent Bay, La Paraguera, Puerto Rico | place...
GGCCGACGCGGTATTCCTTGGGGATGTCGCGGCAGCCGATCATGATACCGTAAGGGTCCGACGTACGCGGCGGCAAAGGATCAGGCCGATGAACAGGCAGGCTAGCGACACGCCCAGCGCCTTGGGCAAGTCGTAATAGGGCGTCACCAGATCGCCGAACAGTCCATACCGCATCAGTTCCATCCCACTGACCAGCGGCGACCACATCAACACCTCACGCAGGTTGGGCGGCAGCCACGACGCCATGTTGAAAACCCCGGAAAAGGGGATCGAGATGTACACGCTGATCGGCACCAGCTTTTCGACAACTTCGGACATTTCCGAAAGCGGGGCGAGCACTGTGGCAATCGCAAGAACGAAGAGAACATAGATTGCCCAACCGGCAACCAACGCGCTTACATCGGCGGGAATGGGGAATCGGCCAATGAACAACAACACAATCCCCGCGAAGATATAGGCCATCATCGCCCCGACCGCTTCAATGGAGACACGCACAAAAATGAAATCCAGCACCTTCACTTGCCGATGGTAAAGCAGTGCGCTGTTCGATTGAAATATCTTTGCTGAACGACCGAATGAATGACGCAGAAAGGTTAGGGGGATATAGCCCGTGGCAACGAATGCGATCACATCGATGCCATGTTTTTCCGGTCCGCGCAGGAAAGTCCACACTATGCCCACCAGTCCGGCAAACAGCAGCGGTTCGGCCATGATCCACAGGAAGCCGATGTTCTCGCGCCCGAAGCGTGTCACCAGTTCGCGGATCATCAGGGCCTTCACGACCTTGATCTGAACGCGCAATCCTTCGGAAAAGCTTGCCATGGGCCGATCAGCTTTCGGGAGCGTGCTCGCGAACGCCGACCACCAGCATCCAGCCGACAAGGTAGAGGCACAGCGATGCAAACAGCACCGCCAGAATGCTCTTCAGGCGCTTGGGCAGGATGGCCTGGTCGGGCAGGTTGGGTTCGACCACGCGTTCCAGGTAGTATTGCTGCTGCTGCGCTTCCACGCGCGCCTGTTCCAGCGCGGCGTTGGCGACGGTGAGCAGCTGGGTGGCGAATTCCTGCTCCACCAGCAGGTTTTCGTACTCGGTCATGCGCGAGGCGAGGCCATCGGGCGTGCCCACGGCGCGCCCGGTCTGCTCGGCAAACAGACGGCCAAATGAATACATCACCGAAAGCGCCCCGGCCCCGATCCCAAGCAGGATCGACACAAGACACAGATAAACCCAGTAATTGCGGATCGCGCCCAGAATGAACATGCCAAGCGCAAAGCAAAGGATGCTGGTGATCAAAAGGATTTTGACCGGAAATCCGCGATCAATGGCCCGTCCGAACCCGCGATTGACCAAAAGCGTCACACAGACCTGAACAACCGCCACCATGCTGATTTTCCAGGGCGGCTGCCCAAGACCCTCAACAACATAAAGCCCGGCAAGCGGTGCGGCACTGGACGCGCAAAACGCCCCGACCAGAAGCAATCCCAACACCAGCACCGGGAAACGATCCAGAACCCCGATCACCGCCCCTGTTCGGGCTGCTGTACTTGTCACTCCGTTCTCGGAATGCCCGTCCTCGCGCATCAAAAACCCCTGTTCGCCCATGGCATCGGGTTTCGTTCTAGCGCGCCGGACCAAAAATCGCGAAGGACTTCCGGGACTTGGCAGCAAGATGTCATAAAACCATCACAGGACGGTCCGCCAAATCCCTATGCCAGCCCCCCGACAAAACTTGAAAGCTCGGGCGTTTTCGGGTTGGCGAAAACCTCTTCCGGGTCGCCGGTTTCGTGAATGCGGCCCTGATGCATGAAAACAAGTTTGTCGCACACCTCGCGCGCAAAGCGCATTTCATGGGTCACCATGACAAGGGTCATGCCTTCTTCGGCCAGTTGGCGGACAACCGCCAGCACCTCGTTGACCAGTTCCGGATCAAGTGCTGATGTCACCTCGTCACACAAAAGCACCTTGGGCTTCATGGCAAGGGCGCGCGCAATCGCCACGCGCTGTTGCTGCCCGCCTGAAAGCTGATCGGGGTAATGCATCATCTTGTCGGCAAGCCCGACCTTGACCAGCATTTCCTTGGCAATTTCGCGGGCTTCTGCCTTGGATTGTTTTTTGACGACCTGCGGGGACAGCATCACATTTTCAAGCGCGGTGTAATGGGGAAACAGATTGAACTGCTGAAACACCATGCCGACCTGAAGCCGAAGGGCCAGCAAATCCGTATCGCGTTCGCTGATTTTCTTGCCCCCCACCATGATGACGCCGTCATCAATCGCCTCAAGCCCGTTGATCGTGCGCAAAAGCGTGCTTTTGCCCGACCCGCTTTTGCCGATCAGGGCAATCACCTGCCCCTCGTCAATGGAAAGATCAATACCCTTAAGGACTTCCAGCGCGCCAAAGCTTTTATGAATAGCATGCAATTCAACGAGCGACATTGCGGAACTTTCCTTCCAGATGACGGGCAAACAGCGACAGCGGATAACAAATCAGGAAATACATCACCGCGACACAGCCATAGACCGTGAACGGCGCATAGGTCGCATTGGTGATCATGGTGCCGGCCTTGGTCAGTTCGACAAAACCGATAATCGATGCCACGGCCGTCCCCTTGACGACCTGAACCGAAAAACCGACCGTCGGCGGAATGGCAATGCGAAGTGCTTGGGGCAAAACGATGTAACGCATCTGCTGGGTGAAATTCATGCCAAGGCTGGCCGATGCTTCCCACTGGCCCCTGCCCACCGATTCAACACATCCGCGCCAGATCTCGGTCAGGAACGCACTGGTAAACAGTGTTAACCCGAATGTCGCCGCAACCCAGGGCGACACATCAAGCCCGATCAGCGGCAAGCCAAAGAACACGATGAAAAGCTGCATCAAAAGCGGGGTGCCCTGAAACAGTTCGACATAGCCGCGTACAAACCGCACGACCCACGGATTGCCCGCCGTGCGCACCATCAAAAGCAACAGCCCGACAATCCCGCCAAGAACGAACGCGGTCAGCGAAAGCAACACCGTCCAGCGCGCCGCAAGCAGCAGGTTATAAACAATATCCCACAGGGAAAATTCAGACATGACGCCGCCGTTCAAACAGGAAATTGCCCAAAACTTTCAACCCCATCCGAAGCAGGATCGACATCGCAAGATAAAGACCCGTCACCACGAAATAGACTTCAAAGGCGCGGAAATTGATTGCCTGGATATAGTTTGCCCCGAATGTCAGCTCCTCGGCTGCGATTTGTGAACAGACCGACGATCCCAGCATCACGATCACGATCTGGCTTGAAAGAGCCGGCCAGATTTTCTTGAGGGCCGGAAGCAAAACCACATAACGAAAAATCTGCACCCGGTTCATGGCAAGGCTTTGGGCCGCCTCGATCTGGCCTTGCGGAATGGCAAGGATACCGGCCCGGATGATTTCGGTGGAATAGGCCCCGAGATTGACGATCATCGCCAAAAGTGCGGCCTGAAATTCGGTCAGCTTCACCCCAAGGGCCGGAAGCCCGAAAAAGATGAAAAACAGCTGCACCAGAAACGGGGTGTTGCGGATCAGTTCGACATAGACACCGACAATCTGGCTGATCACCGGGGCGCGCGACGCCCGCGCCCACGCCCCCATGATCCCCAACCCGACGCCGACAACAGCACCGATCACTGTCAATTCTGTCGTCAGGATCATCCCGTCGACCAGAAGTTCCCAATGCGGCACGATCGCGCCAAAGTCGAATTTATATGCCATTGATCTGCAACGATCCCGTCAGGTGTGGCTTGAAATTGCTCAGAGCTTTTCCGGAAGCGGAATGCCAAGCCACTTTTCGGCAATCGCATTCAAACGGCCATCAGCCATCGATGCGGCAATGATCTCGTTGACCTTGGCCATGAATTCCGGCTCGTCCTTGTTCAGACCGACATAGCAGGGCGAATTTTTGATCAGGAATTTCGGTTCCGGCTTGCGCGGCGGGTTGCGTTCAATGATCGCAGCGGCGGTAACGTTGCCGGTTGCAATCAGGTCAACCTGACCCGAAAGGAATGCCGAAATCGTGCCGTTATTGTCTTCATAGCGTTTGATATCGACATCAGCCGGCGCAATCTTGGTCAGTTCAAGATCCTCGATCGCCCCGCGGGTCACACCAACCGACATGCCCGAAAGATCATCGGCCTTCTCGACCGAGAAATCAGCAGGCCCGAAAACGCCGTTATAGAACGGGGCATAAGGTGCGCTGAAATCGATCACCTTTTCACGGTCCGGGTTTTTGCCAAGGCTTGAAATCACCAGATCAACCTTGCCGGTGGTCAGATACGGAATGCGGTTGGCCGACGTCACCGGCACCAGTTCAAGCTTCACACCAAGATCTTCGGCGATCAGGGCCGCCATATCAATGTCATAGCCCTTGGGCTGCATGTCAGTACCAACCGATCCGAATGGCGGGAAATCCTGTGGAACTGCAACCTTGAGAGCCCCGGCCTCGGCAATGCTGTCAAGCGCGCCTGCCGACGCAGCACCAAGCGGCGCGGTCAGGATCGCAACGGCCGCAATCGCGGTTTTGAAAAACTGTTTCATAAGCCTCTACCCGTCTGTCTGTGATTTTCTGGATTTGTTTATGCACTATTTTTAACCTGATACTGACGCTGCACATTTTTTGATCTTTTGTCTATGAATAATTTTTTCTTCAGCGTAAATTCAATATCAGATCAACCCTAAACCCCGAAAAACCAGTCACTTTCGAATATCAAAAACTATTAAACTGGTCTGACCAGCAACAGGAACAACAGATGGCACGCAGCGAAACCGCCCCGGAACGCGCCGCGCGGGACATACGAAATCTGATTAAAAACAATGATCTGAAAGCAGGTGACTCGTTACCGGCCCAACGTGTCCTGGCAACCGAACTGGGCATCAGCCGCACCAGCCTGCGCGAAGCCCTGGCCACCCTCGAAGCTTTGGGAGTGGTTCATATTCATGCCGGCAAAGGTGTATACATTGCCGATCGCCACCATCAGACACCCCTTGATCAGGACCGCAACCGCCAGGCCGGTCAGGTCTATCAGTTCCGACTGGCGATCGAACCTTATGTGGCGGGTCTGGCCGCACAAATGCGCAGCAAGGATCATCTGGATGCCCTTGAAACCAGCATCACCGACATGCGCACCGCCCTTGAACAGGACGACCTGATTGCCGCGGCCATGGCCGATACAGACTTTCATGAGATATTGCTGCTGGCATCGGGCAACCCGATGTTTGCCAAGGCCATGCACCCTGCGGCCCAAACCATCCATGAAAACCAGATGCTGCCCTTTGCCAATGCCAAGGCGATTGCTGCCCCGCTGGCCGAACACGAACAGGTTTTGCGCTATGTCCGCGAACACAATCCGTCCGGCGCCCGCGATGCCATGCATTTCCATGTTCTCAGTGCCGCGACCCGGGCCAAGATCGCCTTTTTGCGCCCCTGATCGGAATTTCGGGCAAAACAAAACCCCCACCTGCTTGCGCAGATGGGGGTTTCATTAACGCGGTGCCCTTCACAAGGAAGGACAAACCGAATTAGGCAGCCGACAGGTCGTCAGCCGAAACGCGACCCGAACGGGAATCGGTGCGCAGTTCGTAGTTGATTTTGTCGCCTTCCTGCGGGTGGCCCATGCCAGCGCGCTCAACAGCGCTGATGTGCAGGAATACGTCATTTCCGCCTTCGTCCGGCTGAATGAAACCAAAACCTTTAGTTGCGTTGAACCATTTAACGGTACCAGTTGCCATCTTTAGATCTCCTATCGAGTATTGAGTGGCGTTACGACACGCCCCGACTGGGCGCGCCTATTTGGGATCGACAATCAGATCAGGCGCGGTCGCGTCTTCTCTGATTGTTCGAAGATGTGTTGCGGCCACCACCCCCCGGCTGCCCGCCAGATTGTGGGCCACGTGGATTGCGATTGCGGTTCGCACCGCCGCGCTTGCCTTGCGGTTTGGCATTGCGGGCACCATTGCCCCCGTTGCCTTTCGCGCGGCGTTCCTCGGTACTGCCCATAAAGGAAAGACCGGAAGAAATTGAATTGTCGCCCTGCGCACGGTCGCGGCGGTTTCCATCGGAATCAACGCGCTTGACCGGGCGCTTGCGCCCATCGGACGAACCGGCATTGCCTGCCGGACCGTTCCCGCGACCGTTGGCCGGGCCGGATTTGATCCCGCCCTTGTAACGGCTTCTGGATTTTTCGAGTGCCGGGCTCACCTCTGCCTGTGCGGCATTGGCATTGCCTCCCCCGTCACGACGCTGCGACGACTGGCGTACCGGGCGATCATTGGAACGCTCCGGACGGTTGCCGGCGGCTGCACGGTTTGCGTCGCCATCACGACGGCCATTGCCACGACCATTGCCACGGGCCTGACCATTCGGTCCGCGCCCCTGTCCCCGGCCCTGAGAACGCGCCTGACCACCACCATTTGCACGGCGGCCACGGTTGGCTTCACGCGCTTCTGCCGATTGCGCTTCCTGTTCGGCAGCAGCTTCGGCATCGCGGCGATCAATCACCGGGATCGACTGGCGGGTGGTTTTTTCGATATCGCGCAAAAGACCGCGTTCTTCTTCGTCACAGAACGCAATCGCCGTACCGCTGGCACCGCCACGGGCCGTACGGCCAATACGGTGCACATAGCTTTCCGGCACATTGGGAAGCTCGAAATTCACGACATGGGTCACGCCGTCAACGTCAATACCGCGTGCGGCGATATCGGTCGCGACAAGCACACCGATCTGACCATCCTTGAATGCGTTCAGGGCGCGCTCGCGCTGGTTCTGGCTTTTATTGCCATGAATGGCGGCTGCACTGATTTTATTGGCTTCAAGATGACGGGCCACACGGTCTGCACCGCGCTTGGTGCGCGTAAAGACCAGGGTCCGCTTGAAGACCGGATTATCAAGAAGCTCTGCCAGAAGCTGACGCTTGCGGGTGCGCTCGATCAGGTAAACCGACTGATCAACACGTTCCTGGGTGGTTGCAACCGGGGTCACGGAAACCTTGACCGGATCGGAAAGCATATCCCCGGCCAGCTGACCGATCTGGGTCGGCATGGTCGCCGAGAAGAACAGGTTCTGACGGTCACGCGGCAACATCTTGATGATGCGCTTGATCGGCGGCAAGAAGCCAAGATCAAGCATATGGTCGGCTTCATCAAGCACAACCACATCAACATGCTTCAATGTCAGCTTGCCACTATCAACATGGTCAAGAAGACGGCCCGGTGTCGCCACCAGAACTTCGATGCCCGGCGTAATCGCCTTGATCTGCGGACCATGGGCAACACCGCCCACAACCACAGCCACACGAACATTCAGGAAACGGCCATAGGCACGGAAACTGTCACCGATCTGTGCAGCAAGCTCGCGCGTCGGCGCAAGCACCAGCACACGGCAGGCACCTTTGGGTGTACGGCCTTCGGTTTTGGAAAGTCGATCAAGAATCGGCAACGCGAATGCTGCCGTCTTGCCGGTACCGGTCTGGGCGATACCAAGCAGGTCCTTACCTTCAAGCAGGGACGGGATGGACTGCGCCTGAATGGGTGTCGGCGCGTCATAGCCTTCTTGCGCCAATGCGCGAAGGACCGGCTCGGCCAGGCCGAGTTCGGAAAACTGGGTCAAATAAGGGTAACTCGTAAATTAGAGGCTGCAGACAGCTGGGACAACGCCCGGTGAAATGTAGTAATCAGGTCTGCGCCTTGCAGTTCAGGAAGTACCCGCGTAGCTGGACACTTCAATGCGTTCTTAGGTCAACCACTCAACAGTGGGGGATTTCAGTCCCCTCTACGCTTCTGGAGCGATCAAATTTCTGCGACACCATGCGCAGAGTTTGCCCGGCTTGTCAAACGCCATATTTGTGACAGCCCCGCGTTTTACGCAAACAGGCCCGGCAGAATTGCGCGCCGGGCCTGTGAAAATCGCTTAATATGACGCGTTTTTTTTCGACCTAATAGGCCGAACACGGGTTCACGGCACCGCACGGATTGTATGCGGCACAAGGGTTGGCCGCAGCACAAGGATTGCTGGCCGGCGCACACGGCGCGGCTGCACAAGGGTTATAGGCAGCACACGGATTGGCAGCACATGGACTGCACGGGCTTGCCGCACAGGGGTTTGCCGCCCCGCAGGGATTATAGGCCGCGCACGGATTTGCCGAACAGGGTGCTGCTGCGCACGGGTTATAGCCCGCTCCACAGGGATTGGCACCACACGGGCTTGCGGCACATGGATTGGCTGCACACGGATTGTACCCTGCCCCGCACGGGTTCGCACCACAGGGGTTCGCTGCACAGGGGTTGTAGCCCGCCCCACACGGATTGGCACCACAGGGATTCGCGCCACACGGATTGGCGGCACACGGATTTCCCGCGCACGGGTTTGCCCCAGCGGCCGGGCGTTTGGCCGGGGCCGGATTGGCGATTGCCGGGACATTGGCCGTATGGGTGTAATGGTCAAGGGCAACCGCACCGGTCGCGGCTAAAAAGACCGCACCGAAAAGAAGTGTGTTTTTCTCGCTCATTTCCGGAACCCATCCAATCCAAATGCCGGACGCAGCGCAATACCGACCCAACTGCCCGCAAAGGCCAGAACAAACCACAACCAGCCATGCACGCTGCCCGATGCGATCCCGCTAAAGAACGCACCGATATTGCAACCAAATGCCAGACGCGCGCCATAGCCCATCAAAAGCCCGCCAATTGCCGCCGCCAGAAGTGACGCCATCGGCACCGATACCTTGGGCGCGAATTTTCCGGCAAGGGCCGCGGCAAAGGCCGCACCGATCACGATGCCGAAATTCATCACCGAGGTATTATCTTCGAGAACCGAATTGCCAAGCGCCTTGGCAGGTCCCGCCCAGTTCCAGAATTCCCAGGTTTCAACCGGAATGCCGATGCCCTGGGCGATCTTTGCCCCCCAAAGACCAAAGCCGAACGTAATCGACCACGGGTGACCGGCAATCAGAAGGGTCGCGATATTAAGCCCCGCCAACAGCAACCCGGTCCAGACCAGCGGCCAGGGGCCATGGAACAGGCGCGCCAGACCGGCACGCGGCGCCTTGGGCGTTGCTTCAAGCGAACCATGGGCACGCTTTTCGACAATCACCGTCATCAGCGCGACAAGCGCCAGACCGCCAAAGGTCACGGCAAGGCCGCCCGCAACACCGAATTCACGACCGACACTCATCGGCGGCAAGGATGGCAGTTCAAGCCACATCGGCAAATGCGCCGTTCCGATCACCGCCCCGATGATAAAGAAGGCCAGCGTCAGCAACATGCGCGCACTGCCGCCACCAACCGTAAACAGGGTGCCCGAACCGCATCCGCCGCCAAGCTGCATGCCAAGACCAAACATGAAGGCCCCGACCAGAACCGATGTCCCCACCGGTGCCACCGCCCCGACAATCGGATTGCCAAGCGGGCTTCCGAGCGCCAGCATCGGGATAAAGGCCGCGGCCGCAACCCCGATCATCAAAAGCTGGGAGCGCATCGCCCGTCCGCGTTTCTCGACCGAAAAACGCCGCCAGCCGCCGGTAAAACCGAATGATGCATGATAAAGTGAAATGCCCAGCAATCCGCCAAGACCGTAAAGCACGGCCTGATGCAGATCCACCGCCTGGGCAATGGCAATGCCGACCACAACAAACAGAACCGCGGTAATCGCCGCCGGTCCCTTGTCAAAGTCAAAGCCCGGGACGTCCGGGCGGGCCTTAAGTGTCGTTTCTGACATGGTGACGCTCAGTAACGTTAAAGGAAATCTGTCGGGTCAAAGCCCACGAACACGAACGGAACCGGGGCAAACCCGATTCCGTCCAAAATGTCTGTGCCATCAGGGCTGATATGAATTCCGGAATTATTCCGAAACAACCATTTCACGGTTCGGATCAGCAGCCCATTCGGTCATGGAACCATCATACATCGCGGTGTTCTTGTTGCCCATTACTTCGGACAGACCGAACCATGCGACCGACGCCCAGTGACCGGTATTGCAATAGGTGATTTCCTTGGCATCCTTGGCGACACCGGCATCCGAAACCAGCGATTCAATCACGTCCGATGCAACAAATGCACCATCCTGATCGCTATAGAATTCCGACTGCGAAATGTTCTTTGCACCCGGAACCGCACCGGCACGGGCAACAACGCCGCTTTTGGTTTCGCCCTTGAACTGTGATTCCGGACGGGCATCAATCAGCGCAACACCGTTTTCACGTGCCTTGGCAACGTCTTCTGCCGTGGCAAGAAGTTCCGGACGGAAATTGACATTGAACGCAACCGCATCAGGTGCGACCGCATCGGTCGAAACCGCCTTGCCTGCAGCAAGCCATGCGCGCTGGCCACCATCAAGAATGGTTACCGCATCATGGCCCAGAACCTTGAAGGTCCAATAAACACGGGTCGCAGCCCCGAAGTCCGAGCTGTTCTGACCGGCCGGGACAACCACGACCTGTTTGTCATTGTCGATGCCAAGCGACCCGATGCGCTTTGAAATCACATCCAAAGGCGGCAACATGCCGACAACATCATTGACCTTGGCACGCCAGCCGAACTTGCCATAAGGCGCATAAACCGACCCCGGAATGTGACCGGCGTCATAGGGGCTGCCTTCCTTGGTCATCGAACGGATATCAACAACCACCAGCGACGGATTATCGAGGTTTGCTTCAACCCAGTTGGCATCAACCAGCGGCTTTTCCGTCAGGCGCTCGGCCTGGGCAGCATTTCCAGCAAAGGCAAATGCCACCACGGCAACAGCAGAAAGAATGAGAGAGCGCATGGGGCCTGTCTCCATATGTCGAAAAATTCATGAAACTGTGAAAGAGATGTAATCACCCACAGAAAAATGTCAATATTTCAATTAATACACTATTTTTTTGTTTAAAATCATCAGACCGATAAATTGACGGGAACCGCGCAAGGTTTCCCCACTACAGTTTCAATTTGGACTGAGTCGTTTTGGTCTTGGTTCGCGAATTGTTTGGCAAGCCGCCGCGCGCAAGGGCGATGCGGGGCACCGTTCAAGCGACGGAACGCCGTAAAACATCTCCAAACCGAACCGTGCGGGGCCGGGATATTCCAAACAGATTGTTCTAGGCTACCGGACGCAAATTATTCAGATAACGGGCAAACTCGCGCGCAAACGCATCTTGGGTTTCCCGGGTGCGCAAGGCTGGCGGGCGGGTCAAAAACCCGTGCAGGGAGGCGATGACAAATTCCGCCACCGCCGATGGTTCGATATCGGTTCGCACGGTTTTGTTGAATTGCGCCTTGCCGATCTGCGATGCCAGGCCACGCCGCCAATAGCGGTAAACACCGTCAATCCGTTTGCGCAATCCTTCGTCAAGTTCGCCTGCCCCTGATGCCAACCGTGCCAGCGGGCAGCCGCTTTCAAGCAGTTCGGGCGCATCATGACGGCCAAGACGGTCGACCTGCCCCATTATGACCGGCAGGATGTCATCCACATCTTCAAGTTCGGCAAGCCACACCTGATCGACATAGCCCGGCAGGCATTCCTCGATCACCGCATTGACCAGCTTGGCCTTGCCGGAAAAATGATGATACAGCGCCCCCTTGGTACAGCCGCTGACATCAAGGATATTGGCAATCGATGCCCCGCCAAAACCGGCCCGGCGGATTTCGCCAAACGCCGCATCAAGAAGTTTCTGACGGGTCAGATCGGGATCGCGCACCCGCTTGGGCACGAGTGCGCCTTCTGACAGCGCATCGACCTCCATGCTTTCATCCACCTCAAGCGTCCCGTCATCATATTGATCATCCGCACGGGTGATCCGCGAAAGTGCCGCTGTGATGCTGAATGGTTCTTTGGTCATTGCGCCAATCTGAAAATGACTGCTGAAACGAAATTATTGATAAGTTTCAGGTTCCTCTCTTTTCGCGCACTGGTCAACCTGACTACCTGTATATTGCATGCGCTGTGTGACATGATCGATGACGCAGCCCCTTGCAATTCAATGCAAAGCATACTCTATTGTTGGAAATGCTCGTTTATGGGCGTGCCCCAATTACCCGTCGGACATGCAGATGCAGCTTGATTCCATCGCCTTTGTCGCGGCCGAGACCAAAATCGCACAGGATGCGATGTATCGGCTGAAACATCGTTATGGCCACATTGCGCCCGATAAGGCCGATGTGATTGTCGCCCTTGGCGGGGACGGCTTCATGCTTGAAACCCTGCACCGCTATATGGGCCGGAAAGTTCCGATCTATGGCATGAACCGCGGCACGGTCGGTTTTCTGATGAATGAATTCCGCGAGATGGATCTGATTGATCGCATCTCCGAAGCCCAGACCGTCGAACTTCACCCCCTTCAGATGGAAGCCCATACGGTTTCCGGCGAAAGCATGTGCGCGCTTGCGATCAACGAAGTTTCCCTTTTGCGTGAAACCCGTCAGGCCGCCAAATTGCGCATCAAGGTCGACGGGGTTGAACGTCTGGCCGAGCTGGTTTGTGATGGCGCACTTGTTTGCACCCCTGCGGGCAGCACGGCCTATAACCTGTCGGCCCATGGTCCGATCCTGCCGATGGGCAGTGGTTTGCTGGCCCTGACACCGATCAGCGCCTTCCGCCCGCGCAGATGGCGCGGCGCGCTTCTGCCGAATTGGGCCCGGGTTGACATCGAAATCCTCGACGCGGTCAAACGCCCGGTCAGCGCCTCGGCGGACCACACCGAAATCCGCCGCGTCACCCATGTGGCCGTGCGGGAATCGGCCGAGGCCGAAGGGGTGATCATGTTCGATTCCGATCACGGCTGGGACGAGCGCATTCTCACGGAAATGTTCCGTTATTAGGCGGCAATCTCCGTCCCGGAAACACCCTGTTAAGCACGACTGCCGATACTGGCCTTGAAAGGCTGCGCCGCAGCGGAAATCGAGGACACCAAGCGCCATGGCCGACACCGCCAAGGATCAGGACTACGAGATCTTGTCGCCGCCCACCGACCTGCGGAGCAAGGTGCGCGAACTGACGCCCCGCGAGGCCAAGAAATTCGACCCTGTCAAGGCGGCGGAGGCGGCCCTGCAGCGCCTGTCGTCCCACTTCAGCAACTGGATGGACAATGAAACCAAGGCGCTGATGCAGGCCTGGGACGCGGTCCGCAAGGAAGGCCTTGATGAAGACACTCTGGCAACCCTGTTCCAGGCCGCCCACAACATCAAGGGACAGGCGCTCACCCTCGGCTTTCCTCTCGTCGGCCAGGTTGCCGCCGGCTTCTGCCACCTGATCGAGAACATCCCGTCCCCCGACAAACTACCGCTGGAACTGGCCGAACGCTACGTCGAAGCCATCCGCGCAATGGTCATGGAAGGCGCCAAGGACGCCGACAACAAGACCGGCGTGGCGCTGCTGGAAACGCTTTTGAGCGTCACCGACGAATATCTGGCGCAGTTCCCGAAGAAGCGGGAAGACTGAAGGGTCTAGGGGCTGTGGTGACAATTTAACGAGTATCATCGTTGGGATCAGGATCGTTCCTGAACAGGCGGAAAGCGCAAGGAAGTGCAGCGCACTTTCGAGCGATGCTGCCACTCGTTAATTTGTGACTGCAGCCTAGAATCTAACCCCG
>ENA-ORCX01000496-ORCX01000496.1-marine-metagenome-genome-assembly--contig:-NODE-496-length-13383-cov-2.306253_pt1 | contig 13383 bp, 13 predicted proteins | sample MGYA00248630_ERZ508518 | MGnify/ENA primary metagenome ERZ508518 (study PRJEB26188, sample SAMN06268768) | marine metagenome | isolation source: Bioluminescent Bay, La Paraguera, Puerto Rico | place...
GCAAGAAGGCGCGCGTTTCCTGGCCCAAGTTCCCGCCGCTGCAGGGCAAGCCCACGCCGGGCCGCCTGTCGGCGCTGGCAAGGGCGATGGCGGGCTATGACCTGATCTGCACCTACAACTGGGGCGCGATCGACGCGGTGATGGCGCACACCGTCTTTGCCGATGCCTTCAAGCTGCCGCCGCTGGTGCACCATGAAGACGGCTTCAACGAAGACGAGGCTGGGCGCCTGAAAAAGCGGCGAAACTGGTATCGCAAGATCGCGCTGGGGCGCACGGCGGCGCTCGTGGTGCCTTCGGCCACGCTGGAGGATATCGCGCTGAACGTGTGGAGCCAGCCGCGCACCCGCGTGCGGCGGATTCCCAACGGCATCGACACCCGCGCCTTTGCCGCGCCGCCCAAGCGCGACATCCTGCCCGGCCTCATCAAGCACAAGGACGAATTCTGGCTGGGTTCGATGGCGGGCCTGCGCGCGGTCAAGCAGCTGGACGTGCTGGTGCGCGCGATGGAATGGATGCCGCCCGAATGGCAGCTGGTGATCGCGGGCGAAGGGCCGGAACGAGAGGCCTTGCTGGCCGAGGCAGAGCGCGTCGGCGACCCGCTGGCGCTGCTAATCGCCCATCCCACCCTGATGAAACGCCCGGTGATCGAGGCCGACGGCCAGCTCTATCTCGGCTGGGGCAAGGACGTTCAGGCACGGCTGCTTGGATAACGCCGCGCCATCGCCTACATCGCGGAGGCAACGGCAGAGGAGAGCACCATGCGCAACGCAGCGCTGACCCTGGGCGTGATCGCCGGCGTCATCGGCCTGATCGTCGGCTTTTTCGGCTATGGCTATACCGTCTTCATCGACTGGTTCGGCGAGGTCGAGGACGTGGCCGAGCAGGTCGACAACCCCGAGCTGATCCGCGCCGCCTCGCTGCTGTCGCCGATCCTGGCCATTGCGGGCGGCGCGATGGCGCGCTCGCAGAACGTGGCGGCGGGGGTGCTGATGCTGCTCTCGGCGGGGGGGATGTACTGGGCGTTCAGCTTCAACGTCTTCACCATGTTCCCCATCGCCATGTGCGGGCTGGGCGGGATCCTGGCCTTGCTCGCCCGTCAGCCCGACGCGGCCTGACCCCGCAGCAGCCGGTCCGCCGAGACCGGCCCCGCGCCCTTCACCACCAGCACCAGCAGGATGAAGACCCAGAACAGGCGCTGGTCCAGGATCACGCCATCGGGGAACCGATCGAACCACGCGCCAAGGGTCTGGGGATCCGCGATGCCGCCGTGGCCGTAGAGGTCGGTCAGGCTCTGCACGGTGACAAAGCCGATCATGCCCAGCGCGGCGAGGCGCGTGGCCAGGCCCAGAACGATCAGCGCGGGCAGCAGGAATTCGGCATAAGTGCCGGCCAGCGCCACCAGCCAGTGAAAGGTGCTCAACTGGCCGACATCGTAGCCCACGGCCTCCATCTGGCGGGGGAAGATCTGGGCATAGGCGCCCAGTGACGGCTGGAAAAGGCCGGTGAACCCCTCGCCCAGCTTGGTCATGGCCGAGGTCCAGAAGTAAAGCGGCAGCGTGGCCGCAAAAGTGAAACGGGCGAGCGTGGGCAGAAGCCAGCCGTCAGTGCCCCGTTCAAGAGTGTCGGCAAAGGCGTCGTGGAGGGAAATCAAGGCTTTCATTGGGATTCCTCATGGACTGCCGCAGTGATCGCCCCGCCCTGCAGCAGGAGGCCCAGAACGGCACTTAGGTCGAAATTGTGAAACTCGGCCTCGGCCGCGCCCAGGGCGGCGGCGAAGGTTTCGCCCCTTTGCAGGGCCGCGATGAAGGCGCTGCCGCCCGGCGGCAGGAGCGAGACCCGGGGGTCGAATTCCGGGCGGGTCAGCAAGGCGTCCTCGGCCCGCATCTGGGGGCTGGGGCCGCCCCCGGGCTGGTGCATTTGCCAGATCGTGACGATCGGCCAGTCCGAGCGCACGACCCGCAGCGCCGGGGCCAGGACCAGGCGGACCTGCATCAGGCGGTCGGGGGGCATGGCCTGCAGCGCGGCGGGGTCGACGGGGGCGGCGTCGGTCGCGTGATAGCTGTGGCGCAGCGCCAGTTCCAGCCGGGCGACGTCGGGCAGGTAACCCAGGTCCTGTACCGGCGCGAACCCCTCCAGGAAGGCGGGCATTTCGGTGCCGAAGAACATCATCAGGGGCGAGGCCGGCGGGGGCTGGCGCAGATAGACCCCCGCCATGCCGCGGAAGAACTCCTCGCCCAGCAGCGCCCGGATCACCGGAAAGGCGGTTTCCAGCCCCTCGGTGAGGCTGGCCACAACATTATTGCGGTAGACGTCAAAACGCTTGCCGGCTGGGTGGCCCTGCGGGTCGGTCAACCCCGCGGGGACCGTGCGCTCGGGGTCGAGCAGCGCCTCGGTGAACTGCGCCTGTCTCATGCGGGCACCTCGGCCAGCAGGGCGGCGGCGCGGGCGGCCTCGGCCTCCAGCACGGGCCAGTCGGGCACGTCGGTGTCCCATTCGATCAGGGTGGGGCGGGGACCGGACCTGGCGATGGTCTCGGCGTAAAGCGTCCAGACCGGATCGACCACCGGGGCGCCGTGGCTGTCAATCAGCAGCGTCGCGCCGTGCTCGTCGGCCTGCGCATCGTGGCCGCCGAGATGAATCTCGCCCACGCGTTCCAGCGGGAAGGCGGCGATATAGGCGTGGGGGTCGGTCTGCTGGTTGGTGGTCGAGACGAAGACATTGTTGACGTCCAGCAGCAGCCCGCAGCCGGTGCGCCGGGCGATCTCGTCCAGAAATTCGGTTTCCGCCATCTCGGATTCGGCGAAGGCGAGATAGGTGGAGGGGTTCTCCAGCAGCATCTCGCGGCCCAGCACCTCCTGCACCTGTTCGATATGGGCGCAGACGCGGGCCAGGGTGGCCTGCGTATAGGGCAGGGGCAGCAGGTCGTTCAGGAAATGGCTGTCATGGGTCGACCAGGCGAGGTGTTCGGAAAAACTGGCCGGGTTCAGCCAGCCGACGAGGTGCCGCAGCCGGGCCAGGTGGTCGGGGTCCAGTGGCCCTTCGCCGCCGATCGACAGGCCGACGCCATGCACCGAAATCGGGAAACGCTCGGCCAGGTGGCGCAGTTGCGCAATGGGGCGGCCGCCGTCGCCCATGTAGTTTTCAGCATGGATTTCCAGCCAGCTCACCGCGCCGGGCGTCTTCAGGATGTTCGAAAAGTGCTGCGGTTTGTATCCGACCCCGGCGCCATTGGGCAGCGGTTCGGGGCGGTTTTTCTGTGCGTCAAACATGGCAACCTCCGATCGGTTTGGAGCCCCCGGCGGTGTCCGCCGGGGGCGCGGGGCTCACGAAGCGGGCATGTCGCGCTCAAGCGGCTCGAGCGAGCCCATGCGGCCGCCCGGCAATTCGATCGAGGCGCAGGTGCCCTTTTCGACCAGCTTGAAGGAATTGCCCTGGTAATCGACCTTGGAGGTGCCTGCGCAGGTGGTGCCGGGGCCGGCGGCGCAGTCGTTCTGACCGGCCAGCGCGACGCCGTAGCATTTTTCCTGTTCGCCGTTGGACTGCGCCTGGGCGGTGTGTGCGCTCAGAGCAGCGGCGAGAGCACCGGCCACGGCAAGGGTTTTGACAGCGGTAGACATTTTGGATTTCTCCCTAGTTCAGATTTGCGAAACGTCGCGTCGGGCGACAGGGGAGAGGTAGCGACAGGTCCCGATCAACTGCCAGTCACATGGGCGTGCCACACGCCGCCGTGTCAATTCGTTACAATTTGTCGCAGGCGGAAATCGCCTTTAGTTATTTGATTTAAATGAAGAAAATGCGTTCACCGACTGGCCGGGCGTTCTGGCGCTCGGTTCACGTGAACGGGCGATTGTTGCAATCTCTGTCGGGCAGGAAAAAGGCCGCGGTGCCTTTGCGCCGCGGCCTTCATTTCGTCAGGGCGGGCCTCAGCGCGCCAGATCGGGCGGCAGCGCCTCTTCGCGCAGCGCGGTCACGATCTCGTCCAGCGTGGCGCTGCGGGTCTGCTTTTCGCCCAGGCGACGGACCGAAACGGTGCGCTCCTCGACCTCCTTCATGCCCACGGCCAGGATCACCGGCACCTTGCCCACCGAATGCTCGCGGACCTTGTAGTTGATCTTCTCGTTGCGGGTGTCGGCCTCGGCGCGCACGCCGGCGGCTTTCAGCGCCGCGACGACCTCGTGCACGAAATCATCGGCGTCCGAGACGATCGAGGCTACCACCACCTGCCGCGGCGCCAGCCAGAACGGCAGCTTGCCGGCGAAGCTTTCGATCAGAATGCCGATGAACCGCTCGAACGATCCCAGGATCGCGCGGTGCAGCATCACCGGGCGGTGCTTGGCGCCGTCCTCGGCGATGTAATTGGCATCCAGCCGCTCGGGCAGCACGAAATCCACCTGCAGCGTGCCGCACTGCCAGTCGCGCCCGATGGCGTCGGTCAGCACGAACTCCAGCTTGGGGCCATAGAAGGCGCCCTCGCCGGGGTTCAGTTCATAGGCGTAGCCGGCGGCCTCGGTCGCGGCCTTCAGCGCGCCCTCGGCCTTGTCCCACACCTCGTCGGAGCCCGCCCGTTTCTCGGGGCGGTCCGAAAACTTCACGCGGAAGCTTTCAAAGCCCAGGTCCTTGTAGATCGAACTCAGCAGCGCGATGAACCGCTCCGTCTCGCTCTCGATCTGGTCCTCGCGGCAGAAGATATGCGCGTCGTCCTGGGTAAAGCCGCGCACCCGCATGATGCCGTGCAGCGCGCCCGAGGGCTCATAGCGGTTGCACGAGCCGAACTCGGCCATGCGCAGCGGCAGGTCGCGGTAGGACTTGAGCCCCTGGTTGAAGATCTGCACGTGGCAGGGGCAGTTCATCGGCTTCAGCGCGTTGATGGATTTGGCGCGGGCGTGCTCCTCCTCCACCTCGACGATGAACATGTGCTCCTGGTACTTCTCCCAGTGGCCCGAGGCCTCCCACAGGCGGCGGTCGACGACCTGCGGTGTGTTCACCTCGACATAGCCGCCCCCGAACTGGCGGCGGCGCATGTAGTCCTGCAGCGTGGTGTAGATGCGCCAGCCATTGGGGTGCCAGAACACCTGGCCCGGCGCCTCTTCCTGCATGTGGAAGAGCTCCATCTCGCGGCCCAGCTTGCGGTGGTCGCGCTTGGCGGCCTCTTCCAGCATCAGCAGGTGCTTCTTGAGGTCTTCCTTCGACTTGAAGGCCACGCCGTAGATCCGCTGCAGCATCGGCCGGTCGCTGTCGCCGCGCCAATAGGCGCCGGCCACCGACATCAGCTTGAAGCCGTCGGCGGGCACCTGGCCGGTGTGCTGGAAATGCGGCCCGCGGCAGAGGTCCTGCCAGTGGCCGTGCCAATACATGCGGATCGGCTGCCCCTCGGGGATCATGCCGACCAACTCTACCTTGTAGGGCTCGTTATTGGCCTCGTAATAGGCCACGGCGCGGTCACGCTCCCAGATTTCGGTCGTGACGGGGTCACGCCGATTGATAATTTCCTTCATCTTCTTCTCGATCGCGCCGAGGTCTTCGGGCGTGAAGGGCTCTTCGCGGTCGAAATCGTAGTAGAAGCCGTTCTCGATCACCGGGCCGATGGTGACCTTCACCTCGGGCCAGATCTCCTGCACGGCGCGGGCCATGATATGGGCGCAGTCGTGCCGGATCAGCTCCAGCGCCTGGTCGTCGTCCTTCATGGTGTGGATGGCGATCGAGGCATCCTGGGCGATCGGCCACTGCAGGTCCCAGTGGGCGCCGTTGACGGTGGCGGAAATCGCCTTTTTCGCCAAGGAGTTGGAGATTCCGGCGGCGATTTCGGCAGGGGTGATCCCGGCGTCGAAATCGCGCGAATTGCCATCGGGGAAGGTGAGGGAAATCTGGGCCATGATCTGGCTCTCCTCGTCGGTTTGGCGCCCACGGAACGCCCGGTTGCGGGTTATGGTCTCGGGGAGGGTATGTGACCGGTCGGCGGGGCGATGTCAACGCCGCAGCCGCCGCCGGTAGTCCGAGGGCGTCAGCCCGGTGAGCCGCCGGAACACCTTGCGAAAGGCAGTGGCGTCCTCGTAGCCCACGTCGAAGGCGATGGCCTCGACCGGGTCGTGGCCGCTCTCCAGCCGCTGTTGGGCGGCCTGGATGCGGCTGTGTTGCAGATAGGCCAGCGGGGTCAGGCCGGTGGCGGCCTTGAACCGGCGCAACAGGCTGCGCTCCGACAGGCCCGCCTCGGCGGCAAGGCCGCGCACCGTCAGATGCTGGCCGTAGCCTTCCTCGATCCGCCGCTGCACGCGCAGGACGGCAGTGTCGCTGTGATCGGTGGGCGGGCGGAAACCGCGGTAATAGCGCTGCTCGCGCCGGCCGGTGTCGGTGACGAAATGGCGCCCCAGCTCGCGCATCAGCCGGGGCGAGGCATATTCCGCCGTCAGCTCCAGCGCCAGGTCGATCCAGGACAGCAGCCCGCCCGCCGTCACGACCCGCCCGTCGCGGGTCAGGATCGGGTCGGCATTGACCCGCGCGGCCGGGAAACGCTGCTGCAGGCGCGTCTCCAGCCCCCAGTGGGTGGTCACGCGCCGGCCGTCCAGCAGCCCCGCGGTCCCCAGATAGAACGCCCCCGCGCAGGCCGAGGCCATCAGCGCGCCGTCGTCATGCTGGCCGCGCAGCCAGCCCACGAGGGCAGGGTCGGGGGCGAGGAAGTCCTGGTTGCCGAAGGCCGGGGGCAGGATGACCGCATCAAATCGCGCCTCCGGCAGGGCCCCTGGGGTGACGGTGGCCAGCGTCGTCTCCTCCATCCCTTCGCGCCGCTGCAGCCGGGCGCAATGGCTGAACATCTCGGCCATGCCGGCCAGCGCCGCCTGCGAGGCGCCGGGATAGTGGACGAGGGCAAGAGGCGTGGGCATTTGGCGGAAACGGCATGGTATTTGTCATTTCTGACGCTACGGCGCGGGGGCCGCCCCGGTCAATATGGCCGCAATGATGGTTTGCGGAGGATGACATGGAACGCACAGCCCTGATCGTGGTGGATTGGCAGAATGACTATTTCGACGGCGGCAAGATGCCCCTGAGCGGGGCAGAGCAGGCCGCCCGGCAGGCCCACCGGCTGCAGGCCGCCTTTCGCGCCGCGGGGCTGCCGGTGTTCAATGTCCGGCACGAGATCCTGCGCGAACCCGCCCCGTTCTTTGCCCCCGGTACCGAGGGGGCCGAGATCCATCCACTGCTGGCCCCGGCCGAGGGCGAGGCGGTGATCACCAAGAACTTCCCCAACAGCTTCCGCGGGACCGACCTGCTGGAGCGGCTGCAGGCGCAGGGGGTGGAGACGCTGGTCATCGCCGGCGCCATGACCCACATGTGCATCGACGCCACCACCCGGGCGGCGGCCGACCTGGGCTTTCGCTGCCGCGTGGCGCAGGACGCCTGCGCAACGCGCGACCTGGAATTCGGGGGCGTCGCGGTGCCCGCGGCACAGGTGCATGCGGCGTTTCTGGCCGCCCTTTCAGGCATTTACGCCGAGATCCGTCCAACGGAGGAGTTGCTGCTTGGGGCCTGATCGCAGGCGCGTTCAGCCGAGCAGGAACTTTCGCCGTGCCTCGGCTTCCATCTCGTGGCGCATCTGCACCTGGGCGAGTTCGGCCATGATGGCGCGGCGCTTGCCGGGGTCGGTCTCGGCGGCATAGGCCTCTTGCAGGGCCAGCAGGCGTTTTTTCAGCTCGACCTCGCGGGGCAGGACGCCGGCCTCGGCCATGATGCGCGCGCCCACGGCCTCGCCCGCGTCGACGAAGGCATCGCCGGGGCGATGGGGCAGGGGCTTGCCCTCGCCTTCGAGGCCCGAGAGCTGGCCCTCCCTCTCGGCCTTGCGCATGCGTTTTTCGGCGATCCGGTCCCAGCGGGGCATGGGGGGCGTCCTTTCGCCCCCCATATACACCCTTTCCGAAGAAAGCGTTAGCGCCTAGCCCAGCTCGGCCAGACGGTCGAGCGCGGCCTGCAGCTTCTCGGCCTCGCCCTCGCGCGCGGCGAGGTTTTCGCGGGCTTCCTCGACCACCTCTTCGGGGGCGGAGGCCACGAATTTGGGGTTGTTCAGCCGCCCCTTCAGACCGCCGATCTCCTTGGCCAGCTTGCCCATCGTCTTTTCCAGGCGCGCCTTTTCCTCAGCCACGTCAATGACATCGGCCAGCGGCAGGGCGAATGTGCCGCCCTCGGCCGCGATGGTGATGCAGCCCTTGGGCAGGCTGTCGACGGCCGTGAGGCTGTCGATCCGCGCCAGCCGCTTGATCAGCGCCTCGTTGCGGGTCCACGCCTGCTGGCCGGCCTCGTCCAGCTCCAGCCGCAGCATGGGCAGATGCAGGCCCGCGGGCACGTGCATCTGGGCGCGGGCGGAGCGGATATCCTCGATCAGCGAGATCACCCAGTTCATCTCGCGGTCGGCATCCGCGTCCACCAGGTCGGCAGCGGTGTAGGTCGGCCAGTCGGCATGCACCAGCATCTTGTCGCGGTTGCCCGGCGCCGCCCACAGTTCCTCGGTGACAAAGGGCATGATCGGGTGCAGCAGGATGAAGCACTGGTCCAGGACCCAGCGCATGGTGGCGCGGGTCTCGGTCTGCGCGGCGGCGTCGTCGCCCTGCAGCAGCGGCTTGGCGAATTCGACATACCAGTCGCAGACCTTGCCCCAGACGAAGGCGTAAAGGGCGTTGGCGGCGTCGTTGAAGCGGTAGGCCGACAGCGCCGCGTCCACCTCTTCGCGCACCTTGGCGGTTTCGCCGATGATCCACGTGTTGACCGTGTGGCTGGCCTGCAGCTCGGCGGCGGAGGCGACCTGTTCCACATCCGGCTCGTAGACCCCGTTCATCTCGGCGAAGCGCGCGGCGTTCCAGATCTTGGTGCCGAAGTTGCGGTAGCCGGCGATGCGCGCGGTCGAAAGCTTCAGGTCGCGGCCCATGGCGGCCATGGCGCTGAGGGTGAAGCGCACGGCGTCGGCGCCGTATTCGTCGATCAGCTCCAGCGGGTCGAGGACGTTGCCCAGCGATTTGGACATCTTCTTGCCCTTCTCGTCGCGGACGAGGGCATGGACATAGACAGTGTGGAAGGGGATGTGATCGACCACGGCGAGCTGCATCATCATCATCCGGGCGACCCAGAAGAAGATGATGTCGAAGCCGGTGATCAGAACATCCGTGGGGAAGTATTTCTGCAGCTCGGGCGTCTGATCGGGCCAGCCCAGCGTGCCGATGGGCCACAGGCCCGAGGAGAACCAGGTGTCGAGGACGTCCTCGTCACGGAAGATCAGATAGCGGTCGGTCGGGAGATCCCCGCCTTCGATCTCGCGGAGGAAGGCGGTCATGTCCTCCTTTTCCACGACCCGGATCTCGACATGCGGGTTCTTCAGCTTCTCGGCGCAATAGTCTTTGGCCGCGGCAATGGCGCTGCGCTCGTCCGGCGCGCCGAATTCCTGGAACTGCGAAATCTGCGTGCCCGCAGGGGTTTTGATCTCGCCGATGACGGGAACAGCCGTCCCATCATCGAGAACCTTGAGGTTCAGCCCGTACCACACCGGGATCTGATGCCCCCACCACAGCTGGCGCGAGATGCACCAGGGCTCGATGTTTTCCAGCCAGTGGAAATAGGTCTTGGCGTCGCGCTCGGGCAGGATGCGGGTCATGCCGGCGTTTTCGTCGAAACTGCCCGCCTCCTGCGCGGCCATGCCCTTGCGCACGGCGTCCAGCGCGGGACCGACGATTTTCGAGGTGTCCACGAACCACTGGTCGGTCAGGTAAGGCTCGATCGCAACCTTGGAGCGGTCGCCATGCGGCACCATGTGGCGGTCGGCGTCGATGCCGTCCAGCCAGCCGTTGTCGCGCGCCTCGGTGATGATGGCGTCGCGGGCCTCGTAGCGGTCGGCGCCCTCGAACATCTCGATGCACTTGGCGACGTCTTCGGCGGGGCAGCCCTCGGCGAAATCGGCGTTGTCCCTCAGGAACATGCCGGCGCGGGTGTTCATCACGTTGATGACGCGCAGGCCGGTGCGCTTGCCCACGTCCCAGTCGTTGAAGTCATGCGCCGGGGTGATCTTGACCGCGCCGGTGCCCTTTTCCGGGTCGGCGTAGTCGTCGGCGACGATCGGGATCGAGCGGCCCGACAGCGGCAGGCGCACGGTCTTGCCGATCAGGTGCTTGTAGCGCTCGTCGTCGGGGTGCACGGCGACGCCGGTGTCGCCCAGCATGGTTTCGGGCCGGGTGGTGGCGACGACCAGGTAGTCGCGGGTCTCATAGGCTGTCGGCTTGCCGTCCTCGTCGAACTCGACCGGGTGCTCGTAGGTCTCGCCGCCTTCCAGCGGATAGCGCAGGCGCCACATGTTGCCGTCTTTCTCGACCTGCTCGACCTCGAGGTCGGAGATGGCGGTCTCGAAATGCGGGTCCCAGTTCACCAGCCGCTTGCCGCGGTAGATGAGGCCCTTGTTGTACATCTCGACAAAGACCTTGATCACGGCGTCGTGGAAATTGCCCTCTTCGCCCGCGGGTGCGCCGGGGGCGCCGGACATGGTGAAGGCGTTGCGCGACCAGTCGCAGGAGGCCCCCAGCCGTTTCAGCTGGTTGACGATGGTGCCGCCGGACTGGGCCTTCCACTCCCAGACCTTTTCGAGGAAGGCGGGGCGGCCCATCTCGCGCCGGGTGGCGTTGGCCTTGTCCTTGGCCAGCTCGCGCTCGACCACCATCTGGGTGGCGATGCCGGCGTGGTCCTGCCCGGGCTGCCACAGCGTGTCAAAGCCGCGCATCCGGTGCCAGCGCACCAGGATGTCCTGCAGCGTGTTGTTGAAGGCATGCCCCATGTGCAGCGAGCCCGTCACGTTCGGCGGCGGGATCATGATGCAGAAGGTTTCGTCGCGCGACGCGTTGGCGCCGGCCTTGAAGGCGCCGGATTTCTCCCAGGCGTCATAGAGGCGCGCTTCGGCCTCGGCGGCGTTGAAGGTCTTTTCCATCGGCATCTTGGGGCCCCATCTCGCAAGTGTTGCTGCGTGATCTAGCGAAAGGGGACCGTGAGGCCAACCCCTCAGAGCGCGCGGTCGATCCGCGTCGACAGGTGGATCAGGCTTTCCGAGGACCGGACACCGGGGATTTCGCCGATCCGGTCGAGCATGGCGTCGAGCGCGGATGTGGTCTCGGCCGCGACCTGCAGCAGTAGGTCGAACCGGCCCGAGGTGGTATGCGCGGCCTCGACCGCGGGTAGCGCCTTGAGCCGGCTGAGCACCGGGCCCTGCGCCCGCGGCTCGACCGCCAGCAGCACCGTGGCGCGGATGCGCGCGCCGCTGATCTCGGCCCCCAGCTTGATGGTGTAGCCGGCGATGGCGCCCGTCGTCTCCAGCCGTTCCAGCCGCGCCTGCACGGTCGATCGCGCCAGCCCCAGCTTGCGCGCAAGCTGTGCCACCGAGATGCGCGCGTCCTGCGCCAGAAGGGTGACGATCTGTTGGTCGAGCGGGTCCATTGTCAAAAACGCCGTCAGTTTTCGTCAGAATAACGAAAATGGACGTCATTTCAACCATACTGCGCGGTGAATCCGGCGGCCGCTGGCGGCATCCTGACAAGAAAACCCAAGGGACAGGGAGCATCAGGACATGGAGCTGAAACAGCGCATATGGGCCAATTGCGGCCAGTATCTGCGCGCCGAGCAACCGGATACCCCGGTGCTGTTCTGCGCGCCTTCGGTGCTGCGCGAGACGGCGCGGGCCTTCATCGACGGGTTCGGCGGGCTGGTGACCTACGCGGTCAAGGCCAACCCCGAGCCGCAGGTGCTGGAGAGCCTGGCGGCGGCGGGGATTTCGGCCTTCGACGTGGCCTCGCCCGCGGAAATGGCGCTGGTGCGGGGCGTCTCGCCCAGGGCGGTGCTGCATTACCACAACCCGGTGCGCTCCTCCGCCGAGATCGGGGCGGCGCTGCGGTACGGGATGGCCTCGTGGTCGGTCGATTCGCTGAGCGAACTGGGCAAGCTGGCCGGCCGCGTGCCCGCGGGCAGCGAGATCGCGGTGCGGTTCAAGCTGCCGGCACCGGGCGGGGCCTATGATTTCGGCACCAAGTTCGGCGCGGAGGAGGACGCGGCGGCGACCCTGCTAAGCGAGGTCGCGGCGCTGGGGCTGCGCCCGGCGCTGACCTTCCACCCGGGCACGCAATGCACCGACGCGGGCGCCTGGGCGCGGCATATCGAGGCCGCGGCGCGGATCGCGCGCGGCGCCGGCGTCGCGCTTGCACGGCTGAACGTGGGCGGCGGCTTCCCGGCGCATCGCGGCGGCGGCGCGCCGGCGCTCGGGGCCATCTTCGACGCGATCGCCTCTGCGACCCGGACCGCCTTTGGCGCCAGCGCCCCGGCGCTGGTCTGCGAGCCGGGCCGGGCGCTGGTGGCCGAGGGGCTGGTGCTGGCCGCGCGGGTCAAGGCGATCCGCAACGGCGCGGACGTGTTTTTGAACGACGGAATCTACGGCGGGCTGGCCGAACTGCCGCTGATGGGGCCGCACGGCCGGATGTCGGTGATCGCGCCCGGCGGCGCGCCGCGCCGGGGCGCCGCCGTTCCGCGCAGCGTGTTCGGGCCGACCTGCGACAGCGTCGATGTTCTGCCCGGCCGCCCCGGCTTGCCCGCCGATATGCAGGAGGGCGATTATGTGCTCTTCCACGGGTTCGGTGCCTATTCCGCGGCCACCGCCACCCGCTTCAACGGCTATGGCGAGCTGCACCGGGTGACGGTGTTGTCGCCGGGGCTGGACAGCAGGGATGGAGCCGCTACTGTCGCCGCGTAAACAGCCCCAATCGCGCGGAGAGAGAGATGAGCAAATTCGGCCAGAGCCAGACCGTTAAGCGCACCGAGGACTTGCGCCTGCTGACAGGCCACGGCCGTTATGTCGACGACATCGCCCCCGAGGGCGCGCTGCATGCTCATTTCTTCCGCTCGCCGGTCGCCCATGCCGAGATCGCGGCGCTCAACCTCGACGAGGCCCGCGCCGCGCCCGGCGTGCACATGATCCTGACCGCCGAAGACATCGAGGCGGCGGGGGTGCGGCTGGATATGGCGGCCACCGTGGTCGAGAACCGCGACGGCACGCGCGGGGCCAAGCCCAAGCGTCCGATCCTGGCCAAGGGGCGCGTGCGCTTCGTGGGCGGAGCCGGTGGCGCTGATCGTGGCCGAAAGCCGGGAACAGGCGCTCGACGCCGCCGAGCTGATCGAGTTCGACTATGACGAGCTGGAGCCGCATCTCGCGCTCGGCCCCGGCGGCGAGACGATCCACGAAGAGGCGCCCGACAACCTGGCCTATGATTTTGGGCTGGGCGACGAGGCGGCCGTAACCGACGCCTTCGAAAAGGCCGCCCACGTGGTCAAGCTGCGCATCGGCGACAACCGCATCATCGTCAACTCGCTGGAGCCGCGCGG
>ENA-ORCX01000499-ORCX01000499.1-marine-metagenome-genome-assembly--contig:-NODE-499-length-13304-cov-2.867317_pt1 | contig 13304 bp, 9 predicted proteins | sample MGYA00248630_ERZ508518 | MGnify/ENA primary metagenome ERZ508518 (study PRJEB26188, sample SAMN06268768) | marine metagenome | isolation source: Bioluminescent Bay, La Paraguera, Puerto Rico | place...
GGCGCGCAAGGCCGGGCCGGGGTGCAGATCTGCTACGAGATCGTGTTTGCCGGCCAGGTGACCGAGCCGGGCAACCTGCCCGACTATATCTTCAACCCGTCGAACGACGGCTGGTTCGGTGCCTTCGGCCCGCCGCAGCACCTGGCCCAGGCGCGGCTGCGTGCGATCGAGGAAGGGCTGCCCGTGCTGCGCGCGACCACCACCGGCATCAGCGCGGTGATCGACGCGCGCGGGGTGGTGCGCGACTACCTTGGCCAGCATGTGCGCGGGCGGATCGATACCGTGGTGCCGCAGGCCACGCTGCCCACGCTGTTCGCCCGTTTCGGCAACGTGCTGTCGCTTGGCTGGGCAGTCTTGCTGCTGGCGGCGGGTTTGGTTGCAATGCGCAAGAGGCACAGTTAGAGCCCGCGCTGAACCATCAGTGTTTTTACGAGAAGGCAATCTCCAACATGCGCCAATCCTACCTGTTCACCTCCGAAAGTGTTTCCGAAGGTCATCCGGACAAGGTGTCCGACCAGATTTCCGATGCCATTGTCGACCTGTTCCTGTCGAAGGACCCCGAAGCGCGCGTTGCTTGCGAAACGCTGGTCAAAAGTAATATGGTAACACTTGCTGGTGAAATAACCACCAAAGCCAAATTTGATTTTAGCCAGGTAGTTCGCGAAGCTATCAGTGAAATTGGATACAATACGGCAAAGGATGATGATGTATTTCATGCAAACGATGTTTTTATCAATAATTATTTGACAAAACAATCTCCTGATATTGCTCAGGGAGTAGATGCTGTTGCTGCCGAAGGTAAGGATACAGAAGAGCAGGGTGCTGGTGACCAGGGGATTATGTTTGGTTATGCCTGTAACGAGACTCCTGAAATGATGCCAGCCGCACTGATTTTTGCTCATCGTATTTTAAAAAAATTGGCTGATTTACGCAAGGAAGGTGCCGCAGAATGGTTGCGCCCCGACGCAAAAAGTCAGGTTGCTGTAAATTACACAGATGGGAAAATTGATCATATTGATAACGTTGTTGTTTCCACTCAGCATACAGAGAATGTGACCCATGCTGAGATTAAGAAATTTATTGTTGATCAAGTTATTCTTAAGGTTTTGCCTGCTGAACTTTTAGACGCAGAAACACAGTATTTGATAAATCCGACAGGTAAGTTTGTTGTTGGTGGTCCTGCTGGTGATGCTGGTCTTACTGGTCGCAAAATTATCGTAGATACTTATGGCGGCTGGGGACGTCACGGAGGTGGCGCTTTCAGTGGTAAAGATCCATCAAAGGTAGATCGTTCTGCTGCTTATTTTTGCCGTTGGGTAGCTAAGAATTTGGTAGCAGCTGGAATAGCAAACATCTGTGAGTTGCAGGTGGCTTATGCTATCGGTTATCCTAATCCAACTTCTATCCATATTGAAACTTTTGATACATTGAAGGAAGGGCTTACAGAGGCATCCGTTATCGATGCGATCAACAAGGTATTCTCTTTCAAGCCGGCTGATATCGTGTCCCAATTGGATCTTTTGAGGCCTATCTATCGTGAATCTACTAATTACGGACACTTTGGTAAGGATAGCTTACCTTGGGAGCAATTGAACAAAGTGGAAGAACTTAAAAAGGAATTAGGTCTTTAATAAGGAATTTGACATGAGCGTAGAGCAAACAACTAAAGAGGATTATAAGGTAGCTGATATTAACTTAGCTGATTTTGGCCGTCAGGAAATCCTGATTGCTGAAAAGGAAATGCCGGGATTAATTGCAACTCGTGAGAAGTATGCTGATTCCAAGCCTTTGGCTGGAGTCCGTATTATGGGTTCTCTGCATATGACCGTGCAAACTGCCGTTCTCATTGAAACACTGAAAGATTTGGGTGCAAATGTTCGTTGGTGTTCCTGCAATATTTTTTCCACTCAAAACCATGCGGCTGCTTATGTTGCCAAACATTTGCAAGTTCCTGTTTTTGCTTGGAAGGGTGAAACCCTGGAAGAATACTGGTGGTGTACGCATCAGGCTATGACTTGGCCGGATGGTAAAGGTCCTGAGCTTATTGTTGATGATGGTGGTGATGCAACTTTACTTATTCACAAGGGTTATGAACTCGAAGATGGTTCTGACTGGGTGAATGGAGAGGCTTCAAGCGAAGAAGAACGTGTCATTAAAGCACTTCTCAAGAAGGTTCATTCTGAAGATCCTCTGCATTGGCATAATGTGGCTAAGGATTGGAAAGGTGTTTCTGAGGAAACGACAACAGGGGTTCACCGTTTGTATGAACGTCAGCGCAATAATTCCTTGTTGGTACCTGCTATTAACGTAAATGACTCTGTAACCAAGAGTAAGTTTGATAATCTTTATGGCTGTCGCGAATCCCTTTTGGATGGTATCAAACGTGCCACAGACGTAATGATTGCCGGTAAGGTTGCCGTTGTTTGTGGTTATGGTGATGTTGGCAAGGGCTGTGCACAGGCATTCCATGGAATGGGCGCTCAGGTTGTTGTAACAGAAGTTGATCCTATTTGTGCCTTGCAAGCTGCAATGGAAGGTTTTCGTGTCCTAACAGTGGAAGATACTCTCGGTTGGGGGAATATTTACGTAACGACTACTGGTAACTGCGATATTATTACGGCGGAGCATATGTCCCAGATGGCTGATCAGGCTATTGTATGTAATATTGGTCATTTCGACAATGAAATCCAAGTGGACAAAATGTCTGCAATGGAAGGTGTGTCGCATGAGGTTATTAAACCGGAATCCGATGGTGCTGTAGACAAATTCACCTTTGAATCCGGTAATTGTATTTATCTACTTGCTAAGGGACGTTTGGTAAATCTTGGTTGTGCTACAGGTCATCCAAGCTTTGTTATGAGCAACAGCTTTACCAATCAGGTTTTGGCTCAGGTAGATCTCTGGAAGAACGTTGAAAAATATACTCCTGGAGTTTATATCCTACCTAAGGAACTCGACGAAGAAGTTGCCCGCTTGCACCTTTCTAAAATTGGAGCAAAGCTAACAACTCTTTCCAAAGAGCAAGCCGATTACATTGGTGTAAAAGTTGAAGGCCCTTACAAACCAGAACATTATCGCTATTAATTTTTATTCAAAATCTATCCAGATGAGTGTAATTTCCATCTGGATAGATTTTTTATGTACAATTAAATGACTCAACGAACAATAAAAGTCGTTCCTTATAATCCAGTTTGGGTTAAAGCCTTCGAATTAGAGAAGCAATTACTTCAATCAAGCATTAAACATAATATAATAGACAAAATACATCATATAGGGAGTACATCTGTTCTTGGACTCTCCGCTAAACCCATTATCGATATTTTACTGGAGACAAACGATTTGGCTAAATTAGACAAATATGCCAATCGCTTTGAAGATTTGGGATATAAAGTGATGGGTGAATATGGGATACAAGGTCGTCGTTTTTATCTAAAAGGAGGTAACAATAGAACACACCATATTCATGCTTTCGAAGTAGGTGATACAAATATTATGAGGCATTTAGCTTTTCGTGACTATCTGAAAGTCTTTGATGAGGTTCGAATGCAATATGAAGCTTTAAAACTACATTTGGCGAAAACCTGTCACAACGATATTAATATTTATTGTGATGGAAAATATGCTTTTATCCAAGAGCATGAAGCAAAGGCCTTAATATGGAAAAAAGAACAAAATGCCAATTGAATGGCTTAATTTTTATTTACGCTTCTTTTTGTTTTTCCAAGATTTCTTTTTCTCGGTTCTGTAACTACCATCTTTCAAGGCATCGATTTGGTCTCTAAGGAGTGCGGCCTTTTCAAATTCAAGGGCATTGGCAGCTTCCAGCATCTCGTTTTGTAGTTGATCAATAACAGTGGCTACATCGTCCTCAGCTACTACATCCAGAGTTTCCTCTTCCTTTTGTTTGTAAACATGCAGGCTCTTTTGAACAGGACGTTTTACGCTTTGAGGCGTAATCCCATGTTCCTGATTGAAGCGCATCTGCTTTTCTCGGCGGTTTTGAGTAATCTCCAAGGTTCTCTTGAGCGAATCTGTCATATTATCAGCATAAAGAAGCACTCTACCATCTATGTGACGGGCTGCACGACCTGCAGTTTGGATCAAACTGGTTTCGCTACGAAGGAACCCTTCCTTATCGGCATCAAGAATGGCTACTAAGGCTACTTCTGGAAGGTCTAATCCCTCTCTCAGTAGATTCACCCCAACTAGGACATCAAACTCGCCCTGACGCAGTTTGCGAAGAATCTCCACGCGTTCTATAGCATCGATATCGCTGTGAAGATACTCTACACGTATTCCACGTTCGCGTAGGAATTCTGAAAGATCTTCTGACATACGTTTGGTTAGTGTGGTTACTAATATGCGTTCTTTACGTTTTACGGCTTTAATACATTCGCCAATAAGATCCTCAACTTGGTTTTCCAGTGGTCGAACTTCCATTACAGGGTCTAGCAATCCTGTCGGTCGGATGATCTGTTCTGCTGTCACAGCCGATTGTTCCAATTCGAATTTTGCGGGTGTAGCTGAAACATAAAGAGCCTGATTCATCACTTGGTTAAATTCGTCAAACTGGAGAGGTCTGTTGTCTAACGCACTTGGCAGACGAAATCCATAATCAACCAAACGTGATTTACGGGCGCGGTCTCCGTTATACATGGCCCTAATTTGAGGCAATGTTACGTGACTTTCATCAATAATGAGCAAGAAGTCATCCGGGAAGAAATCCAATAGACAGAATGGACGATCGAAGGTTTCACGACCTGATAAATGTCGTGTGTAGTTTTCAATACCATTGCAATAACCCAACTCCTGAAGCATTTCTATATCATACTCGGTACGCATGCGAATACGTTGAGCTTCAAGTAGTTTGTTCTCGGATTCCAGTTTATTTATGCGTTCATCTAGTTCTTTGCGAATATTGGCAACTGCGGCTTCGATTCTATCCTTTGGCGTAATAAACTGTGTGGCCGGGTAGAGATGAAATTGCTCCATAGATTCGCCTGTTACACCTGTCAGTGGGTTCAACGCCTTGATCGCTTCTACTTCATCACCCCAAAATTCAATTCTAATGGCGCTTTCCATATAGGCAGGGAAGATGTCTACTGTTTCACCACGAACTCTAAAGTGACCGCGCTCAAAACGAATGTCATTGCGTTCATAAAGACCGTCGATCAAGCGATGGAGTAGAGCATCTCTTCCTATCATGTTACCTACATGAATGGGGATCATCATTTCCCGAAAATCGTCTGGATTTCCCAATCCATAGATGCAGGACACACTGGCTACCACGAGAACATCCTTTCGGCTGATCAGCGCACTGGTCGCAGCGATACGTAGGCGCTCTATTTCATCATTTATGGAAGAATCCTTTTCTATGTATGTATCTGTCTGCGGAATGTAGGCTTCCGGCTGGTAGTAGTCGTAATAGCTCACAAAATACTCGACAGCATTCTCGGGGAAAAATGATTTGAATTCACTGTAGAGCTGAGCCGCCAAGGTCTTATTATGTGATATCACCAGAGTAGGGCGATTTAACTCCTGCACGATGTTTGCCATCGTAAAGGTTTTGCCCGACCCGGTTACACCCACAAGTGTCTGGTATTTATTTCCATCTTTTATGGAATTTACCAGTTTTTGAATAGCTTGAGGTTGGTCGCCTTGAGGTTGGTATTTTGAGGCTATCTTGAAATCCATTACATACTAAGATGTATAGATATTTTCTTCGCCTTCAAGCTTCCCTATAATAACAGCAGCACAGGTATCGCTGTAAACATTTACTGCGGTACGGCACATATCAAGGATGCGATCCGTAACCCAAACCAAACCAATGGCTTCAAGAGGCAGTCCTACAAAGCCGAGAATTAATGATATAGCTACTAAACTTGCTGCTGGGATTCCTGCGACGCCCACACTGGTCAGTAATGCCAACATAACTACTTTGAATTGAGTTATCAGTGTTATATCAAAACCTTCTAAAACACCGTAAAATTGAGCTATAAAAATTACGACAACACATTCGTAAAGAGCTGTTCCATCCATGTTTACAGTCGCTCCAAGTGGAAGCGTAAAACTGGAGATTCTGTTAGAAACCCCTGATTCCTTTTCAACCGTTTCTATTGTCAGTGGTAAGGTTGCAGAACTGGATGCACTGGAAAAGGCTGTTATTAGAACTGGCAGCATTGTTTTTAAATGCCTTAGTGGATTTATCCCCCCCATCTTATACAGCATAATTGAAAGGGTTCCGAACATATGAATGAGCAAGGCGAGCAATACTGTGATGAAGAAGAGCATAAGGGGGACTATAATATCCCATCCGGTTCTTAAAATTACTGGTAGTATGAGGCCAAATACTCCAATAGGAGCAAATTTAATAATGAATTGGGTTAATCCCATCATTACGCCTTGAAGGCTTTCCCATAGGTCGACCTGAAAGGAGCGCATTTTGATTGGCAGCTTGTTTATGAAATAACCAAAGAGGAGACAAAAAACAATCAATCCCAATAACTGACCGTTATCTGATGCGGCATTCATTATATTTGTCGGAACCATCCTATTGAAGAAATTTATGATATCTGAAAAACTGCGACCATCAAACTTCTCTGTAAGAGAGCCATCCATACGAGCTTGCCCGACTATTAATTCTGCCGTATGTTCTGATACATGTCCGGGTTGGATTATGTTTACAAGCAGGAGCCCTACAAGAATTGCAAAGAGTCCTGTGAAGGCATAATAAAGAATTACTTTTCTACCAACCCTGCCGAAGCTCTTTTCTCCCCCGATACTTAGCATCCCACACAACATGGATGTTGCTATTAAGGGGACAATAATCATCTTCAAGGCTCTCATGAAGAGGCTTCCAAGGAAATCACATGTATCAGTTATTATGTGAGCAATACTACTATCTTCGATGTTTAGAACACGTAGGATGCTCGCAATTAAGGCTGCTAGAACTATCGAAAACAGGATTTGCCAATGGAATTTCCATTTTATTGGGTTCATGGTTTCTTTAGGATAATGATTTAATGTGGGGAAAAAGAGGCGACTTCTCTTCTTAGTCGAGATTGATGTATTACAAGCATGTAAGGAGCTATATTGCAATTATATATCGCTTTTAAAGCATATGTTTGTCTCGTTATTTATGAATTTGTTCGTTTCAATTTGTTTTTAAGGCTTGATGCAAGCCCAATATCGAATCAGAATAAGTGACTTCTATAATAATAACTACATACTAATTATACGTATGCATAAATGGTTAAATTGGTTTGGTGGTATTAAATCCACATTAATTATCTGCTGTTGTTTGTTAACTGCCTGTGTTTCTACGATGCAAAAGGAACGAATGGATGCTTTCAATAGCCTTTATAATTCAGGCCAGTATGATGCTGCAGCTCAAGGCGAACTGGCTCGTATTGGTGATAAGAAAGACGATCCATCCATGCTTTTGGAGCATCTGCAGGCGGGTGCTGCGTTGCGTTATTCACGCGACTATGATCAAAGCAATGAGATCTTTGACCGTTGTGAAAGTTTTATCAAATCTTACAACGAAGATGTAGTAAATGATACTGCGAAAAATGTTACTGCTGTTTTAGTAAGCGATGCTGCTACAGATTATCGTGCCCGAGAATATGATGGCATCATGGTCAACACGTATAAGGCTATCAATTATTGGCAAGAGGGTAAAAACGCTGAGGCTCGTGTAGAATTCAATCGTGCAGTTGAACGTCAGCGCAGAGCCAAAGAGCGTTTCGCAAAGGAAATATCAAAGCAGAAGAAGGCTATTGCTGAAAAACAAAAAGAAGAAAATGCTAAAGCTGAAGGTGGAAATCTAGACTTTAATAAAAGTTTGGATAATCCGGAAGTGGATAACATCATTAAGCAGCACTATTCAAACTTGAGTGAATTTAAGAAGTATCCTGATTTTGTGAATCCATTCACTACCTATATGGCTGGCTTGTTCTTTATGAATGAAGGGGATTATTCCAAAGCTGTTGATTTGCTCAAAGAATCTTACGGTATGGTCGATTCCAATTCTGTTCTTAAATCAGACCTTTTTGATTGTGACCGTATGTCCAGTGGGCAACGTGTAAGCAAAAAACAGGTTTGGGTAATCTTTGAGAATGGGCTTGGCCCGGTGAAGGACGAATTCCGCGTTGATCTTCCTATTTTCCTCGTATCAGACCAAGTTTATTATACTGGATTTGCGTTGCCTAAATTAGTTATGCGTCCGGCAGCTTACACTTATTTAGATGCTCGTAAGGATGGTAAACAATTGGCTCGTACGGAAGTAGTGGCTTCTATGGATCGTGTAATTAAAACTGAGTTTGAAAAGCGTTATCCTATGGTCGTTGCCCGTGCTATGATTTCTGCTATCATCAAAACATACCTTCAACACGAAGCTAAAAAGCAGAATGAATGGATAGGGATAGGAGCCGCCATATTTCAAGCTGTGACAACTGAGGCTGATTTACGTATATGGACAGCATTGCCAAAGGACTTCCAAGTTGCTAAATTTGAAACTCCTAAGGACGGCCTTTTCCAAATTACCGCACCAAGCGGGATGTCAATGGATTTTCAGGTTAAGCCTCAGGCTAACTCAATTATTTACATTAAAGCTACAACACCGGGTGTTCCCATGGAATACACTGTGATTGAGCTGTAATCAGGAATTATCGAACAATGAAAAATACATACTCCATATTTGCTATCGCAGTTGCCTTGTTGTTTCTTGCAGGCTGCGCAACTCGATATATAGATCCTCGTGTAAGCTTCATCGATCAAAACCTTTCACACGATATCGATGTGATTCAAGTAAGCTCCCGTGTAAATCAGGGGGGGCTTATGGAAATGCAGTTTACTGGCTTTAACAACAAGTCTTTCGATAAGAATATAGAATATCGTATTGAGTGGTTGGATCAAAGCGGTTTTGCCATCAAAACTATTACGACCAAGTGGACCCGTTATTTTGTTAATAAGAAATCTGAATTCAGAATTAGTCAGGTTGGCCCTAATAAAAAGGCCAGTGATTTCAGGGTTCAGTTCCGTTATGCTCGTTAAATTATCATAGTTATAAAATATCATGAAATTAAAAGTATCGACACTATTTGGCACATTGGCTGCCATTTTCGCCCTTTCCGGTTGCACTTCTACAACAACAAATATTAACATGCAGGATGATCGTGGTGCTGCCGTTATGGGCTTAGATTACCGTGACTTTCAAAATGCGGCATCTGAGGCGGTTCAGTCTATGTTGATGTCTGGTGCTGTTAGTAAGCCTGATGGCAGCCGCTATGTATTGGCAATCTCTCGTATTATCAATGACACGCAACAGCATATTGATACAGATCAGCTTATTAAGAAAATTCGAGTAGAATTGCTTCAAAGCGGTAAGGTTGTTGTGACTACTGCTGTAAGTGCAAATGGTGCAGAAGATGCCATGTCTTATCAAGCTCGTGAATTACGTGATTCTGATGAGTTCAATCAAGGCACTGTTGCTAAAAAAGGTCAGATGATTGCCCCAGAATTATCCCTCTCCGGTAAGATCATTCAACGTAATGTTCGCGTGAATAGCTCAAAGCAACAAGTAGAATACTACTTTCAACTGACACTTACAGACATCAATACAGGTCTGGCCTTCTGGGAAGGTGAAACTGTTATTGGCAAGCGCGGTAGCAATAGGTCCGTAGCTTGGTAAAAAATCACCTAAATATTTATGTTTGATAAATTCAAGCTCACACTAAGCCTGCTATTTGCAGGCTTAGCTTTTGGGCATTTAAATGCTCAAGAAGACTATATTACTTCAGATGAAGACGTCGCAGTATCCGAGGCCAGTGAACCTGAGGTTGTAGACGCTTCTCTTATGGTTGAGGAAAAAATCGAAGAATACCTCAACCATGGTAAGGGTAGAGCTATACGTAACAAAGTACAGCGAGATGGAGGCTGGATTGGTTATAGTTATGCGGCTGTTAATACAACACCGGAAAATCCCAATTGGGCTAAATTCCGTGTATTGGCTTATGATAAAGCATTGGTAAATGTTGAAAATGAGTATTTACAAATGCAAAATCAGAGTATCAAAGCTGCAAAAATCCGACAAATTTATCAAAACGCAAATGCAGAAATACCGGATTTCAAGCCGGAAGAGATGTCTGATTCCGCAAAAGTGAATCGTCTTTTGAACAAACTTTTTGCTGTTACGGAAGGTAAATTAGACAAAACTTTAAATGAACTAGGTGTTGATAAAGAGAAATTTGATGCAGCACCAGAAAAACAGCGGCACGTAATGTTTGGTGAAAGTCTGACAAAGGCTACAATTGTGGAGTCAGTAGGTTCACTTTCAGGGATGATTCCTATCCAGACTTTTGAAGGCTTCAACGAGCGTAAAGAGCATGTTATTGGTGTCGTATGCATCGTTACACCCAAATTGAAGCAGTTTGCATATGATGTGCTGCACAGTCGTGGATATATTGAGCCAACAGGAAAGGTTGGAGACGATCTATATGAGAAATTCTCCAGCGAAAAGTCTCTTTTGGTAGATCAGTTTGGTGTGCGTAAAATGATCGATAAGGAAGGTTACCCCGTTCTTATTTCCTTTGGTCAATGGGCTAATAATCACAAGACTTCAAACGCTACTTTAAAAAGTAAATATCGTGAAATTGCAAAAAAGCAGGCTGCAGCACAGGCAAAAAATCAAATTGCTATCTTTTTGGCAGGAAAGTCTATGTATCAATCTGAATCTCAGGTAGGTGAGCTGTTTGAAGATGCTTACAATGTGAGTGAAGATAATTACAAAGAAGAAGATTTAACCAACACTATTTTGGATGGTTTGAATGAGACTTCACAGACTAAGGCCAATATAAATATGACGGGGCTTGTACCACTGTATACGTGGACGATGAAACACCCTCAATATGGTCATGAAATAGTAGGAGCTATTTATACGTGGTCTCCTAAGAATGAAATGGCCGCTCGTAAGTTAAAAAATTGGAAGCCAAATTCAAATCAGAAGTCACATGTTGCTCCGAAACCTGAAGAAGATCTAAAAGGTGAAAATGGTAGCAAGCAGGGGCAGGATTATATGGATTTGGATGATTTCTAAGAAAGGTAACTATGCGTAATCTTTTAAAACAGATCACTGTTATAGGTGTTTTTCTTGGTTTTTTTGGTTGTAGCTTACAGGCGGAAAATGTGCTTTCTGAAATTCAGGTTATAGGTGAAGGTGCCACATACAAGGCTGCTTTGAATGATGCACTGACCAATGCTTTGGCGCAGACCAAGGGAATTCAACTAAATAGTGATGAGGTTCATAATAGTGCTTACCAGGAAGTTTCATCCCAGTTGGATGATCAATACTCATCCGAAAGTAAGTTGGCCAGTTCGACTCAAGGAAGTGTTCGCCTTAAGACCAGAGGTTTTATTCAGAATTACGAGATTCTTGATCGTTATAAGAATGATTCCGGTTTGTGTGAGGTAGTCGTCTCTGTGAAAACCTCGAAATACAAAACTCCGGGAATATCTCCCAATAGCCGTAGGAAATTGGCTGTAGTTCCTTTCCGAAACCAAATGCAGGCATTTCAGTTTGGGAAGGATGTGGTTCCCGGGGATATCTTCTGCCGTCAATATACTCAACACCTTGTAAATGAGTTCACTCAAGCCAGAAAGTTTAGTATTGTTGATCGTGAATATGGTACCGAGTTTGGAATGGAACGTGAGTATCTTAAAACGGACGATTTTTCTATAGAGGAGCAAGCTAAACTTGGACAGGTTCTAGGAGTTGATTATCTTGTTGTGGGAACCATTAAAGAAGCCTATCAGAAGAAGGATTTTTATCGAGTTCAAGTTACTGGCCAGACTGGTTATAAATACAATGCTTCTATAACTGTTGATTATCGGATTATGGTTATGGCTACACGTCAGATCAAATGGTCTGATTCTGTAACTACTACTTTGGGAAACCGTTTCTTTAAGGAAAAGACTAAAGCTTCTCCATCAAAGAGCCTTACTGATAAGCAAATTCGTGATTCGCTTATTTCCATCTCGGCAAAAGCTGTTGTAAACAGCGCAATGGATAATATTTATCCTATTCGAGTGGCTGCAATACAGCCAAGTGGTGATATTATTCTAAATCAGGGTGGTATCAGTTTGGAAGAAGGCGAAAACTTGGATCTCTTCTCCAGAGGTCAAGCAGTTATTGATCCGGTGACAGGAGAATCTCTTGGTGCTGATGAAACCTATTTAGGCACAATTGTTATAACACGAGTAAATCCCAAAATGTCTTATGCACGTTTTGTGGAATCTGCTTATGGTATGCCTCAGGTAGGTGATATTTGTCGCCGTGTTAAATCCGACCCTAACAAGCCAAATGGTCCAACTCCTGAAGAAATGAACCAAAAAAATGGACGTGAGTCCAATGTGGATAGTTCCGGTTCTGGTGGTGTTTATCTACCGTTTGACTAAAATCTATAAGATCTTGTTTTTATATAGCAAAAGAGTCCTCAAGATAGAGGACTCTTTTTTCTTATTTGTTTAAAATATTCTTTATTTAGGATCGGTTCTGAATGGAGAAGCAGGTAATCCGGATTTGTTGAAGAGATTTCCTGATGCAACATTCTTCCATCCGTAGCGAACTGCTGCAGGCTTTTTTACCTTATCGGAGCTTACTTCAATTTTATCTTCGATAATATGTGCGCTTGCCTGATAGAATTTACCATCCTCGCCGCAAATTGTGAAGCCGTAGAGTGCTCCTCCTGGAGCTACTAAACCATCCCCAATATGGGAGAATTTTATAATAGCCTTATTTCCTTTGACGCTTATAGATTCATAAATAGGGCCTGAGTACTCGATGTCCTCTTCATAGGCCAATGCGCGTGCCGCCAGAGCAAGTCGTTCACCCACGGGTTCTTTGTTTGCCGGGTGAATGTCTTCAGCATCACCAATGTCTATAGTAACAACCATTGCTGTGTTTTTTGTATTTTTAAGTGCTATTAGCTGAGCTTCGCGAATTTCTGGGGGTTGATCTCTGAAAGGTGCTATTTGAACAAATAAAAATGGAAAATCTCCCTGTCCCCAATTTTCTCTCCAGTCACGAATCATCGCTGGAAGCAAGGTTTGGTATTGCTTTGAGTGAGTCGCATTGGCTTCTCCCTGATAGAATATTGCACCTTTTATGGCATATGGGATCAAAGGGTTGATCATTCCATTATAAAGAACAGTAGGAACCATTGTGCTGTTCATTATGTTTGGTGGAACTGGTCCGGCTTCCCACATATTCGTAGAGAGTTTATACTTCCAGTTACCAGCAAGTAAAA
>ENA-ORCX01000501-ORCX01000501.1-marine-metagenome-genome-assembly--contig:-NODE-501-length-13254-cov-2.430143_pt1 | contig 13254 bp, 15 predicted proteins | sample MGYA00248630_ERZ508518 | MGnify/ENA primary metagenome ERZ508518 (study PRJEB26188, sample SAMN06268768) | marine metagenome | isolation source: Bioluminescent Bay, La Paraguera, Puerto Rico | place...
GCATCTATAGATTTCAGACCGGTCTGGATTGGCTGGTCGACTGATTGACGTGCGATAACGCCAGGGGCGACTTTCTCGATAGGAGAATTGCTTTCGGCTTTGATGTCGCCTTTACCGTCGATTGGGGCACCCAGTGAGTTGACAACACGACCCAGCATGGCTTCGCCAGTCGGGACTTCCAGGATACGACCGGTACATTTGACCTTGTCGCCTTCTGTAATGTGTTGGTAGTCACCCAGAATAACCGCACCGACAGAGTCGCGTTCCAGGTTAAGGGCCATACCGAATGTATTACCAGGGAATTCCAGCATTTCCCCTGACATGACATCGGCTAAGCCGTGAATACGGACGATACCGTCGGTTACACCGACTACGGTACCTTCTGTGCGCGCTTCAGTGGCCCCTTCAAAGCTTTCGATACGCTTTTTGATCAGGTCACTGATTTCTGCTGAATTCAGTTGCATCTCTGTTTCCTCTATAACGGGCCGCTTATGTAATAGCGTTGGCCAGTCTGTTCAGTTTACCCAAGGCAGAACCATCGATTACCAGGTCTCCTGCACGAATGATTGCACCGCCAAGCAGGCTTTCATCGATGCTGGTGTTGAGCGTGACATCACGACCCAGACGCTGTTTCAGCGCGGCAGAAATTTTGTCTGCCTGTTCCTGAGTCAACTCACGCGCCGAAATCACATCGGCTGTCATCGATTTTTCTGCTTCTGCACGGAGTGCTTCGAAGAGAACGGTAATGTCTGTCAAAAGCAACAGACGGTTGTTTTCTGCCAGCAACAACAGGAAGTTTTTGGCATCGGCTGTCATCAGGTCACCGGCGATATCTGCCAGCACCTGAACAGCCTGCTCGTCACTTACTGCCGGGCTAGTGATTATGGATTGCATTTCTGGTTCGGCAACGCATTGCGCCAGAACCGCAAGCAGGTCAGACCACGCCTTCAACTCGCCTTTTTCCTGCGCGATCGCAAAGACCGCGTTGGCATAGGGACGAGCGATGGTTATTGCTTCTGCCATCCTAAATTCCTCTAGATTCGGCTAACCAATTCGTCGAGCAAATCGGTGTGGGCCTTTTCATCAATTTCACGGCCAAGAATTTTGCTGGCACCAGCCAGTGCAATACCGCCGACCTGAGCTTTCAGCTCATCGCGGGCACGGTTTGCTTCCTGATCAATCTCTGCCTTAGCAGAGTTCAGGATTCGCTCACCTTCAACACGGGCATTGCTCTTGGACTCGTCCACAATTTCGTTACCACGCTTTTGCGCCTGAGAAACGATTTCGCTCGCTTGCTCTTTGGCTTCGTGGATCACTTGTTGTGCACGCTTTTCCGCCAGTTCCTGCTCGTGACGACCACGTTCTGCAGCAGCCAGACCATCGGCAATTTTCTTTTTGCGCTCTTCCAGCGCTTGCATGATAGGTGGCCATACATATTTCATGCAGAAGGCGACGAAAACCGCGAAAGCGATAATCTGGCCTATGATGGTTGCATTGATATTCATGCCTGTACCTCTATGTTTACCGCAATGGGGGACGGAATAATATTAACCAGCCACCGCGAACAGTACGTACATAGCCAAACCAACTGCGATCATAGGTACCGCGTCAACCAGACCCGCAACCAGGAAGAATTGAGTACGCAGCATTGGAACCAGTTCAGGTTGACGAGCTGCAGCTTCCAGGAAACGACCGCCCAGCAGACCAACACCGATAGCCGCACCCAGTGCGCCCAGGCCGATCATCAGAGCACCAGCAATATAAACTAAACCCATATCCATTTTTTTCTCCTACAAAAAGTAAAGACTAAAAATAAAAAGTTAAAACCCAACAAACATCAGTGATGTTCTTGATGTGCCATATCCAGATAAACCGTTGTCAGCACCATGAAGATAAATGCTTGCAGCGTGATAATCAGAATATGGAAAATCGCCCAGCCAATCTGCAACAGACCGGCAAAAGAACCCATAACCAGACCGGCACCATACATGGTCGCGATCAGGATAAAGACCATCTCACCGGCGTACATGTTACCGAACAGACGAAGGCCCAGTGAGAAAGGTTTTGAAAGCAGCGTGACGGTTTCCAGCACGGTGTTGATAGGCAGTGCCCATTTGCCGAATGGTTGCAGCGTCAGTTCGCCGATAAAGCCGCCCGTGCCTTTGATCTTGAAGCTGTAGTACAGCATCAGCATGAACACGAAAATCGCCATACCGAGTGTCGCATTCGGATCGGTAGTCGGGACGATTTTGAAATAGACATGATGCGGATCAACTCCGAAAATCGCGCCCGCAGACTGCATCACGATTTGTGGAATGACGTCGACCGGAATCAGGTCCATCAGGTTCATCAGGAAGACCCAGACAAAGATGGTCAGGGCTAAGGGAGCTACAAGGTTGTTTTTACCACCGGAGAAGGAACCTCTCACGGTGTCATCGATGAAGTCGATGATCATTTCTGCAAAATTTTGTGTGGCGGTGGGGATGCCGGCGGAGACTTTTTTGGCGACGCTGCGGAAGAACCACATCATCAAAGCGCCGAGAAGAATCGACATAAACATGGTGTCGACGTTGATCGACCAGAACCCCATGTTAGCGGCTTCTCCCGAGGACATTGCAAAGCCCCATTCGCCTGTTGGTGCCCAGACACCGGGCTCAATTTCTGTTTGTTTCTGACCAAAGGTCAGATTCTGAAGGTGATGCTTGATGTATTCTGATGTAGTAATTTCACTAGCCATGTTCGGTTTCAAGCCCGGTTCGTATTTCCCAAAAACAACATCAGTTGTGTCAGCGTGAACGCCAGCAGCAGTGGCAGGGCCTCAAGCCCCAGTGCTCCCAGTCCGCCGGCAAACATCATTATCGTTACCAGCCATCGTTCAGCCACACATCTGTATGCGCTACTCAAATTTTTCTCGGCATCCGCGCGGGCCGTTATCACGGCGCGTTTGATATGCCATAACATCAGCAAGGTATTGAAAATCGCGATCAGCGCTCCATATATCGAAGCAAGGACCGGTTCAGTACCCCACCAGGCGGTAAAAACGGCGACAGCAACCAGCATCACAATTTGCCACTTTAAGACGCGCTTTAGCGGCGCAATTCTGGCCAACTGTTCCATTTTTACCTGTGGAAGTGGAATTTGCCTTAAGCAAATCAGGGCATTATAAAGACACCGCGCGGAAGCGGTCAATGAAATTCTCGTCTTTACTTGATACGTTTGATGAGTTTTTTCAATTCATCCACGTTGCGATAGTTAATGACCAGTCTGCCTTTGCCGCTGGCGTTGTGTTTGATACTGAAAGCGGAGTCCAGTTTCTGCTTGATACTGTCTTCCAGCTGCTGAATCTCTTCCAGGTCGTCTTGTGACTGTTTTTGCGCCGGTTTTTTCGGATTCTGCACCCGACGGATAAGTTGTTCAGCCTCTCTGACCGACAGCCCTTTTTCAACAATCTGTCCGGCAACTTCACTCTGCAGTTCAGCTTCCAGCGCCAACAATGCGCGGGCATGCCCCATTTCCAGATCGCAGTTTTCTACCAGTTTTTTGACATCGTCATTGAGATTACGCAGCCGCAAAAGATTGGTGACTGCGGTGCGGGATTTGCCGACGGCTTCCGCAGCCTGCTGATGTGTCATCTCGAATTCTTCGCGCAGACGGAACAAGGCATTGGCTTCTTCCATCGGATTCAGATTTTCACGCTGAATATTTTCGATCAGCGCCATCGCGATCGCACTGCGATCGGAGACATCACGCACCAGTACCGGCACTTCCACCAGGCCGGCCATACGTGAAGCGCGCCAGCGGCGCTCACCGGCCACGATCTCATATTTGTCATCAGCAATCGGCCGCACGACGATCGGCTGTACAAGTCCCTGGGCACGAATCGAATCGGCCAGTTCTTCCAGCGACTCCTGTGACATGTCGACACGAGGCTGATATTTACCGGGCTGGATCATATCCAGAGGAAAATGCTGCAGACTGTCGTCCAGGTTGGCTTTTTCTTCCTGGTTTACATCTGCCAGCAGCGCGTCCAGCCCTCTGCCTAGTCCTCGTTTTTTTGTCGCCATGCCTCTACCCTGTTAATCAGCTATTCGCTTTTTTCTCTCGTCGCATAAACTCACTGGCCAAAGCCATGTAGGCAATCGAACCCCGTGAGCCACGATCGTAAGCCAGCACCGGCATGCCGTGACTGGGTGCTTCCGCCAGCCGGACATTACGCGGGATAATCGAATGAAATACCTTATCGCGGAAGTGATTGATCAACTGACGCGAGACCTGGTTGGCCAGATTGTTACGGGCATCAAACATAGTGCGCAGCAGCCCGGTGATATCGAGCTGGGGATTGGCGCGTTGCTTGACCCGCTCAATGGTTCGCAGCAGTGATGACAGGCCTTCCAGCGCATAGTATTCGCATTGGATCGGGATCAGAATGCCCTGCGATGCGACCAGCGCATTAACCGTTAGCATACTCAATGAAGGCGGGCAGTCAATCAGAATGTAATCGTATTTCTCACGGGTCGACTCCAGCGCGATCCGCAGCCGGTGCTCACGCAGTTTGATTTCCAGCAGTTCGACTTCTGCCGCGGTGAGATCCGAGTTGGTGGGCATCACATCGAAACCCAGCCCTTCCGGACTCAGAATGGTATCGGCCGCCCGCGCTTCCGCCATGATGACTTCATAGCTGCTGTTGTTAATGTCGTTCTTATCCAGGCCGCAACCAGTAGTGGCGTTACCCTGGGGGTCGAGATCGATCATCAGGACTTTCTTGCCATACTCGGCCAGTGACGCTGCCAAATTCACCGTGGTGGTGGTTTTGCCAACCCCGCCCTTCTGGTTGGTCACTGCGAATATGTTTCCCATTCTCAACCTTCGTTTTTGATTAGTCTCACCAAATGTCGCTCGCCTTCACACTCCGGCACATCAAGCGACACCACATCCTGTAGTCGAAACGCCTTGGAGTCAAACTGCAATTCCTCGGTCGGATAGACGCCTTTCATCAGCACCAGCCGGCCGTTTTGCTCACAGTGCTGACCTGCCAGCTTGATAATATCGTCAACCGTGGCAAAGGCGCGAGCAGTGATAATAGCAAATTTGGGTAAAGATACCTGTTCCACTCGGCCATGCACAACCGTGACATTGTGCAGGCCCAGTTCGGCCTTGACCTGTTGCAGGAAACGCGTCTTTTTGGAGTTACTGTCAAGCAGAGTGACCGCGCAATCAGGCCGGACGATGGCCGCCGGGATGCCCGGCAGGCCGCCGCCGGTACCAACATCAAGCAGAGTCGGGGCATCCAGATAGGGTAAGACAGAGAGACTATCGAGAATATGGCGGGACAGCATCTGTGCCGGATCCCGCACCGAGGTCAGGTTATATACCTTGTTCCATTTCACCAGCAGCGCGACATAGTCGAGTAGCTGCTGTTTCTGAGCTTCACTCAGGTCGATCGATAACGCTGCACAGCCCTCGTCGAGCTGCGCTTTTAAATCCAACGCCATTAACTGGCTTCGCTCAGGCCGCTGCGTTTCAGATGCACCAGCAGCAGGGAAACGGCTGCCGGGGTGACGCCGGAGATACGGGCGGCCTGACCCAGGTTGGCAGGACGCGCGTTTTCCAGTTTCTCACGCACCTCGTTGGAGAGGCCGCGGACGTTTTTATAGTCCAGGTCCAGCGGCAAGGCGGTGTTTTCGTTTCGCTGTACCCGTTCAATTTCATTTTGCTGACGATTGATATAGCCGGAATACTTGGCCTGAATCACGACCTGTTCTGCGACTTCCTCAGATACATCCTGCTCACGCTGCATCAGTTCCAGCAACGCCGCATAGTCGACTTTGGGCCGACGCAGCAGATCCTTGGCCGTGGTGACCTTGGTCAGCTTTTCACCCAGGATAGCCTCGGCTTTGGCCTGATCCATTTTTTCAGGCACAAACTTGAAACTGTCGAGGTGGGCGTTTTCTTTTTCCACCGCTTCCAGCTTGGCATTGAACACAGCCCAGCGCACATCATCGACAATGCCCAGTTGACGGCCGATCGGCGTCAGGCGCATATCGGCATTATCTTCACGCAGCATCAGGCGGTATTCGGCACGGCTGGTAAACATGCGGTATGGCTCGCGGGTAATCAGATCATCAATGAGCACACCGATATAAGCTTCATCACGGCGTGGATACCAGCCTTCCAGACCACGTGCCTGCAGGCCGGCGTTGAGACCGGCAATCAGACCCTGGGCACCGGCTTCTTCATAACCGGTGGTGCCGTTGATCTGGCCGGCGAAGAACAGGCCTTCCATATGTTTGGTTTCCAGCGTCGGTTTCAGATCGCGGGGATCAAAGAAGTCATACTCGATGGCATAACCCGGGCGGGTGATGTGGGCGTTTTCCAGACCTTTCATTGAACGCACGATTTGATACTGCACATCGAAAGGCAGACTGGTGGAAATGCCATTGGGATAGACTTCACCGCATTCCAGACCTTCCGGTTCCAGGAAAATCTGATGTGAAGCACGATCGGCGAAACGCACGACCTTGTCCTCAATCGACGGGCAGTAGCGCGGGCCGATGCCTTCGATTTCACCGCTGTACATCGGAGAACGATCCAGATTGTTACGGATCACATCATGGGTCTGTTCATTGGTGTGGGTGATGTAGCAGGAAATCTGCGCAGGATGATGCTCACGCTTGCCCAGGAAAGAGAATACCGGCGTCGGATCATCACCGGGCTGTTCAGTCAGCTGGGAAAAATCGATACTGCTGGTCGCAATCCGCGGCGGTGTACCGGTTTTAAGTCGATCCACCCGGAATGGCAGCGCACGCAGACGCTGTGACAATGCAATCGAAGCCGGATCACCGGCGCGACCGCCCTGGTGATTCTGCATGCCGATATGAATCACACCACCCAGGAAGGTGCCGACGGTCAGCACCACCGCTTTGGCAGAGAAACGCAGACCAACCTGCGTGACCACACCGACTACGCGATCGTTTTCCACCACCAGATCATCAACCGCTTGCTGGAAGATATACAGGTTAGGCTGGTTTTCCAGATAGGCGCGAACTGCCGCTTTATAACGAACGCGGTCGGCCTGGGCACGGGTAGCCCTGACCGCCGGGCCTTTGCTGGAGTTCAGAGTACGGAACTGAATACCGCCACGATCAGCCGCCTGCGCCATGATACCGCCGAGGGCGTCAATTTCCTTGACCAGGTGGCCTTTGCCAATACCACCGATGGCCGGGTTGCAGCTCATCTGTCCCAGAGTCTCGATATTCTGGGTCAGCAGCAGGGTTTTTACGCCCTGACGGGCAGAAGCCAGCGCGGCCTCAGTCCCGGCGTGACCGCCACCGACAACAATGACATCATAATGATCCTGGTAACTCATAGCGCACCAAACAAGCTTGAAAATAAAGATGTAAATTTTAACATGCTGTTAATAATGTTTGCCTAATATTCAAACATTTAAAACATTCATTCAGGGTCAACATGGAAAAAAACCGCGGTTTGAAACGTCTGTTTTTTGCACTGATTTATTCCTGGCAGGGTCTGCGTTCTGCTCTCAAACATGAAGAAGCCTTCAGACAGGAATTTCTCGCTTTTGTCGCGCTCACCGCGTTGAGTTTTTACCTGGATGTCACAGCGATGGAGCGACTTCTCATGATCTGCACCCTGGTGCTGGTGATGATAGTGGAAATACTGAACTCAGCGATTGAGACCACCGTGGACCGTGTCAGCTATGACAAACATAAACTCTCAGGCCGCGCCAAGGATTACGGCTCTTTCGCTGTACTGATGTCGATATTGATTGCCACCGCGACCTGGCTGACGATACTGCTGACTTAAGCCTGTCGCCGGTAGGCCCAGATCATCATCGCCACACCGCCGATTATCATCGGCAGACAGAGGATCTGCCCCATCGTCAGCCAGCCAAAGGCAATGTAGCCATACTGCGGATCCGGAATTCGGACAAACTCCACAATAAAGCGGAACACACCATAGCCCAGCAGGAACAGACCGGAAACCGCGGCCCGAGGCCTTGGTTTGGCGGAATAAAGCCAGAGAATAATAAACAGTAAAAGACCTTCCAGAGCCGCCTGATACAACTGGGACGGATGTCTGGGCAAAGGTCCGGCGCCCGGAAACACCATGGCCCATGGCACATCACTGACCCGGCCCCAGAGCTCACCATTAATGAAATTGCCAATCCGGCCCAACATCAGGCCAATCGGCACCATCGGTGCGATAAAGTCACTGATTTCAAAAAAGCCTTTGCCGGTCTTACGACCGAAATACCAGAAAGCAATCAGAACACCGATAAGACCGCCGTGGAAGGACATGCCCCCCTGCCAGATCTTCAGCAGGTTGAGGGGATTCTCAAGATTGGCTGCCAGATCATAAAACAGCGCATAGCCAAGACGACCACCAAGAATAACCCCCAGCGCGCCATAAAACAGCAGGTCTTCCAGTTGGCCATGCTGCCAGTTATGACGTGCTGCCCGATAGCGCCCCAGCAGCCAGACAAAGGCAAAACCCAACAGGTACATCAGCCCATACCAATGAATGGCCAGGGGGCCAAGACTGATTGCCACCGGATCGATTTCTGGGTAAGTCATTGCAACGCCTCTGAGTAAATGTGCGGCTATCTTAGCAACAATAAGATGGCAAATCTAAGACAGCGCGGCTGAATTCCGCACCAGTTTGGAACGAGACCAATATAGCCTGCACCAAAATGATCCTGTAAGCTGAACCAGAAGAAAGCAAATGTGGAATAGTTCACTGTTTTTTCAATGGTTTACAAACTTGGCATGCTATCTGCTCAACCTGTTGCAGTCTGAATACACAGTGTTGCAAAAATTCAACGCCGGGGTTCAAACGACTAAACAATAAAATGTTAAACCGAGGAGTTAAACCATGAAACTGAGTAAGATTTCAGCACTTTGCTTTGCAGCTACTTCTATGTTTGCTGCTTCATCAGCAATGGCTTGGGAAAGTGAAGACGGCCAACACTCAACCAGTGCCAGCGTCGCCATTTCTTCTGAATACATCTGGCGCGGTATTTCACAAACTGATGGCGATCCAGCTATCTCTGGCAGCCTGGACTATGCTCACAGCAGCGGTTTTTATGCCGGTGCCTGGGCTTCTAACGTCGACTACGGAGACGATGCCAGCAGTGAAATTGACATCTATGCCGGTTTTGCCAGTGAATTCGGTGACACAGGCATTGGCTATGACGTTGGCGTGTTGCGATACATGTTCCCGGGTGAAGATTACAACTTCAACGAGGTGTATGGCTCTCTGAGCTACAGCATCTTCTCTGCCGGTGTGGCTTACTCAAGCGACACGCTGGGTTCTGACGAAGATGGCTACTACTACTACATTGACGCTGGCTATGATTTGCCAATGGGCCTGAGCCTGTATGGCGGTTTCGGTGTTTATGATGCTGACGAAAACACTTTTGGCCCTGAAGATTCATACAACCACTACTGGGTTGGTGTTTCTAAAGACCTTGCCGGTTTCACACTGGATCTGTCTTATCAGGATGCTGACAGTGATGCCGAAGATATCTTCGGTGATTTGGCTGAAGAAACCTTCCTGTTCTCAGTTTCTAAATCATTCTAACGCTTCTCAGACGGCCCGTTCGATGTTGAACGGGCCTTCTTTTCTACAGAAGGAAACTAGCTTATGAAACAAGTTGTAGCGATTATCAAGCCCTTCAAGCTTGATGATGTCCGGGAGTCTCTCTCCGAAATCGGCGTGCAAGGCTTGACCGTTTCAGAGGTAAAAGGTTTTGGACGTCAGAAAGGCCACACTGAGCTGTATCGTGGTGCCGAGTATGTCGTTGATTTCCTGCCGAAACTGAAACTGGAAATTGCCGTCGATGACGACATCGTCGAACAAGTGATCGAAGCCATCATCAAAGGTGCCAATACCGGCAAGATTGGTGACGGTAAGATCTTCGTTTACCCATTAGAGCAAGTGGTTCGGATTCGCACAGGCGAAACCGGTCCTGATGCCCTGTAAGCTTGAGGAGTAGATAATATGGAAAACGAAATCTTCCAACTCCAATATGCATTGGACACCTTCTACTTCCTGATTAGTGGTGCCTTTGTAATGTGGATGGCCGCCGGCTTCGCGATGCTGGAAGCGGGTCTGGTCCGTTCGAAAAACACGACTGAAATCTTAACCAAGAACGTGATGCTGTTTGCGATTGCGTGTACTGCTTATCTCGTTGTTGGTTATGACATCATGTATGGTGGCGGTATTTTCCTCGATGGCATTGTCGGTGACGGCGTCACCGGTGCTGAGGAGCCTGCAACTTATGCGCCTTCAGCTGACTTCTTCTTCCAGGTCGTTTTCGTGGCAACAGCCATGTCTATCGTATCAGGTGCAGTCGCTGAGCGTATGAAACTGTGGGCGTTTGCTGCTTTCGCAGTAGTGATGACAGCCTTTATTTACCCACTGGAAGGTTCATGGACTTGGGGCGGCAATGACGTCTTTGGTCTGTATAACCTGGGTGACCTCGGCTTCTCTGACTTTGCCGGTTCCGGTATCGTTCACATGGCGGGTGCTGCTGCAGCCCTGGCTGGTGTGATTCTGCTGGGTGCCCGTAAAGGCAAATACGGTCCTAACGGTGAAATTCACCCGATTCCTGGTGCAAACCTGCCAATGGCTACTCTGGGTACCTTTATCCTGTGGCTGGGTTGGTTCGGCTTCAACGGTGGTTCGGTTCTGGCGACAGCCTCTGTCGAAAGTGCCAATGCCGTTGCCGTGGTCTTCATGAACACCAATGCTGCTGCGGCAGGTGGTGTGATTGCTGCCCTGATCGTGGCCAAACTGATGTTTGGTAAAGCTGACCTCACCATGATTCTGAACGGTGCGCTGGCTGGTCTGGTGGCTATCACTGCCGGTCCTGACACCCCAACCCCGCTGATGGCGACCATCATCGGTGCAATCGGTGGTGTTATCGTGGTCTTCTCTATCGTCCTGCTGGATAAAATCAAAATTGATGATCCGGTCGGTGCGATTTCAGTCCACGGTACTGTCGGTCTGTGGGGTCTGCTGGCTGTACCTCTGACTAACGATGGTGTCAGCTTCTCCGGTCAGCTGATCGGTGCAGCAACCATTTTTGTCTGGGTATTTGTTGCCAGCTTCATCGTCTGGTCTATCCTCAAAGTGGTCATGGGTATCCGTGTCACCGAGGAAGAAGAGTACGAAGGTGTTGACTATGTTGAATGCGGTATGGAAGCGTACCCTGAATTCACCAACACCGGTAAGTAACTAAGTTACATACTCCGAAGAAGAGGGACAGGTTTCGACCTGTCCCTCTTTTTTTATGTCTGCTGATTTTACTCTGTGTGATAAGGGGCACTGAGACGGTGAACGGATTCGACCAGTCGCGCCATATTGTCAGGGTTCACAGTGGGGTGAATGCCATGGCCAAGATTAAATACATGGCCGGTATTGCCCTTGCCATAGGACGCCAGGATAGTCGCCACTTCCTGCTCGACCCGGTCAGGCGATGCATACAACACGCAGGGGTCCATATTACCTTGCAGCGTCACCTTGTCGCCGACCCGGCGACGGGCCTCGCCAATATCGGTAGTCCAGTCCAGTCCCAAGCCATGAACGCCCGTCTCGGCCATCCATTCCAGCCATTGACCACCACCCTTGGTAAACAGGGTGACCGGCACTTTGCGACCTTCTGACTCACGCTGCAAACCGGAAACAATCTTCTGCATGTAGTTGAGCGAGAACTCTCGATACACGGCTGGACTCAGTGTCCCGCCCCAGGTATCAAACAGCATAATCGCCTGGGCACCGGCATTGATCTGCGCGTTCAGGTAAGCAATGACCGAATCAGCCAGGACATTCAACAGTGCATGCATTTGATCCGGCGCATCAAACAACATGCCTTTGACCTTGGCAAAATCCTTACTGCCACCGCCTTCAACCATATAACAGGCCAAAGTCCAGGGACTGCCGCTGAAGCCAATCAGCGGCACCTTGCCGTCAATCTCGCGACGGGTCAGGCGGATCGCGTCCATGACATAACCCAGACTGTCTTCCATATCAGGCACCGCTAGGTTTTTGATGTCGGCAGCGGACTGAATCGTGCTGGAAAACTTGGGCCCTTCGCCAGCAACAAAGCGCAGGCCAAGCCCCATCGCATCCGGTACCGTCAGAATATCGGAAAAGATAATGGCGGCATCAAGATCAAAACGGCGGAGTGGTTGCAGGGTCACCTCGCAGGCCATTTCCGGCGTGCTGCAGAGCGTCATAAAGTCACCGGCCTTTTTTCTGACTTCACGATATTCCGGCAGGTAGCGGCCCGCCTGACGCATGACCCAGACCGGGGTCCGATCCACAGGTTGTTTCAGCAAGGCTCGCAGATAACGATCGTTTTTCAGTTCCGCCACGTTTTATTCCCGGTGTTAAGGCTACAGATGCAAAAAAGGCTTGATCATACAGGATTCAACATCCCGGTATGAACAAGCCTTTAGTAGCCTGCCTAAAGCTTAAGTTCAGACGTCGAGGTAATCGAGAATACCTTCGGCTGCCTGACGGCCTTCCCAGACCGCCGTCACCACCAGATCCGAACCACGAACCATATCGCCGCCGGCGAAGATTTTCGGGTTGCTTGTCTGGTAAGCATGACCACCATCTGCTGGCGCTACCACGCGACCGCCGTCATCAATGCTGACATTGAATTTCTCGAACCACGGTGCCGGGCTCGGAAAAGCAATGACGACAGCATCAGCCGGGATGACTTCTTCACTACCGGGCACCGGCTCAGGACGGCGACGACCGCGCTCATCCGGTTCACCCAGAGCTGTTGTTACGACTTTAACACCGGTGACTTTGCCGTTTTCACCGATGATTTCCACCGGCTGACGGTTCCACAGGAATTGAACACCTTCTTCACGGGCATTGTTCACTTCACGGCGTGAACCGGGCATGTTTTCCTCGTCACGGCGATAGGCACAGGTGACGCTGGTTGCGCCCTGACGAATCGCGGTACGGTTACAGTCCATCGCGGTATCACCACCACCGAGGACCACGACATTTTTGCCTTCAAGGCTGACGTAATTATCTGATGGCAGATCCAGCAGGAATTTATTGTTGGCAACGAGATAAGGCAGTGCTTCATAAACACCATCCATATCTTCGCCCGGGAAACCACCTTTCATGTAGGTGTAAGTACCCATGCCCAGGAAGACCGCATCGTACTCATCAATCAGGGTCTGGAAATCAACGTCTTTACCCACTTCCGTA
>ENA-ORCX01000502-ORCX01000502.1-marine-metagenome-genome-assembly--contig:-NODE-502-length-13207-cov-3.357350_pt1 | contig 13207 bp, 11 predicted proteins | sample MGYA00248630_ERZ508518 | MGnify/ENA primary metagenome ERZ508518 (study PRJEB26188, sample SAMN06268768) | marine metagenome | isolation source: Bioluminescent Bay, La Paraguera, Puerto Rico | place...
TTACAGTGCCATTGTTGCAGTGTTTCCTTGCTTAGAATATGTCCCTCTGTGGATTTTTCTAATAAAGGGAGGATGAGATCTTTAGCGTTTTGATTGTTAAACCAAAAACGAGCCATGGTAGAATCCCAAACTGCTACATAATCTTTGCCATATTTTAGTGGTAAGTGTTCACAATGCAGTCTTAGCTTAGACGTTTCAGTAACCTCTGTCATCCCGTGGTCACTGAAGAGTGCTATTTTTACTTCAGAGTAGTTTCTTTCTGCCAGAAGCATTAGAGCTTCTATCTTTTGTTCGAAGAGATGGAATGATTCTTTTGCTTGTTTTGACCACGGCCCGTAACGATGCATCACGGCATCAAGTCCTGCGGTGAATAGGTAAATCAACTCTGTTTTCCCATCTCTCAAAAGGGTCTCTACTTCATCATAGTTTTTTGCGTCTCCATTTCTCCAATTGGAGCGATACCACTTTTTGCCTGATTGTTTCCATTTCTCAAAAAAAGTGGGCTGACCTCCGAGAATTCCACCCGGTTCGTAGATATCTTTTTTTTCTGTATAATCCAGCCAGGGAAGATTTTTGAAAGGGACACTATATAACTGAAAATAGCCCGTGTATCCTCTCTTCTTCGCGACATACTTACTTAGTCGATTTCTGATTTTGTGGTATCCGGCAATTCTGTCCGGTAACCATTGTAAATATTTAAAGCCGCTGAAAGGGGAGTCCTTGGGATCTGTTTTTACAAAAAATGAAAAGTGTCCGTGTTCTTGGGGAGTGGCTCCTGTAAGTATTGTGGGGTCGCAAGTGGCGGAGTAGCCAAACAAGGTTTCACATTTATTTTGTAGAGGGGCAACAGACTTTAATATGCCATAGTGCTGAACCAGCTCCCAGCCCATGGCATCTGCAAATATAAAAAGATGTAGATTTTTATTCACTTTTCAGCGAGTAAGTCGTTCATCATTGTTTGTAGTTTTTTAGGGCTGAAAGGCTTGGAAAGATAGGCTTTGACGCCAACTTTCTTGATTTCATCTATCTTATCCTGATCGGCTGAACCTGTCACAAAAATGACTTTAATGTCTTTCCCACCCGGAAGTTCTTTAATCTTCTTATAGAGCTCTATCCCATCAATATCGGGAAGATGGTAATCCAATACGGCTAAATCAGGTTTGATATTTTCAAATTGTTCCAAGGCTGTTGTACCATCCTGAAAAAAGAATCCTTCATGCCCTGATCGTTGAACTTGTATTTGGAATAAGCGAAACATGACGATGTTATCATCTACGACTAATATTTTTTTCATGGTAATTATTTTCTGCTTAAAATAAGTATGGTTTCATCGTCTTCTTGAGGAATTTGTGCCTGTTTTTGGGCTTTTTGCATTTTCTCTTTGAATGCTTTCCAAAGGAGGGCAGATTCTTTTGTTTGCCGCTTGTCGAACCAATCAATCATATTATCCAAACCGAATATGTCAGATCCATCCGTCCATTCATAAAGTCCGTCTGTGATGAGAATTACTTTATCTTTTTCACCTAACTTAATGGCATTTTCTTCATAAATTACATCTTTGAAAAGTCCCATGGGGGGCGCTGTTGAGAGTAGTAATTTTGTGTCTTTATTCTGTCTCATGAATAAACCCGGAGGGTGTCCTGCTGAGCTGTATGTTAGAGTATGCTCCTTTATGTTTAGCTTGAATACAAAGGCTGTAATAAACATCGTTTCATTTCCCAGTTGTGTTTCCAATGCGATATTGGTGCTGTTCAGAAAATCGTGAAGAGAACCATTTCTATTGCAGAATGCGATGAATTGGCTCCTGAATATCCCTGCCAATATGGCGGCAGAAATGCCTTTCCCCATAACATCGATTACGCAGCCTATATACTCCGAGTCATTCAACTTACGGACTTCAACAAAATCACCTGCGATTTCCAACGCACTTACACTATCAATGAATAATTGGTATCCTTCAATCTGAGGTGGGTTTTGCTCTACTGGAAGTAGACGGTGTTGTAGTTTCGTTGCTATTTCAATTTCTGTAGAAAGTCTTTTGCGGATATCTCGTTCGCTTTTTACAATTGTTTGCGAAAAGAATACACCGACAATATCTGCCAAAACTCGGAGGTGGTTGATATCGTTGCTTAGAATTTCTTTTGAATCATCTTTATAAGCTACGGCAATTAAGGCAACGTTTACCCCTCCTGCGGAGATGGGAACACAAGCTCCTTTTATGAAATCTGATGCATTTGAAAATGGGCAGTTCGATTTATTCGTCTGCCAGGTTAAAGAGTCGTGTTCATCTAGTAAATCCCAACTGGGAGGTGCTAATTCTCCCAATGCCTTATATGCCGATGTCTTCTCTATTGCTTCAAGTTTGTTTGTTTTGTGTTGTTCTCTAACTTCAATTGTTATGGCATCGTAATCACGGGAATTCATGAATAATCCTAGACTGAATTCCACAAACTGATCTATCTCGTCATTAGAAATAAGTTTTTCTGCCATTTGATCGTAAAGTGATAAACTTTCGTAGCAATCAGACAGTTCTTCCAATATGGATTCCATCTCAGTGTTTTCAGGCAACACATTATTCAGGTGAGTATAACTCTTACCTATCCGAATTTTGAATCCCGGATTTGCTTTCCAATGTTCTAAATGATCAGCAAAGTTATGGATGATATAGAGACCGCGTCCCCCTTCTGCAAGAGGGTCTTCTGGAAGAGTAGGGTTCTTGAGCCTTTCCTCACACGGTCCATCTCCTTCATCGGCAACTTCCAGCCAAATTGTTTTTTCTTCGTTCCACCAGTTAACGGTTACTGTTTTTTGGGGATCAGATTTAGAGCCGTGTTCTATGGCATTATTCAGAGCTTCGGTAAATGCGAGTTTCCAGCTTTCTTTTTCCGAATCATTAATGCCGAGCGTAAGCAGGTATTTAATAAAAAGTTCACGAAGTTCAGGTATCTTGTGGACATCTGCAATCAGCTTAAATTTGGCAATATTGACACTTGTTTTGTTCATTTAAGAAAGTTGGTTGCAACTAGGTTTTAAATGCAAAGTTACCTTCGATTTAGAATCATCATATGATAGGGCTGAATCAATAGATAGCAATCGGATTATTTCCTGAAAACATATCATTAGTATATTGGTTCCTTGAACACGGAAACGCTTCCCATCCCTGACTGGATTCAGGAAATTTACCATTTCATCTTTACTCAGTTCTCTTGTCTCTGTGGTAATTTCCAATTCTACGGAATCTTTGTTTTTTTTGCCACTTATGAAAACCTCAAAGTCATTGGAAGAATTTAAAACTTGAAGATTTCTTAGCAGAATCAAAATAGCAGTTTCAAAAATGTTCGTTTGTGTGAAGACCTTAAGATTCTTTAAGTCAGCCTTAAGTTGCATTGGTTTTACCCCTTCAAGGATTGAATATCTTTCTACTATGTTATCTATAGAATCCTGTAGTTGTGTTTGAGTTGGTTGTATTCTCTGTATTGATAGCAATCTTTTTTGCAAAACCAAGGCTTCTACAATTTTCTCAATTTCAGATTTGGAGTTTTCAATGATTGTTAGATATTCCTGCCATTCTTTCGGAGTCGTATTTTCTGAAAATTCAGATTCCAATGTAAAAGTGTAAGCACCTATATTCATAATCTGGTTGTTTAAATCATGAATGGATATATCCATCATGCTATTAAGCTTTGATGCTTGAGCTATCTGCCAGGATACGGGTGATTTATCTGATTCAGAAAGAGACGCATTTCTATCAGTTTTAGGAGTATCATGGTTCTCTTTGTATACCCAATTTAGATTTAAGTGATGCCTTACCATATCCAGTAATTGTTGTAGCATCACCGGTTTCGATATGAATCCATCAAAATGTTTCATATTCTCTTTTTCTGATGGAGTTAACTGCATCAAACTGGCAGAGACCGCGACGATAGGGATACTTTTTATATTGGGATCTGAGCGAACCATTCTAATGAGTTCATATCCATTCATATATGGCATAATCACATCGCTCAGAACCATGTCATACTCATTCTTCCTTATCTTCTGAAGAGCATCATAACCATCTTCAGATGTTTCCAGTGCAAAACCTATCGGTTCCAATAAATCAGTCAATAGATCGCGATTGTCTTTTATATCATCAACAATGAGTATTTTTCGTGGCTTTCCTGTATAGGAAGAAGGAAGTTTCCCTCTGTTTTTTTCTAGATCAGAATTATCATGAGAGGTTTCATTTTCTGAGTATTCAAAAGGGCATTTTATACAAAAGGAAAGGCAATTCCCCGCCTTACAAGAGCTTTCAACTTCTATTTTTCCTCCCATTTTCGTGACTAACTGTTGTGATATATACAATCCCAAGCCTGCTCCATGAAACATGTCTCTATCTGCATCAACTTGTGTAAATACTTCAGATAACTGATTAATACTATTCTTAGAAATACCCTTGCCGGAGTCACAGACTGAAAATCGTAAAGTAGCTTCCTTATTGTCTAAATCAATTATCTCATAGCCAAGGGTTACATAACCTGAATCTGTCAGTTTTATAGAGTTCGATAAGAGATTGAGTAGTATTTGTCTTAATGCGCGTGAATCTGTAAAAATATACGGTTTCACACTTTTAGGAATAAATGAACCTCTTATATATTGGCGCTTTAGAGTTATATTTTTCTCTGATGACTCCGATTGTATGATTTCCAAAGCACTGTTGAGCATCCCTTCCAACTCAAACTTTGATAGACTCAAATGATATTCTCCTGATTCAATTCTGGATATATCCAATATGTCATTGATTAAGGACAGTAAATATTCTCCGCTCCGCTTGATTACGTTAATTTTGTTTTTATCTCTGGAGGAGATTTCTGTATTTTTACCGAGAATCTGAGCATAGCCGATTATTCCGTTCAAAGGAGTTCTTAGCTCGTGGCTCATTAATGCCAGGAATTTCGTTTTTGCCAAATTTGCTTCTTCAGCTTTCTTTGCCAGCTTGCTGGCTCTCTTTGTCTCCATTGCCAGCTTTTTATTAATCTTTATCTTTTCAGTTATGTCAGATTGGATCGCTACGAAATACTTGAATACACTATTATCGTCAAATACTGGCGTTGCTTGCAGTCTCACCCAATAGGGTTTTCTGTCTTTGCGGTAATTTAGAATCTCGGTTTCAAAAGGCTCTCTAGCTTTTATTTTGCCTCGCATGTAATTACGAACCTTGGGGTCAGACTTTTTACCCTGTAGTAGTTCTCCTGGTGTATTCCCAATGAACTCCTCAGGACTATAGCCGGATATTTTTTCTACCGCCTTATTGGCCCACATTACTCTGTTGTCCGGCCCCGTGATGATGACTGCATCGTCTGTGTTACTTACGGCATCAGAAAGTAATTTCACATCAGCGGATGCAGCTTCATAAGCCTTGGTTTTCTCCTTTATCGTTTTTTTTTGAGACTGAACCAGCCTATCCAGTTCCTCCGATTTCAAATAGAGGGCAAGACTCTTTTCTTCCAACAACCTTTCGGCTTCGAAACGTGCCATGCGCTCACGTTCAAAGCGCTTTTTCCATTTCTCTGCCTCGTTCATGTTGTTTATTTATAGCTGATAGTAAAAATAACAGAATCTTTTCTGTTAGCGCGCGTCATATCGGCTGTTTCACCAAAATGTTTTAAGGCTCCCTTAAGGAGACCTTCTGCTAAATCTTCCAGATGTCTTATGGATGAATAATGCATTTGAATCGTTCCGTCTTCTAGCTCTGTGTACCTGAATTTGGGAAGTTCTGCATCTGGGTAGAGTTTTCTTACTTCAACGTGTATAACCCCATCTAAAGCCTTAAATAGCTCTTTGCTACTTTTATAACGATCTGACATCTGGGGATAGGAGGATATTAAGTTTTTAAAAAGGTATTTCCCATAGGTTAATAATAGCTCAGGAATTGGAACCTTTGTTTTTTCGCTTAGTAATTTCAATAAGGTAACCATTTCCGTGTGAGGATATGTTCCTACAGAAGTATATGCTCCTTTTGATGGGAGATTTGATTCATCTATAAGGGCATCAACCATATCAAAGCCGTAGCTTTCCTGGATCATGTCCATGAATGATGTAAAAACCATACCTTTCATTTTTCGTTGTATTTAAGTTGTTCCAGCCAGTTGTTAAATTGTTGGTAACACTGTTCCGCATTCGTTGTTGTTTGGTAAGCACAATGAAGTGCTTCTTCCTCAGATCCTATCTCGTGAACACCCATTACATCTGCGTAACTGAATGCTCCAAGAGGAGCATCGCTGATTACATTCTGCCATTCATCAGGGATGCTTCTTAATGCGGATGGAGGACGTGGCGTTACTCCAAAAAGAGGAAGTTTTCCTTTTACGACTAATGCCAACCAGGGACCTCTTGCATGAATCTTTGTGCTTTGTAATAGGGGCCACTTGTTGCCCTTTATATCTTCAAAAGTCGTTTCGCTGGTAAACCCGTGCTTTTTCCACTTCAAATAGAGTTTCAATGCTGTAAAACGTTCTCTAAGTGAGGGCTTTTTCTCTGTTTGTTTCTTTTGATTTAACCCACTAGCAATCAAAGCTTCTAACCCACGGACATATGCTTTGTTTTTTATGCTGGTGAGCTCGTTTTTATCTATTGAAGCATCAATTAAATCAGTTTCAGGCCCCAGATATGTATTGGGTCCCAAATGGGCTTTGGTAAGAACATTGTTTCCCGAAACGATACATCCACTTTCAATTACAACGTTTGGTCCAATTGAACATCCCGGCCCGATGCTGACAAAATCGCCTATCCAGTAGGGTTTTATGAAGTTGGAATCCTTCGCTATTTCACAGTATTTTCCTATCGATACATATGAACCGTAGTCTTTGGTCTCTTCAGTAAACCTGTGAAGCCAATGTTCTTCGAGGTCTTTCCAGTAGCAGATTAAATCCCAACCATTCTTGGGGAGATCTATATCCGGTTTGGTATTTGGAAGCCTGTTTATGACATCATGAACTGATATATTCTTGGTCGATGAAACTGGGCGTACTTCAATTTCTATTGGCCATAAAGATGCGTTGGCTACTGCTTGCCTTATCAGCATGGGTCTATCACTTACGTATAGAACCACTTTCTCATAATTCTTGTTTACAGCATAATCTAACCAATGAAAGAGCAATTCTTGCTCACCAATCACCCAGAGTACAAAAGGAAAATCTTTTTTCCATATCGTATCAATATCCTTCCAATCTGGAATAGATAAACTCCATGTTTGAGGAACTTTGTTAAGTCTATCCATCAATAAGCTCCTTTTCCAAAAAGAATTGCAGGGATAGTTTTTAAGATAATTTTAATGTCTTTCAGTAAACTTTGGGAATGAATGTATTCTAAATCTAGTCGTACTTGTCCCTCAAAATCTATTTCAGAACGGCCTCCTATTTGCCATAAGCAAGTGATTCCTGGTTTTGCCTGTAAACGGCGAAGATGTCTTGCTCCATAGAGTGCAACTTCTCTTGGGACGGGGGGTCTCGGCCCTACCAATGACATTTCACCTTTAAGAACATTTACAAATTGTGGAAATTCATCAATAGACAGCTTACGGATCCACTTTCCAGGTTTGGTTATACGTGGATCGTTCTTAATTTTAAAAGTTACTCCATCTTTGTGCTGATTTTTATCTAGTATATCGTTTTTTATTTTATCAGCATTCAGAACCATGGACCTGAACTTCCATATTTTAAACAATTTTCCACTTTCACCAACTCGAATCTGTTTGTAGAGGATAGGTCCACCGTCATTGAGCTTAATAGCTAAAGAGGTAAAAATCATTATAGGGGAAAAGATGCAAAGTGCCAAGAGGCTGCCTGCAATATCGATGAGCCTTTTTATCAGGTGGACTGATTTTATTAAAAACTTCCATCTTATTCGTTTTCTGGAAGCCTTCCTATGCCACTTTTGCAGGTTTCCAGATTGAATGACTTGTTGCCAGAAGTTTACATTATACTCTTTGGTATTGTCTTGTTGCATACCGCTGGGTTCAGAGTGAATTAATTACGGGATCAGTTGTTATAGTTAATAATGCTAATATATAATCGAAGTCAAACGGCTGTAGATTAAATTGAGCTGTTTTTTACTAATAAATCAATGAGTGATACTTGATATTCGAATATGGTTGGTTATCCTGATGTATTCGCCTCACATTTCTTGATTTATAACTTTCCTGAGCTTGGCTCATTTAAGGACATATTAGATATTTCTGGGGTGCAGATGTTTGATAAAGTCAATAATTTACAATCAAATAGTAGCAACTGATGATTACAACAAAAGTCACTTCTAAAACCTTAATCGTGTTTCTAAATATCTCCATTTTGGATGCTTCAGATGCAGCTGACATAAAATCCCAGTTAAAGAATTTGGATATACACGAGTGCGAAAAAGTTATTATCGACATGGAGAATGTTACTTTTATCGATAGTTCCGGTATTGGTGCTCTTTTAAGTTTTTATAAACAAATTGGTAGTCCTTTGACCCTGCGTTATCCAACTCCAGCAGTTTTGAGCGTTTTAGAATTATTACGCTTACATCGTGTTTTTGAGATAGAATACAAATAGTAATAGAACGCATTTAATGATTTCAGAGCTTCAATTACCTAGGGTTTTGGAAGAGTCGCTCCAAAAACATATGGATCGTACTAAATCCTATTTTTCAGAGTTGGAGACGAAACCGGAAGCGGTTGTTTTAGGAGGCGGTTATGGACGAGGTGAGGGAGGCGTCTATATTGATGAAGAGAATAAACCTCACTTTTATAACGATCTTGATTACTTTATTTTCTGTAGAGATCCATTGGATGCTCAACTCTTGAACTCTGTTAAAGCCTGGGAAAAGGAAGAAAGTAAGCTTTTAGGTATTGATGTAGAAGGAACTTGTTTAGTTCGTAGTAAACTGGACGAAACTACGAGTTCCATGATGTTCTATGACTTGGTTTCAGCTCATAAAATAGTTATGGGAGATTTTGATTACCTCGATGAATACAAGGCATTGGTCAACGCTAAAACGATCGCACCATATGAATCCACAAGATTATTGTGGAACAGGGGATCAGGTCTTTTTTTTGCCGAATACGATCTAACTACAAAGGGTAATCTTGATGTTGTGCACCGTAATCAATCCAAAGCAAAGCTTGCTTTAGGTGATTCAATCCTTGCTCTTAGAGGATTATATAGACCTTACGTTCGAGAACGATCCGAAATCTTAGGATCACAGGATGATGTTTCTGAGCGTATAAAAGCTCTTCATTCAGAAGGAACGAAATTCAAACTAAGACCTACTGCTACGCCTCCAAAGGAAGTTCTATTGAATACACAGTCAGAATTATCTGAGCTATGGCTTGATTGTTTTATACAGGCCGAGTCTGTTCGGCTGAATCATCAATTTCATAGTGCATTTGAGTATTCGAAGTATAAAAGCCGGATTTATCCAGATTATCCAGTTATTCATAGTCTGCTTTTAGCGGCCAGAGATCGGTTGAAGCGTGGAGGCTTTTTGAGACCTGTTTGGGACTATCCCAGGGGGGCATTACAACGAGTTCTTGTTCTTTTATTGGATTCCGATGCAAGTAATACGAATGTGGCAAGATATTTTGGTAATGCGACCAATGATATAAGCTCAATCTATGAAAACTATAGGAAGTGGTGGCATTTTTATAGTTAAGTCATCTTAGCATGAAAACAAAACCCAAAACTTTTTTCTTTATGCCTTATATTCCATATCCTGTGGATCGTGGGACGTATCAGCGTGTATATCATCTGTTTGTAGAAACGAGTAAGGCTTTTGATATTGATTTGGTTTGTCTTCAGGAAGAAGCGGGGCGAGATATGAGTCCTTTTGAGCCATTTACCAACAGACGCCTTGCTATTCCTTTTAAAAATCCTCCTTGGAAGCGACTTTTCCCTGCGAGGATTCTTGAACCATTACCTGCAACTGTTGTACATTGGAAATCTCCTGATGTGTTGGATGCGCTAAAGCATTTTGTGGGTGAAATTAAATACGAGTATGTTGTTTTTATCGATTTAGTTCTTTGGCCTTATATTAAAGAACTTTTTCCTAAGCACCCAAAACTGATCATGGATAGGAGCAGAGTTGATTGGTTGTTTCAAACGGAAGAATTAAAAACCCTTTCTTTGAGTCTGAAGGATCGTGTTTTGCGCAGAGAAAATCTACTCAAAATAGCAAGATTGGAAAAACAGGTCTACAAGCAGCTTTCGGGGATGATTGTGTGTGGGTGGGATGATAAAACTTTTCTTAACAAGCGCCTTGGCGATTCAAGCAAGGTTTTTGTATTACCCAATGGATATAATGAAACCTATTTTAACTATCAGCTTCATCAACGTTCTTTAACAAAATACCCTAGCGTTCTTTTTTGTGGTGCGTTGGATTATTCACCAAATGTTGATGCTATTAATTGGTTTGCCAAAGATATATGGCCCCGGATTCGCAAGAAAGAGCCTCATGCAGTATGGACTATTATTGGTAAATCACCGGGGGAAGACTTGGGATATCTGAAGCGTATGGATGGAGTTGAGTTTGTAGGTGAAGTTCCTGATGTTAGGCCTTATTATCAGTCGAGATGGGTTCAGGTTGTTCCTTTAAGAATTGGAGGAGGAACAAGGCTTAAAATCGTGGAATCTCTTGGAATGAAGTGTCCTGTTGTTTCTACATCATTGGGGGCACAAGGTCTTAATTTATCACATCAGAAAGATATTATACTTGCGGATACAGAAGAAGCTTTTGCTCAAGAAATTCTTCGTCTCCTTAACTCTCCAGAGGTTCGGAATCGTTTGGAAATAAACGGTCTTAATACCGTTTTGAATGAATATCGCTGGGAGCAGCTTGGGAATCAACTAAATCAATATATTCACTCATTATGAAAGCAAAAGAGAGAGAATTGGCGTTTGTATTAGGTTTGCCCTTTCATGTTTCAACCATGGATCAGGCTATTGAAGATGCTGTCATTCATATCGAATCTCGTAAGCCTGGATATTTTATCACGGCAAATGCTGACTTTATTGCCCAAGCTTATGAAAATGAGACGCTTAAAGATATCTTGTTTCATGCTGATAGAGTCGTATGTGATGGTATGCCATTGGTCTGGTTATCAAGGATATTTAAACCAAGGCTACCAGAGAGAGTGACTGGAGCAGACATGGTGTTTAGGCTGTTTGAGGAGGCTGATAAAAGAAGTTGGAAGGTTTTCTTTTTAGGTTCTGATGAAGATACTTTGAGCAAAACCAAATCTATTTTAGGAGATCAATATCCGAAGATGAAGATTGTCGGGACTATCTCTCCACCTTTTGGAACCATCGAATCATGGCCAAATACCGAAATTCTGAAGGATATAAAGAACACGCAACCTGATCTATTATTAGTTGCTGTAGGATGTCCCAAGCAGGAATACTGGATTTCAAAATATAAGGATGAATCTAGGATACCTCTCTCTATTGGGATTGGTGCGTCTCTTGATTTTATATGTGGAAAACAAATTCGTGCTCCTAAAATTGTTCAAAGAATAGGTATGGAGTGGATGTGGCGGTTGCTTACGAACCCAACGCGGCTTTTTAAGCGTTATTCAAAAGATCTATATTATATTTTGCTTCTGGGATATAGACAATGGAAACTTACCCGTGAGCCATCGAAGCTCACAGAGCTTTCAGAGGTAAAAATAGGGAAAAAGTGTGAATGTTGTGAATCTCTGGGTGTTTCAGAAATTATATGGTCTGGAAGTGTAGAACGATCCTCTATTAGCGATCTGGCGCAACCAGAAGATTATAAAAATGCTGTTTTTTTAAATCTTAAAAATGTGCTTTTTATTGATAGCTCTGGAATTGGTGAGCTTGCTAAGATAGCCCGTAAATGTCGCCAGGAACAAGTTCCTTTTGCTGTGCTAGAGCCATCTGATGTTGTTTTTAATGTGATAAAAAATATGCACTTGGAAACGCAGTTCCCTTGCTTTGAAAGCTGTGAAGATGCTGTCGAGAATTTCAGAAAAGAAATCGAGATTTAATCTTATGAATACCCCGCCAAAAGTTTTGCTTTCAGCAGGAATGATTCAAAACGGTTTTTCCGGAGTTGGACGTTATGTGATAGAAATTGCAAATCGAATAGCTCAAATGGATTCTATTGATCTATATGTTGCAGGTCTTGAGTCCGATCGTTACCTGTTTTCGAAAATTAAGGATGAAAAATGGGTGGAAATACCAGATCAATATAGCAAAGGAATCAAAAACTTAATTTGGCATCAGATGATGCTTCCCGGTATATTAAAACGTAAAGAATGTGATTTACTACATATACCGAGTTATCGAAGGATTTTGGCGAAAAGTCCTATCCCTCAGCTTGCTACGATACATGATTGTGCACCCTTTAGATTAAGGGGTAAATATGGCTTTTGGAGAGGCCTTTTTGGACGAAAAGTGGTTCCGTATTTAGCTGGGAAGTGTCAACACATCATTACAGTAAGTGAGTTTACAAAGAATGATATCAGCAAGTTCTTTAAAATAAAAAGGGACTCTATAGAGGTTATATACAATGGTCTGGATCATTCGGCTTACCATCCTTGTAAGCTAAAAGATATTGAACAATTTAGACTTAACAATGGTTTAAATAAACCGTTTTTCCTATATGTATCCCGGTTAGAACATCCCGGGAAAAACCATCTTCGATTGATTGAAGCTTTTGAGCGGTTTAGGCATGACTCTAAGAGCGAGATACAATTGATCCTTGGTGGCGCTGAGTGGCATGGTGCTGATGTTATTAAAAAAAGAGTGTATGTATCACCTTATTCAAATGATATTTTGCTACCTGGGTTTATTGATGAGTTTAAATTGCCTTTATGGTATGCGTCTGCCTTTGCACTTGTGTTTCCGAGCTTAATTGAAGGTTTTGGGCTTCCGGTTGTAGAAGCACTTGCATGCGGGCTTTGTGTCCTATCTTCAGACAGGGGAAGTCTTCCTGAAGTTGGAGGAGATGTTGCTGTATATTTTGATCCAGAAAATGTAGATTCGATATATAATGCGATGATGGATCGATATAATGAAAGCTCCGAGGATCATCAGCGTAGACTTGAAAAAGGTTTCGAGCACATAAAACAATTTAACTGGGATAATGCTGCAAAACAGATATGCGAAACTTATATTAATCTTCTTCTGTAGGTGGAAATTTTAACGATATTCAATAATATATAATTGAATGG
>ENA-ORCX01000503-ORCX01000503.1-marine-metagenome-genome-assembly--contig:-NODE-503-length-13200-cov-3.459575_pt1 | contig 13200 bp, 8 predicted proteins | sample MGYA00248630_ERZ508518 | MGnify/ENA primary metagenome ERZ508518 (study PRJEB26188, sample SAMN06268768) | marine metagenome | isolation source: Bioluminescent Bay, La Paraguera, Puerto Rico | place...
GGCTCCACCGGACCCCGGGGACTGCACCATCTGCTGTGGGAGATCGTGGACAACGCCATCGACGAGGTGGCCAACGGATTCGGTTCCCACGTCCACGTCACCATCCATCCCGACAACAGCGTCTCGGTGGAGGACGACGGCCGCGGCATGCCCGTGGACCTGCATCCCGTATTGAAGAAGCCTGCCGTGGAGGTCATCTACACCCAGCTCCACGCCGGGGGCAAATTTGACAATAAAAACTACAGCTACTCCGGGGGCCTGCACGGCGTGGGCGCCTCGGTGGTGAACGCACTCTCCCGCTGGCTCACGGTGGAAGTACGCCGGGACGGCAATCTCTATTTCCAGCGCTTTGAGAGCATCGAGGACAAAAAGACCGGCAAGATTCTCTCGGGCAAGCCCGTCACCGATCTCAAGGTGCAGGGTACGACCCGCAAGAAGGGCTCCCTGATCACATTCTTTCCCGACGACAGGGTGTTCGAGACCATTTCCATGGACGGTGATACCGTCGCCAACCGGCTTAGAGAGCTCGCCTACCTCAACCAGGGCGTGCGTATCTGCTTTGACGATCTCCGGTTACCCAAGGAGGAGAGCCGCCAGGTATTCTATTACCAGGGAGGCATCGCCGATTTCGCGGCCTATCTCAACGAAGGCAAGGATGTCCTCCACGACACGGTCATCAGCCTATCCGGGGAAAAGGACGGGATCACCGCCGACATCGCCATCCAGTACACCGACAATTATTCCGAAAATATATTCTCCTATGTCAATAATATCCCCACCGGGGAGGGGGGCACCCACGAGACCGGGTTCAAGACAGCGCTGACCAAGGTGCTCAATGACTTTGCCCGGCGCTTCGGCTTTCTCAAGGAAAAGGACCCCAACCTCGCCGGGGAGGATGTGCGGGAGGGAATGACCGCCGTCATCGCCGTCAAGATGCGCAATATACAGTTCGAGGGCCAGACCAAGACCAAGCTGGGGAATACAGAGGCCCGCACCGCGCTGGAGTACATCACCGCCGAGAAACTCACCTACTTTATCGAAAAGACCAATAACGATCCGGTGATCCGGGCCATATTGGAAAAGGCCATCAAGGCCAGCAAGGTCCGGGCCGCGTCGCGCAAGGCCAGAGACATCGCCCGGAAGAAAAACAGCCTGGACGGGGCGCCGCTGGTGGGGAAGCTGGCGAGCTGCACCGGACGGGACGCTTCCTTAAACGAGCTCTTTATCGTGGAGGGAGACAGCGCCGGCGGCAGCGCCAAGCAGGGCCGGGACAGGCGGTTCCAGGCCATACTGCCCCTGCGGGGAAAACCATTGAACGCAGAGAAGAAGCGCCTGGACCAGGTCCTTGCCAATGAGGAATTCCGCACCATCATCTCCGCATTGGGGACCGGCATCGGCAATGACTTCGATATCCGGGGTCTTCGGTACGAGCGGGTCATCATACTTTCCGACGCGGACCAGGACGGGGCCCATATCCGGGCCATCCTGTTGACATTCTTCTTCCGGTACATGAAGGAATTGATCGCCGACGGACACGTCTATATCGGACTCTCCCCCCTGTACAAGATCAGCCGGGGGGGCAAGGTCCGCTATGCCTATACCGACAAGGAGATGCAGCAGATCGTGAAAGAGACCGGCAGCGGCTACTCCATCCAGCGGTACAAGGGGTTGGGGGAGATGAACCCCGGGCAGCTATGGGACACCACCATGGACCCCGACAAGCGCATGATCATCCGGGTTTCCATCGAGGACGCCGCCCAGGCGGAGAAGATGATCACCACCCTGATGGGGGAGAAGGTCGACTCCCGGCGCACCTATATCAGCCGCCACGCCGACTTCAATAAGACCGATATCCTGCAGGAAATGGGGGTGTGATCGATGGCTAAGAAAGGCAGCGCCATTCCCCTGCAGTCCGAGGACCGCGTGATCTCCCGCCCGTTGGAGCGGATGATGCACGAGTCCATGATGCCCTACGCCGAATACGTTATTTTAGAGCGGGCCCTGCCCCGGGTGGAGGACGGGCTGAAACCCGTACAGCGCCGGATCCTCTACACCATGATGGATTTGGGGCTCACCCCGGAGAAACCCCACCGCAAGTCCGCCCGTATCGTGGGTGACTGCCTGGGTAAATACCATCCCCATGGGGACACCTCTGTTTACGACGCCATGGTCAGGATGGCCCAGTCTTTCAATATGCGGGAGCCTCTGGTGGACGGCCACGGCAATTTCGGCTCCATGGACGGCGACAGCGCCGCCGCCATGCGCTACACCGAGGCGCGGCTGACCCCCCTGGCCATGGAGATGCTCCGGGATATCCAGAAGGAGACGGTGGACTTTCAGCTCAATTTCGACGACTCATTGAAGGAGCCCCGGGTATTGCCCGGCCGCTTCCCCAATCTCCTGGTGAACGGCTCCTCCGGCATCGCCGTAGGGCTCGCCACCAATATACCGCCCCACAACCTCTCCGAGGTCATCAACGCCGTCATCGCCCAGATGGAGGATGCGGACATCAGCCTGGATGATCTGATGGAGATCATGCCGGGCCCGGATTTCCCCACCGGGGGCAGCGTCATGGACGGCAAGGAGCTGAAAGAGGCATATACCACCGGCCGGGGCAAGATCATGCTCCGGGCCAAAGTGGAGGTGGAGAAGGCCAAGGGAGGCAAGACCAATCTGGTCATCACCGAGCTTCCCTACCAGGTCAATAAGGCCACCCTGCTGGAAAAGATACTGAAGCTTCGAGAGGACCGCAAGGGCATACTTACCGGCATCGCCGATATCCGGGATGAAAGCGACCGGGAGGGGATCCGGGCGGTGATCGAGGTCCGCAAGGACGCCGATCATGAGAAGATTTTGAATTACCTCTATAAATACGCCGACCTGCAGGTGACATTCGGGATCAATATGGTGGCCATCGCAGACGGCAGGCCCCGGCAGATGGGATTACAGGAGATACTCTCCCACTACATCGCCCACCAGAAAGAAGTGGTGCTCCGCCGGACCCGGTACGAGCTTGAGAAGGCCAAAGCCAGGGAGCATATCCTGGAAGGCTTGATGATCGCCCTGGCCAATATCGACGAAGTCATCGAGATTATCAAGAAGAGCGAAAACACCCCCCAGGCCAGGCAGCGCCTGCGGAAGCGGTTTGAGCTAAGCGAGATCCAGGCCCAGGCCATACTGGACATGCGCCTGCAAAGGCTCACCGGCCTGGAGGTCATCAAGCTCAGGGAGGAGTACCAGCAGATCAAGGCGCTCATCAAGAGGCTTACAAAGATACTCAAGAGCGAGACCGAGCTCATCGCGCTGATTCGCGGGGAGATGGAGGAGATCCGGGATAGGTTCGCATCAGCCCGGCGCAGTGTTCTCATCCATGACGAGACCGGAAAACTGGAGATCAAGGCCGAGGATCTGATGGTCATCGAGGATGTGGTGGTGACATTTTCCTGTCAGCAGGACATCAAGCGGGTGCCGCAAAAGTCCTTCAACCGCTGCGCCAAGGACGTGCTCACCGTGGACACCCGGGAGAAGGACTTTGTCCGATACGTCGTCGAGACCACCACCAACGGCCGCCTGCTCTTTATGACCGACAAGGGCAATTGCTACGGGCTGGATGTGTACAATCTCCCCGAGGGCAAATGGAAGGACAGGGGCGAGCCGCTGTTCACATTGATAAACGGCTACGACAGGAGCGAGACGGTGGTGGGGCTGTACGCATTCACCGAGTATCCCGAAGACCTCTACATCCAGTTCTATACGAAAAGCGGCATGATCAAGCGCACCAAGGTCTCCGAATACAATTCCCGCAATACCAAAATAGTCGCCTGCGGCCTGGGCAAGGGAGATGCGGTCGTCCATACCGAGCTTAGCCGCGGGGACAGGGATGTCATGGTACTGACCCGAAACGGCGGCTGCATCCGGTTCAAGCCCGATGAGATGAATACGGTGGGCCGCTCCGCCAAGGGGATCAAGGCCATTAGGCTCCGGGATAACGATCAAGTGGTCAAGGGATTCGAGGTGGAGCCCGACTCCGATATCGTGGTGTTCACCGACCGGGGGGTCGCCAAGCGCACCGCCTCCGGGGAGTATACCCCCCAGGGCCGGGCCGGAGTGGGCCTTCGGACCATTGATTTCTACAAGAACCACGCCAACGGCACCTGTGTGATCGACGGCTACTGCCTCTGCGGCAAGGTGGATATCGTGCTGCAGCAGAAGGATGGCACCCAGACCGAGGTCGGGGTCAAGAAGCTGCCTCATCAGGACCGGGAGGCCAAGGGCTCCTCGGTGGTAATGGTGGTCATGGACAATGAAGTGGAGCACGTATACCTGAATCTCAAGGAATAGGCTGGAATCCAGGAGTCGGTAGCCAGTAGGGCCCGATGCCCCCATCGGGCCGCTTATCCTCCGGAATATATAATATCTTATAGGACGGCCTTTGGCCGTCCTATCTTTTCGTCTGATATTGGACCTATCGATAAAACCGTAGGGGAATGCCGCCCACGGCATCCCGTCTTTTTCATCGGAAATGGACCTATCGATAAAACTGTAGGGGATGCCGCCCACGGCATCCCGTCCTTTTTCACCGGAAATGGACCTATTGATAAATGCGTAGGGCAAGGTCTCTACTCTTGCCCAAACATTTTTCCCGTCACCTCATCCGGCCCTGCGGGCCACCTTCTCCTCGAGGAGAAGGCTTTTGGGCGATTCCCCCATCGGGCCGCTCCGCCCTGCCGGCCTTTCTTCATATCCGAAAATATTTCGCATACAGTATCATAGAATACTTCCGGGGGGTTTATATATATGATCTCATTCCGTTCACCCACCATGCGGCTTCTCATAGTCGTGGCGCTCTGCGCGGTGTCCCTCTTGTATTACAATCTCCGTGCGAAGAGCGTCGCTGTCACCGATCTGGAGGATCATACCCTGCCCATCTACTCTGTGGCGCGGGAGGAGAAGATGGTGGCGCTGACATTTGACGCGGCCTGGGGGGCGGACCACACCATGGAGCTTTTGCAGGTCCTTCAGCGGTACGATGCCAAGGCCACCTTTTTTCTGGTGGGTTTCTGGGTGCAGCACTATCCGGACATGGTCACGGAGATCCACGAGCGGGGCCATGTGGTGGGCAATCACTCCGAGAATCACCCCAAGATGTCCCCCCTGAACCCAGAACAGATGCTTGCGGAATTGTCGGACTGCCAGGAACGGCTGGACGCGCTCATCGGCGAGCCCGAGTGCAAGGTATTCCGTCCTCCCTTCGGGGATTACAATGAGACGGTCATAGAGACATGCGAGGAAGCGGGGTACTACGTCATACAGTGGGATGTGGATTCCCTGGATTGGAAGGAATTAAGCGCCCAGGAGATACAGGCCCGGGTGCTGGAGCGGGTAAAGCCCGGCTCTATCGTATTGATGCACAATAACGGCGCCCATACCGCCGAGGCGCTCCCCGGCATCCTGGCGGCATTATCCGGCGACGGATACCGGTTCGTGACGGTGCCGGAGCTCATCTATCGGGCCGATTACCGTATCGACCATACCGGCCGCCAGCATCCCCTGACACTGCCCCGGCAGACCCCGGCACATCCGTTATCGCCCGAAACGAGCCCCTGTCCCGGATCGGCTCCGGACTCCGGAGACCAGCCTGCCGGTAAGCCCGTCGAAACGCCTGTTCCCATATCCGAGCCCGCATCCGAGCCCCAGCTTGGGCCGACCGGCATGCCCCGCCCTTGAGGGCTACTGACCCGCCGGAGGGATGATCAGCCGCTGTCCCACAAAAATCAGATCGGGCCGGGGGATATTGTTGAGCTCGACGATCGCGCCCACCGATACATTGAACTGCTCGGCGATACTGAATAGGGTGTCGCCTGTCTTGACGATATACACCCTGCCTCCCGGCGGGGGGGAGGGCGGCTGCCCCGGCACGAACAAGGACTGCCCCGGGAAAATCAGGTAGGTCGGCACCAGCTCGTTGTAGCACACCAGGTCGTAGACCGTTACGCCGTACTGGGCTGCGATGGTGGACAAGGTATCCCCCGGCCTTACGATATAGGTGAACCCCTCGGCAGGGGGGCAGGAAAGGGGGATCTGCAGCATCATCCCCGGATATATCATATTGGGATCGGTGATCTGATTCTGCCGGACGATCAGCTCCACCGTGGTATTGAAATGCATGGCGATGGAGTAAAGGGTGTCGCCCGGCTGTACGATATAGATCATAATACGTTCTCCTCTCGGGTATAGCATCACTGATACAGCATATGAACCCTATTGTATATCTGCCACACGCAGAAAAAAGGAACAAAATGGTTGACACGAAAATATTTTTGGGTTATACTGTTAAACATAAAGGCGATGACGGGGAAAAGTAATAGGAAAACGGCCTCTGAGAGAGATGGCGGCGCTGCGAGCCATCGGTGACGTTCTTATGAATTCCGCCCCTGAGCAGACCGGGAGGACCGGTCCGGGTGTAGCCCGATACAGCTTCCCTGAGACCCGAGCTCAGCTTGGGTGTGAAAAGGTGGCACCGCGTGTTATTTGACCCGCCCTTTTATGGGGCGGGTTTTATTTATTATCAAATCATACAAAGGAGTAGAAAAGATGGAGAGAGTGTACAATTTTTCAGCAGGTCCCTCGGTTCTGCCCCTTCCGGTCCTGGAAAAGGCCCAGAAGGAATTGGTCAGCTACGGCGACGCGGGGATGTCGGTGATGGAGATGAGCCACCGTTCTCCCGCCTACGATGAGATTCACAATACCGCCCTGGCCCTGGTCCGGGAGGTCATGGGCGTGCCGGAGGGCTATTCGGTCCTGTTTACGCAGGGGGGCGCCTCCACCCAGTTTGCCATGATCCCACTCAATCTCATGACCAAGAGCGGTACGGCCGACTATATTGACACCGGCTCCTGGAGCACCAAGGCCATCAAGGAGGCCCAGCGCTACGGCACAGTCAATGTCATCGCGAGCTCCAAGGATGCCACATTCAATTATATCCCCGATATCCCGGCGGTGAATCCCGATGCCGACTACTGTTATATGGTCAGCAATAACACCATCTACGGCACCCGGATCGCCCCGGACCGTTTGCCCCAGTGCGGGGACGTACCCCTGGTGGCCGACATGTCGTCCAATATACTGTCAGAGGCCTATGATGTCAGCCGATTCGGCGTGCTGTTTGCCGGCGCGCAGAAGAATATGGGCATCGCCGGGGTTGCCACCGTCATTATCCGCGACGATCTCATGGGGGAGGCGATGGAGTGCGCTCCCACCATGCTCCGGTACGCGACCCATGTGGATAAGAATTCTCTCTTCAATACCCCGCCCTGCTTCGCCATCTATATCACCAAGCTGGTGCTGGAGTGGGTGAAGGAGCAGGGAGGCATTCCCGGCATCCAGGAGATCAACGAGTACAAGGCGGGACTCTTGTACGATTACCTGGACGATACTGATTTTTATCAGCCCACGGTGGCGAAGAAGGAAGACCGGTCGCTGATGAACGTCACATTTGTCCCCAAGGATGCCGATCTCACCAAGCCCTTTGTCACAGAGGCGGCCGCCAAGGGACTCGTGAACCTCAAGGGCCACCGTTCGGTGGGTGGGATCCGCGCCAGCATCTACAACGGCATGCCGGTAGAGGGCGTCAAGACCCTTCTTGCCTTCATGCAGGACTTTGAAGCGCGCAATAAATAGAAGGAGGAAGATATGTTTGTCGTACAGACCTTAAATAAGATCGCCCAGGAAGGCCTAAGTATGCTGCCAAAGGACCAGTATGAGATCGCCGACGAGTGCCTGGCCCCCGACGCGGTGCTGGTCCGAAGCGCAAAGATGCACGATATGGTCCTGCCCGAGAGCCTCAAGGCCATCGCGCGGGCCGGAGCCGGGGTCAACAATATCCCCATTGACAAGTGCAGCGAGCAGGGCGTGGTGGTATTCAATACCCCCGGCGCCAACGCCAACGCCGTGAAGGAGCTGGTCCTGACGGGGCTGATGCTTGCCTCCCGGGATATCGCCGGGGGCATCGGCTGGGTCCGGGGCCAGAGCGCCGATAACGGCCTTGCCAAAACAATCGAAAAGAACAAATCCAATTACGGCGGCATCGAGATCGCCGGCAAGACCCTGGGGGTTGTGGGCCTGGGGGCCATCGGAGTGATGGTCGCCAACGCCGCCCTGGACCTGGGGATGTCGGTCGTCGGCTTCGACCCCTATATATCGGTCCAGTCCGCCTGGGGACTAAACCGCAATGTCGCGCGGGCGGAGAATCTCGACAAGCTGCTGGCGCAGAGCGATTTTATCTCCCTGCACATTCCCCTGATGGACGATACCGTAGGGTATATCGGAGAGGATGCGTTCAATAAGATGTCCGGCTGCGTCCGGCTGCTGAATTTCGCCCGTGGGGAGCTGGTGGATAACGCCGCATTGCAGGCCGCTCTGGACAGCGGTAAATGCGTCCGGTATGTGACCGATTTTCCGGGGTGCCTCACTCAGGATCTGCTGACCCATGAAAGCGTGATCCCGATTCCCCACTTGGGGGCCTCCACCGAGGAGTCGGAACTGAACTGCGCCACCATGGCGGTGGACCAATTGCGGGAGTTTTTAGAGAACGGCAATATCGTCAATTCGGTCAATTTCCCCGAATGCGGCATGGCGCGGACCGCCGCCAAGCGGCTCATCGCCGCCAACCGAAATGTCCCCAAGATCGTAGGGCAGATCACCTCGGTGCTGGCGGAGTATGGGCTCAATATCGCAGATATGATGAACAAGAGCCGGGGGGAGTACGCCTATACCATCGTGGATATCGACGGGGATATCCCCGGCGCGGTGGTGGAGCGGATCATGGCGATCCCCGACGTATTGATGGCGCGGGTCATCCGATGAATACGGGCCGTATCCAGGTCTACACCGGCGACGGCAAGGGGAAGACCACCGCCGCCCTGGGTCTCGTTTTGCGGGCGGCAGGCTGGGGACTGGATGCGGCATTTTGTCAATTTCTAAAGGGCCGGGAGTGCGGGGAGCGCCATAGCGCTTCCTGTCTTCCCGGCCTTTCCTTTCACCGTTTTATGGAGACGGAGCGCTTTATCGGTGAGATGACCCCCGGGCAGTTTAGTGCCTTTCGGGACAGGGCCCGGGCCGAATTCCATACGTTTCGGAGATGGGTCGCGGCATGCGCCGCCGATCTCGTGGTCCTCGACGAGGTATTTGCACCCCTGCACGCGGGGATCATCACAGAGGGCGAGCTGGTGGCCCTGCTTGATACAAAGCCACCCGCCGCGGAATGGATACTCACCGGGCGGGCCGCCCCCGATTCCGTCATCGAGCGTGCCGATCTGGTCACCGAGATGCGGGACATAAAGCACTATTACACTACAGGCGTCCCCGCCAGAAAAGGGATAGAATGGTAGCCCTAATACCAGTCATTGGTTGAACCCCCTATTTTACTATGATAAAATACTGTAGTACAAAAATCCATCGCCGGATGATGGATTTCTTTTGTTCGTTTAGATTCGGAGGTATCGCCATGGCATATACATCCCGGCTGCAGAATGAAGAAACGGACAGGCTCTTTCAAGCGGTCCTGAGCCTAGAAGACCAGGAGGAGTGCTACCGGTTCTTTGAGGATATCTGCACCATCCACGAGATCCAGTCCCTGGCCCAGCGGCTCATGGTGGCCCAGATGCTAAAGGACCATCGCACCTACCACGAGATCGTGGAGCGGACCAGCGCCAGCACCGCCACTATCAGCAGGGTCAAGCGCGCCCTGGAATACGGCGCCGACGGCTATCGGCGCATCCTCGATAGACTTGAAAAAACGGAAGGACCCGATGCATGACCCAGGCAGAGACAAATCGATATTATTCTATTCGAAATAGCTTGCTAGAGAGTGAATACGCCCACTTAAATCCCCCCCAGCGGGAGGCCGTTCTCCACGTAAATGGCCCCATGCTGGTCCTCGCCGGAGCGGGCTCGGGGAAGACCACGGTACTCACCCACCGGGTGGCCCACATACTCCGCTTCGGGGACGCCTACGGCTCCGACGCCGTTCCCCCGGAGGTGGACAATCAGGCCCTGCAGCAGTTGGAGGCCCTTTGGGAGGATAAGAAAGACGATCCCGAGATCCCCATCCCGGAGCACATGGTGCCCTATCTGGCGGGGGAGAGGGTATCTCCTTACAGTATCATCGCGATCACGTTCACCAATAAAGCCGCCCGGGAGATGAAGGAGCGCATTGTGAGCCTCATCGGTCCCGAGGCCGAGAGCATGTGGCTTGCCACATTCCATTCGGCCTGCGTGCGGATCCTCCGCCGGGAGATCGAGGCACTGGGGTACGATCGGCGGTTCACCATCTACGACAGCCACGACCAGTTGGTGGTGGTGAAGGAATGCGTCCACTCCCTCAACTTAAACGACAAACAGTATCCTCCCAGAGGGATATCTGAGCGCATCAGCAATTACAAAAACACCATGATGAAGCCCGCCGACGTGGAAGCGGAGGGGGGCTACCGGGAGGGGATCATCGCCCAGGTCTACGCCCTCTATCAGAAGAAGCTCAAGGACAACAACGCCCTGGACTTCGACGATCTATTGAACCTCACCGTGGAGCTGTTCACGGCCCATCCGGAGATCCTGGAGCGGTACGCCCGGCGCTTTCGATACGTACTGGTGGACGAGTATCAGGACACCAATATGGCCCAGTACGAGCTGGTCCGGCTGCTGTCCTCCTATCACCAGAATATATTCGTTGTCGGGGACGACGACCAGTCCATCTACGGCTGGCGGGGGGCCGATATCCGCAATATATTGGAGTTCGAGAGCGATTTTCCCTCCGCCCGGGTGATCAAATTAGAGCAGAATTACCGCTCCACCCAGAGCATATTGGACGCGGCCAACGCCGTGATTGCCCTGAATCGGGACAGAAAGGCAAAGGCCCTGTGGACCGACGCCGGGGGCGGGGAACTGCTGGACTACCGCCAGGTGGAGAACGAGCGGGAAGAAGCGGAGATTACCTGCGCCCGGATCGAGACACTGGTGAAAAAGGGCCTGAACCCCGGCGATATGGCGGTACTCTACCGGATCACCGCCCAGTCCCGCGCCATCGAAGAAACGCTCATCAAATACGCGATTCCCTATCGGATCTACGGGGGCACCCGGTTTTACGACCGCAAGGAGATCAAGGACATACTGGCCTATCTGCGGCTGCTTATCAATCCCGCCGACGATGTGAGCCTGCGCCGGGTGATCAACGAGCCCAAGCGGGGGATCGGCAAGACCAGCGAGGAGCGGCTGGCCGATCTGGCCGCCCAAGAAGGGGCGAGCATGATGGATATCATCGGCCGGGCCGATGAATATGCGGACACATTGAAAACGGCGGCGGGCAAAATGAAGGCCTTTGGGGAGCTGATCGAGCAGTGCCGCCTGCGGCTTACAGACGGCGATATCGCCGACGCCATCGAGCTTGTGATCGATTTGAGCGGCTACCGGTCCACACTCACCAAAGAGAACACCATCGAATCCATGGCCCGGCTGGAGAATCTGGACGAGCTTGTCTCCGCCGCCAAGGAATTTTCAGAGTTAAACCCCGACGAGGGATTGGACGGATACCTGGAACACGTAGCCCTGGTGGCTGACATCGACAATATGGACGAGGATGTCTCCACCGTGAGCCTCATGACATTCCACAGCGCCAAGGGACTGGAGTTTCCGGTGGTATTCATGGTGGGGATGGAGGAGACGCTGTTTCCCCATATGCGGGCCATGGACACCGAGTCGGAGATGGAGGAGGAGCGCAGGCTCTGCTATGTGGGGATCACCCGGGCCAAGCAGCGGCTGTATCTGACCTCCACCCGCAGCCGGATGATCCACGGGAGCGTCCGCTACGGGATGCCGTCCCGGTTTCTGAAGGAAATACCGGAGAAACTATTGAAGGACCCCGACGCCCTGAAAGAGCGGCCCAAAACAAAACAATGGGGCCGGCCCCAGGGGGGCAAACAGCATGAATCCTACTCCTTTGGCGGAGAATACATACAGCGCACCCAGGCGCCCGGACCGGTGGCCAGCGGCTGCCGGTACAGTGTGGGAGAGCAGGTCATGCACAAGACCTTCGGCAAGGGCGAGATCGTGGATATCCAGGGGGCGGGAGACAGCGCCCATCTCTCCATCAAGTTCGAGCAGGGCGGCGTGAAGAAATTATTGGCATCCTACGCCCCCATAAAGAAGATAAAGGGGTAAAAAAAGCCCATGGACGCGGAACAGGCCAAGACAAAGATCGATGAACTGCGGACGCTTTTACAGGAGCACAGCTACCGGTATTACGTGCTGGACGATCCCGCCATCAGCGACAGGGATTACGACATGATGCTGCGGGAACTGGAGGACCTGGAAAGCGAATTTCCCCAGTACGTAAGTCCCGATTCCCCCACACAGAAGGTGGGGGGCGCGCCGGTGTCCGCATTCGGCACCGTGCGCCATGATCATCCCATGCTGAGCTTGGGCAACGCATTCGACGCCCAGGAGTTGCGGGATTTTGATAAACGGGTCCGCAGCGCCGTGGGGGATGTGTCCTACGTGCTGGAGCACAAGATCGACGGCCTGTCTGTTTTATTGGAATACGAAAACGGCAGTCTGACACGGGGCTCCACCCGGGGGGACGGCGTCACCGGAGAGGATGTCACTAGCAATATTCGCACCATTCGCTCCATTCCATTAAAATTAAATTCACCCGTGACCATACAGGTCCGGGGGGAGGTCTTCATCTCCAAGCAGGCCTTTAAAAAGCTCAATGAGGAGCGGGAGGAGGCGGGAGAGCCTCTCTTCGCCAATCCCCGGAACGCCGCGGCGGGTTCGCTGCGCCAATTGGACCCCCGCGTCACCGCCAAGCGGCCCCTGGACATATTCGTGTTCAGCGTGGAGGCGGGGGAGCGGGCATTTGATACCCATATGGAGGGATTGGAATACCTAAAAGAGATCGGGCTTCGGACCAATCCATACAAATACAAAGCCGGGTCCATCGCCGATGTGATCGAGCAGTGTGATGTCTGGCAGCAAAAGCGCCATACACTGGATTTCGAGATCGACGGACTGGTGATCAAGGTCAACAGCATCGGTAAGCGACAGACCTTGGGGACCACCAGCAAGAGTCCCCGGTGGGCCATCGCCTATAAATTCCCCCCTGAGCAGAAGACATCGGTCATCCGGGATATATTCGTCCAGGTAGGC
>ENA-ORCX01000504-ORCX01000504.1-marine-metagenome-genome-assembly--contig:-NODE-504-length-13192-cov-2.998018_pt1 | contig 13192 bp, 14 predicted proteins | sample MGYA00248630_ERZ508518 | MGnify/ENA primary metagenome ERZ508518 (study PRJEB26188, sample SAMN06268768) | marine metagenome | isolation source: Bioluminescent Bay, La Paraguera, Puerto Rico | place...
ACACCTGTATAACAACATTAAAACCACACAAAGAGCACCTTATAAACTCAAGATCAAGAACTGGTGCTTATATATTTTTTATATCAGTTTACCGAATCACAATTTTGTAATTTCCAGATTTAAGATTTACGGCAAATCCTTCTTCCTCAGTTTTAAATTCCATGAGTTTCTCAGACATTCTCCAAATACTGATTTTTCTACTCCCTGAAAAACGGTATTCCGCTTCGGCTCCCTCAGGAACATTTAAAATGATTTCAGAAAAACCACGAGACGCTTTCTTAACAGACAAGTTAATACCTCCCTGTGGAACAGGGAGCTTATAACGAAAAGAATCCAAGCCTGCTATCTGAGGACTGACCAAAAAACATTTAAAACCTGGCTCCAAGGGTTCAATCCCAGCAATATAGCGTGCAATGATATTTGCAGGAGCTGCACCCCAGGCATGGTTCCAATCCAGATTCGGTTTCAGGGATGGGTCCCAAGCTTCCATCGTGATAGTAGAACCCACCTTTTTCATCATGTTGAGCCAGGAACGGGTATCACTCGATGTCATAAGCCCAACAGCATAGTCAGCTTCACCCGCTTTAAAAAGAGCTTCCAGAAGAAATTGAGCCCCATAAACGCTACATACCAAACCTTTGTTTTTGATATACTTCACCACTCTCGGAATACGCTCCTGTGGAACTAAATCGAACGCCAACGGGAAGAAATTCGCATGGGATGCCGAATGAGTGCTTGGATTGCCGTCAGCGTCCAAACCGTCGATATAGACACCGAGTTCCTCATTCCAGAGTTTTTCATTAAAGGCTTTATAGGTAGTCTTAGCTAAACGGGAAAATTCTTCGGCTTCATTCTGTTTCCCCAAATGCTCTGCCATTTTTTGCAGCAACACTAAAGAATGGTAATAATAGGCAGTGACAACCGTATTTGTGACCACCGTCATATCATAGCCATCACGCTCTAAATCAGGCCAATCGACAATATCGCGCATGGGGGCTGACCAGTCAAAAGGCACTCCTTGGAAAAGATCATCGGGTGTTCGACGATCCAACATAGCACGTTCTTTAAGAACTTCGTAATGCTTACGGATAAAGGAATCATCACCCGACCACATATAGTCGTTCCATGCCATCATCACCATATGGAACTGCCATTCAGTAGGCCATGTAGGGTGATCCAACAAGTACTCCATCGTATGACGAGCCGTTTCGTAATCCGCATCCACACAATAGTGGCTCAACTGATTAATCAACGCATCCGCTTCATAGGGCTTCCGCTCACGATCTCCATCTACATACATACCAAAAGCAGAAGTTGCTTTGATAGAATACTTACAGAAATTCCATACCTTATTGAGATCCTCATTGGAGGAATCGAACGTAGAAGCCTCTTCATTAAAAGGCACATGATAAACTTTACGCTGGATGCAAGATTCATCAAAATTCTTTGAAGCATTATCTATCTGCACATAGCGAAACGGCATAACCTCTCCTGCTCCTTTGGGGTGAGTCATCCAACCTTCTTTCAAAAACCAAGGTGGAGACCAACTCAATTTAGGAGAAACCAATTTCCCTTCTACCAAAGCTACTTCATGAGACTGGTAACGGATGTTTTCGTTTTCACTTTGAACAACCTCAGGCCCGTCTGCCATTTCTCCCATTTTTACAGTGATAGTGGTTCCATCACTTCCTTCAGGGGCGATGATTCCTACATTCCCAAAGGCATCTTTGCCAAAGTCAACAAACCAGGAGCCATTCCCTAAATTGATTGCTTCCACAGGTTTTTGAACCTCAGAAACAGTAGAGGTTCTCACATATTCTTCTGCAAAAACAGCTTGAGTAAGAGATATAAAGAGACAGACAAAGAAAAAGAAAGGGCGTAACAGATTCATAAGTAAAGGGGTAAATGAGATCTGTTTTTTACATCGAAGCGAACGAGCTTTCAAGACACAAAAAAACCGAAAGCGTATTGCTTTCGGTTTTCTTTAAAAAGTCTAAAAATGGTGGGCGCTACAGGACTCGAACCTGTGACATCCTGCTTGTAAGGCAGACGCTCTAACCAACTGAGCTAAGCGCCCATTTTCACCTAAGCCTCAATCGGCCTCGGATCGTATCGGTGATCTCCTCAAAAGAGGAAGACGCAGATACAACTAAGATTTCAGGGATTGTCCACACAAAAATCACAAAAAATGCTTTTTTCTGTAAACAACCCCTTCATCTAGAAAGTTATTTCTCCAGTAGACCTTTTTCGTGAAGCAGTTCAGCAATTTGCACTGCATTCAAAGCAGCGCCCTTCCAGAGTTGATCCCCAACTACCCAGAAAGCCAAACCGTTGTCGAACATGGTGTCCCTACGAATACGGCCTACGGCACAATCTTCCTTACCGGAGAAATCCTTCGGCATTGGATACACATTGTTTGCAGGGTCATCGCAAATGCCTACGCCTGGAAAAGCTTCAATCACTTCACGAGCACGAGCAACGTCTACCGGTTTTTCAAATTCGGCATTGATGCTTACACTATGGGCGCGGAATACGGGCACACGCACGCAAGTGCAAGTTACCTTGATGTCAGGAAGCTCCATAATCTTGCAGCTTTCATTGAGCATCTTCATTTCCTCCTTGGTGTAACCGTTGTCGAGGAACTTATCGATGTGAGGAATCAAATTGAAAGCAATCTGGTGTTGGAAAGCATCTACCACCAGATCTTCGCCCTCAACATAGGCTTTGCTCTGGTTTTCCAATTCCTGCATACCATATACGCCTGCACCTGATGTCGCCTGATAGGAACTGGCAGCAAATCGCTTGAGTCCAAATTCTTTATGCAATGGGTACAAGCCCATCAAAGTAATTGCTGTGGTACAGTTCGGGTTGGCAATGATACCCTTGTGTGCTTCAGCAGCATGTGGATTTACTTCTGGAACGATGAGAGGCACGTTCGGGTCCATGCGGAACGCGGAACTATTGTCGATGGCGATACATCCACGCTTGGCGGCTTCCGGGCAAAGGGCTTCGGAAATACTACCACCTGCACTAAAGATGGCGGCATCCAAACCTTCGAAAGCTTCTGGAGTTGCTTCAATTACGGTCCATTTCTCATCCTTATAGGTTACGGTTTTCCCTGCGGAGCGAGCTGAAGCCATAGCTACGATTTCACATGGGAATTGGCGTTCACGCAAAAGGCGAATGAGTTCTTGCCCCACTGCCCCGGTTACACCTACAATGCCTATTTTATATGTCATGGATAATGTTTAGTGTTTTGGGTGATATTTTTTCAGAGAGATGCAAAAATCTTTGCATAAAGCCCACTGAGAATGTGCTTCATGTAAGTATTGGCGAGCATAAATTAACGCATTATTGCAATGGCACGCCAGTTAAAAGTTATTCTATATCAACAAGTCGCCGAAACCCAAGTTGCATTGAAAACTCACTTGGAAGCCCTTGGGGGCTTCACAAAATTGCCGACAAAATTGGCGATAGCGAAAACAAGGATATGGTTTTTGTGGGTCGCAAAGCTACAGGAATCCTTTACCGGGACTACCCGTTGGACGATCCACAGCGCTGCCTTGTTGTGGGTAGAATTATGCGCTTACAGGGGCTCGACCCAGAATTAAACCTCGGAGGCGACCATGACAGCTACAACCGCTATATTTATATACATGGAACGAACCATGAGGATAAAATAGGAACCCCACTGACGCACGGCTGTGTTGCCCTGACAAATGACAAAATGGTTGAGCTATTCAACTCCGTTCCTCAAGACTCCCTTGTCTGGATTACGAAAGAGTAAGCTCTTTTTCGCATCCCAAAGCCTCAATGTAGCCACCAACAGATTTCAGGCTTGGGAGAACATCTTCTGACTTATCGATTAATTCGTCTGTCGGCTGAAGAATGTCAGGTATCATCAAAACAGGAATTTTTGCGGCATAAGCAGCGCGAATTCCATTTGGAGAATCCTCTAAAGCCATACACTCGCTTGCTTTTAAGCCAAGATTTTTAAGAGCCAATTTATAAACATCCGGAGCAGGCTTTCCTTTAGCCACTTGATCCGCAGTTGCTACAGATTCAAAACGATCCCATGCATTTATTTTCTTCAGTTTGATCTCAGCAAGCGGCATAGCCGTAGACGTAGCAACTACCTTACGAATATTTTTGGACTCAAGGTAGTCAAAAAGTTCATACAACCCCTCTTTTACAGGCAAAGGCCCTTCTTGGACTCTTTTCAAATAATTGGCAGACCAAACAGGAAACACCTTTTCAAATGGAAAATCTTCTCCCATTTCCTCTTTCACAATATGAACGCTTTCAGTCGTAGAACGGCCAATTAACTTTTTATAGACTCTGAGAGGAAAACTCAGATTAAAGGTTTCTGCGGTTTGGCAAATAACCTCAAAAGCCAGGCGTTCGGTATCGATCATAAGACCGTCCATATCGAAAATTACTGCTGAAGGATAGGAATGCATACCTGAAAATGTAAGTGCTTTTGCTCTAAGTAAAGCTACTATCAGGCCGAAATGTCCCAAATAGATTACAGACAGGTAACTTTTCACCCCAAGTAGGCCGTTTTTTACTTCACCTCAGCGCAACGAATTGTAATGTAAGCCCCTTACGTCAACTTATAGGCAATTGAACTTGCCCTCTCAAGCCATGATGACCTCAACTGAAATACGCCAAAGTTTCCTCGATTTCTTCAACAGTAAAGGCCACGAAGTAGTTGCCAGCGCCAGCCTGATGCCAACTGCGCCCAACCTGTTGTTCACCAATGCAGGGATGAACCAATTTGTACCGTATTTCCTCGGTGAAAGAACCCCTACCAGCCGTCGTTTGACCGATACGCAAAAATGTATCCGTGCCGGTGGTAAGCACAATGACCTTGATGACGTAGGGTATGACACATATCACCACACATTCTTCGAAATGTTGGGCAACTGGTCCATTGGAGACTACTTTAAGAAGGAAGCGTTGGAATGGTCTTGGGAATTATTGACTCAAGTTTGGGGTTTTCCCAAAGAACGCCTCTATGCCACCGTATATAAACCAGGTGAAGGTGATCCATCCGATTTTGACAAGGAAGCTTACGACGTATGGGCTTCCATCTTTGAAAAGGCAGGTCTTGATCCTAAAAAACACATTCACTTCGGCGGCAAAAAGGATAATTTCTGGATGATGGGTGACACAGGTCCTTGCGGTCCTTGCTCCGAAATCCACATGGATCTCCGTGCCGAAAATACTGACGGCTCTCTGGTAAATGCAGACAGCCCTTGGTGCATTGAGCTGTGGAACGACGTGTTCATCCAATTCAATGCCAAGGAAGACGGAACTTTTGAGCCTCTAAAGGAAAAACACGTGGATACAGGTATGGGCTTTGAGCGCATAGCAGGCATAAAAGCCACCACCAAGGATTTTACTGATTTCAGCAAAGCTCCAAGCAATTACGACAGCGACCTCTTCGGCGATATTTTCCAGGTAATCACCGACATGTGTGGCGTAAAATATCAGGCTACCCTTCCACAAGATCGCAAAAGCTTGAGCGAAACGGAAATGAACGATGTTGTTTTCCGTGTTTTGGCTGACCACATCCGTACCCTTTCCTGTGCCATTGCCGATGGTATTCTCCCCGGAAACGATGGCCGCAACTATGTGCTACGCCGCATTCTTCGTCGTGCAGTCATGTATGGTCGCCGCCTAAACCTAAAGGAAGGCTTCTTTACTAAGCTGGTTGCACCAACTGTAGCCAAATTGGGTGGTATATTTCCTGAACTAAAGGAACAGGAAGAAGTAATCACCAAGGTAATCCACAGCGAGGAAAGTGCTTTCGACCGCACAATTGACCGCGGGATGCACCTCCTGGAAAACATCTTTAATCAAAACCCTGAACAGATTTCAGGTAGTGACGCTTTCGCCCTTTACGACACTTACGGTTTCCCACTCGACTTAACTCAGATTATTGCTGAGGAACGTGGGTTGACCGTTGACGTGGATGGTTTCAATGTCGAAATGGAACAGCAACGCGAACGTGCCCGTGCTGCCCAGAAGAAGGAAATTATCGACGTAGTAGATGCCGATACAGCCAAAGCCACCCCATTTAAGGGATATGAACTGGATAACTGCTCTACCTTTGAAACTACCATTGAAGACGTGGTAAAAACAGAAGATAAAACCTTCTCAGTCTTTGCTGAAACACCATTTTATGCAGAAATGGGTGGTCAGGTTGGTGACACTGGTCTCTTAGTCGTCAATGGGAACAACTACCATATCTTAAATACCATCAAGGATGGTGCAGGCCGTTATTTGCACGAACTCAGTAAAGAGGCTGAATTGAAAAGCGGCGATAAAGCAACGGTAACAGTTGATATCAACCGCCGTAAATCTATCCAACGCAACCACAGCGCAACACATATACTCCACCACGCTCTGCGCGAGGTTCTAGGCACACATGTGCGTCAGGCGGGTTCTTTGGTAACTCCTGATCGTTTGCGTTTTGACTTTTCCCACTTCGAAGCACCCAGCAAGGTACAACTGGCTAAAATTGAAGCCATTGCCAACAATCTCATCCTGCAAAACGATCCAGTTAAGTCGTATGAAGTTCCATTCGATGATAAACCTGAAGACTGTATCGCATTTTTCGGTGAAAAATACGGCGATGTGGTTCGCGTAGTGGACATGGGTGGCTGGTCTAAGGAACTTTGCGGTGGTACACACGTAACGGCTACAGGTGAAATTGGTTTGCTCAAAGTTGTCAGCGAATCGGCTATATCCGCAGGCACACGCCGTATAGAAGCCGTTGTGGGTGAATCTGCATACGCTATGGTTGTTGAACAGTATGACTTACTACACGACGTTGCAGGACGCCTTTCCTGCAAACCTGAAGAAGTTGGGCAACGCTTGGATGTTCATCTAGAGCAACAAAAAAAGCTAGAACGAGAACTAAAGACACTTCGTCAAAAAGGTGCGGCTAATCAGGCAGAAGAACTTGTTGGCAAAGCGACCGCCATCGGTAATCTAAAAGTTATTGCCAAAGTTGTTTCCGCTGCAGATCCTAATGCCATGCGTGGACTTGCCGTTCAAATAAGCAAAGCTCTGGGCGAAGGTGTCATCGTGCTCGCAGGCACTTTTGGCCCCAAAGGAAGCCTACTTTGCATGTGTTCCCCTGAGGCCATCAAGGCCGGGCATAAGGCTGGTGATATAGTCCGCGATCTCACGGGCAAACTCGGTGGTCGCGGCGGCGGTAAGCCTGATTTCGCAATGGGCGGATTCGGCGATGCCTCACAACTCAAAGCCATATTGGACACTTTTACCAAGGAACTTTCCTAATATATGCAACAAGAATTGGATAGCACACAACGCAAAACACTGCGTGGGGTTGCAATGCGCCTGAAAGCCGAAATATTTGTCGGCAAAGCAGGCGTTACACCTCCCCTCATTAATCAAATGAAACAAGCCCTAAGCCAGCACGAGTTGGTAAAGGTAAAGTTCAGTGCACGCCCAAAAGCAGAAAAAGAAATGCTCTGCAATACACTTGCAGTGGATACAGAAAGCTGCCTCTGCGGTATGGTGGGGCACTCAGCCAGTTTCTTTAAGCAAAACCTTGATCCAGAGAAACAGGTAATCGAATTTTAAGACTTGGTTTCTACCTCGTCCTTAAATTTACGATAAAGCCCACGGAATTGGTGATAGGAAAGCCCAAGAGCTTTTGCAGCATCCCCTTGATGATACTGTGTCTTTTGCAAGGCGGCTTTTAGGGCATTCAGCTCAAAATCATGAACGGCATCAGTAAGGCTCTGCCCTTCCTTAAGTTCATATGGGTTGGATGCAACAGGAGCAGAAGTGACGACTTCTTTGGAAGGTTCAGCCAAAGCCTTTGGCTGCTCGCCTCTTTTTTGAGCGTCCAACGCAGAGCCACTGCCATCCAAAAGGACATCCCAGGGACACTTAAAGGGATCTAGCTCTATTTCCTCAATTAAAGGAGAAGAACTGCGGTAAACAGCACGCTCAACTACATTTTTCAGCTCACGAATATTACCGGGCCACTTATATTCCATAAGCAAATTAATGGCGTCGGGATGAAACTCAGGAATATCAGGTCTTCCAAGTTCCTGAGCCATACGGGTGGCAAAATGTTGAGCCAGAAGCAAAATATCGTCCTCGCGATAACGCAAAGGTGGCAAAAACAATACCTCAAAAGAAAGTCTATCCAGCAAATCGCGCTTGAATTTACCCGATTTTGAAAGTTGAGCCAGATCCGCATTCGTTGCCCCTATAATACGGGTATCCACACGAATAGATTCACTACCTCCTACGCGCTCAAAACAACGATATTCAACAACACGAAGGATTTTTTCCTGAATAACCATCGGAATCAGACCAATTTCATCAAGAAAAAGGGTTCCTCCCTTAGCTGCCTCAAAACGACCATGACGACGCTTGTTAGCTCCGGTAAAAGATCCAGACTCATGCCCAAAAAGCTCAGATTCCAATACTGAGGGAGACAAAGCCGAACAATTCAAAGCAACAAAAGGCCCATCCCATCTTTCTGAAAGATAATGCAGGCGTGAAGAAGCCAACTCTTTACCCGTGCCACGTTCACCAACAATCAATACAGGACGATCCACTTTAGCCACACGGGAAAGATTTTGTTGAAATTCAAGAAAAGCTTCCGATTGACCTAAGGCCTCCGGCAAAGGGTTGTGATCAGGTTCTCTGTAAGGCATAGAAATAAGTGTGGTGATTTTTACCAAACATCGGTTTTATTAACCCCAAAAGCAACCCCTAAATAAACCGCAACTATCAAAACAACCATTAAACACTATATACCAATAACTTAAAAGAACGCACAAAAAGTTGGCATACTCTCTGCATTATATAGGCAACTCAAAAGTAAGAACAATGATCCACGAAAACAACAAACATAAAACATTATTTCAGTTCCTGACATTTCCCTGGACACGTTTCGACAATAAACTTTTTTAACTAACCAAATACCTAAAACCTATTAACAATAACCTAATTAAAATTTAAAAAGAAAGACAAAACAATGGGCATTTTCTCCAGATTCCGTGACATCGTAAATTCCAACATTAACTCCATGCTCGACAAGGCCGAGGATCCTGAAAAATTGATTCGTCTCATGATCCAGGAAATGGAAGACACTTTGGTAGAGCTAAAAGCCAGCTGTGCTTCCACAATGGCAACAAAAGCACGAGTTACCCGGGCATTGGATGAAGCAAAAGCAAGAGCTGATAGCTGGGCCGATAAAGCACGTCTGGCAATGTCCAAAGGGCGTGAAGACTTGGCACGTGAAGCTCTTATAGAAAAGAACAACTACGCCGAAGAAGTTGATAACCGCCAAAAGGAAATCTCTCATCTTGAAGGTATCATCTCTCAGTATCAGGATGATATCAAGCAACTCGAAGAAAAGCTCTCCTCCGCACGTAATCAACATCGGGTATTAGTACAACGCCACATCGCAGCTACCAAGCGTAAGGATGCTCAGATGAAGATTCGCAAGGCCGATACTTCCGATGTGATGAGCCGCTTTGAGAACTTCCAGAACAAAATCGATAATATGGAAGCAGATGCAGATCTCGTTAACTACGGTCGCAAACCAACCCTAGAAGACGAATTTGAACGTTTGGAATCCAACGAAAAAATCGAAAATGAACTGGAAGCCCTGAAGAAAGAGTTGTCGAAGGAAGAAGAATAATTCATGTTCAGCTCAAACTACCTTCTAAAATAAGGTTATAGAAATGGACATTGATTCAGACAACCTAACGGGCATAGTAATCGTCTTCATACTTTTTGGAATTCCCACACTTTGTGTAACCTTCCTCGTCCTCTATTCAATGAGACGGGGAAAGGCCAAAAAGGGAACAGTAGAAGAAGCAGAAGAAACCAAGCTCATCCAAGAAATGTATAGTGATCTTACAGATTTGGAAGAGCGTATAGAAACACTTGAAACTATTTTAATAGAACGCGAAAGACAGCGTAAAAAGGAAGAAACACAATGAACAACCCATTCTACGACAACAGCAGAACCCTCTATCGTTCCAGAGATGGAGCCTTGTTCGGCGTTTGTAAAGGACTTGCTGAATGGGCAGAAATAAAGGTTGGTCTAGTACGCCTGGCATTTATAATTGCCACTATTATGACGTCTTCCGGGATGTTGTTGGTCTACTTTCTCCTAGCCATTTTTATGAAACCGGAGCCAATCGTTACTCCACATTCTGAAAGTGATGCTGAGTTCTATAATTCCTATTCAAGAGACCGGAAACGTGCTCTACAGCGTTTAAAACGTAAAATGGATTCTCTAAACCGCAGAACACGTCGCATGGAAAGTACCGTAACCGAAAAGGAATTTGACTGGGAACGTCGTTTCAACAGTGGAACCTAATTTCTTCATTATTAATACCCAATTTTATTACCTGGGTAGAAGGCCCATCCTTTTAGGGTGGGCATATTTATGTACGATTACAGTGCTATTTAAGAGTTGTTTTCAGACTGTAATCTGCAAAGATATAGGACATGGCCGACTTGGAAAAAATAGTTCAATTTTGTGACGATCGCGTACAACGCCAAAATATCCGAGATTTTAAAGGCTCCGTGAACGGACTACAGGTAGCCAACAACGGAAATATTAGAAAGGTGGGAGCAGCCGTTGATGCCGGACTTATCCCCTTCAAGGAAGCCTCGGCTCGCAACATAGATTTACTCATCGTCCATCATGGACTGTTCTGGACTCCTCCAATACCTCTGACAGGAGTCAATTACGAGAAAGTTAAATTTCTGATGGATGAAAACATCGCGGTTTACAGTAGTCATCTCCCTCTGGACGCCCACCCTGAAATAGGAAATAATGTTTTGCTGGCCAAAGCACTTGATTTGGAAGTGGAGCGTTCCTGCTTCCCTTATGAAGGGACAGACCTTGGAGTCATTGCTTCCGGTTGCAAATCCCGAGATCAGCTACACGATAAGCTCAGTGAAGTACTGGGAATCATGGATGCCATTGAATTTGGTTCCAGCACACCCAAAAAAGTGGCCATCTTAACTGGAAGTGGCGGTTCTGTAGTTGAAGAGCTCCTAAAGGAAGGAGTTGATACTCTAATTACCGGAGAGCTTCGTCAACATCACTACAATATGGCTCAAGAGCTAAAGCTTAACCTTTACCCTTGTGGCCATTACACAACTGAAACCTTCGGCGTAAAAGCGCTTGCAAAGGAAATCTCCGAAAAATTCGGTATCCCTTGGGAATTCATCCCAACCAACTGCCCTCTTTAAAACAACATCTCAAGTAACAGAATAATGAAAAAGATACTGGTATTGAATGGCCCCAATTTAAACCGCCTCGGAAAACGAGAGCCAGAAATTTACGGGCGTAATACTCTAGAGGATATCCAAATCATGCTGGATCAGGTGTCCTCATCTATGGGTGTAAAACTGGAGCATTATCAATCCAATCACGAGGGAGCATTGATCGACCGTATTTATGAAGCCGCAGACGCAGGTTTCAAGGGTGTTATTTTCAATCCTGGGGCCTACTCACATACCAGTATTGCCTTACGTGATGCCATCGCCGGTAGCGGCATGAGCTTCATAGAAGTTCATATATCCAACATCTATAAGCGCGAGGAATTCCGCCATAATTCTTATACAGCAGAAGTTAGCACTGGTGTTATCAGTGGTTTGGGAATCCAAGGCTATATGGCAGCTCTACACTATCTGGCAATGCACGCCTAAAGAACAAAATTTAGTACACTAAAAAACCGCAGATCTTAAAAAGACTGCGGTTTTTTGTGAAAATTAAGAAAGCCCTTAAAGAATCACCCCATAGTGCAAAAGTAGCTGCACACCGATATTCAGAATGGCGCAACTGACTAAAGCCGCTGCGATATCGTCGATCATTACACCCCAGCCACCGGGAAGATCTTGGAGTTTGCTAATACCGAAGGGTTTTGAGATATCAAACAAACGAAAAAGTAAAAAAGCAGCCAAAAGGAAATAGAAAATATTACCACGATTCAAATATGGCAGCACCCCAATAAAGCAGTATGGTATGGCGACAAATTCATCTATGATAACTTCACCTGGATCACGCTTCCCCATACGGATTTCAGCCGCCTCACAAATCCCAGTAGCAAAATAGGTGCAAAGGAGCAATAAGATGCCATAGCTGACCGCGCTCAAATGCCAGAAAAAAAGCATAAAGAAAAATAGTCCTAAAAAGGACCCATTTGTCCCCGGAGCTTTTCCCAAAAAACCCACAGGACCTAAAGTCGCCAACCCCTTGACCAAGGGTGTGGACATCAATTCTGTCCACATAAATGAACTATGATGGTTTTTACTCAACATCTCCTCCTTTTAGCAATGGTCCGTATTTAGTGATATAGCCATAACCAGACGTCAACGTAAGCACTCCTGCGACAACGACACAGGTCACACCAAGATACCAGAAAACGCTCCCAATAGTGGATAGGTCTGAATGCAACCACATAGCAAGATCAACCGAGATAAAGGGAACCGCAAAGAGAATGGATGTTCCCACCACCTGCATAAAGGTTTTTTGTTTCCCTGATTTTTCAGCCGCAAGCACTATATTCTTCTTTTTGGCCTGCATACGAAGCACAGTTACAATAACATCTCGCACTACGGTAATTGCTACAATCACCCATGCCCATACGGGCAACAACCCCACACAGATAAGGACAATATAAAGCCCTACGACCATGATTTTATCGATCAAGGCATCGGCAATTTTACCAAAATCGCTAATCAAATTAAACTTCCTGGCGATAAATCCATCGGCCCAGTCAGTCAAAGAGGCAACCACACATAACAAAAACGCCAGAGTTGCCGCACCATTAAAATGATAACTGGCAAAGACTGCAATGATCCCCAGAAAGACCAATCGTGAAAAAGTAAGAATGTTTGGAATTTGGCGTATCATATCGATTGAATTATAAACTCATTGAGCGTGATGATTGCAATTTCCAGCAAAATAGTTCTATCCTAAAGGGGCAACCAATAAATCTGATGTCAGAAAAGAACACGCCAATTCAAACAACAATAAAACGCGTGGTTTACCCAGGAACGTTTGATCCCGTAACCAATGGACACCTGGATATTCTCAGCAGAGCCTGCAAATTATTTGACGAAGTCATCGTAGGTGTTGCCCCAAATGTGGGCAAAGGGCCTCTGTTCC
>ENA-ORCX01000509-ORCX01000509.1-marine-metagenome-genome-assembly--contig:-NODE-509-length-13144-cov-2.612535_pt1 | contig 13144 bp, 16 predicted proteins | sample MGYA00248630_ERZ508518 | MGnify/ENA primary metagenome ERZ508518 (study PRJEB26188, sample SAMN06268768) | marine metagenome | isolation source: Bioluminescent Bay, La Paraguera, Puerto Rico | place...
CCGGTGAACGCCCTGGTGATCGGAGGGGCGACGGCCGAGGATCAGGCGGTTTTCGACTATTACAGCGACGAGGTGATCCGCGGCCCCGGCGCCTTCGTCGAGACCGCGCAGGGCTATCATGACTACGAGGCCGCCATGCGCCGCAAGCTGGAGCGCGAATTGCGCAGCCGCGTCGTGGGGGCGCTGGAAGAGAGATGAAGATGCGCCTCCTCCTGCCTTCCCTGCTGTGGCTGGCAAGCGCCGCGGCCGTCGCCGCGCAGCCCGCCTGCCGGCAGGCACTGGCGATGGGGCTGGACATTTCCGGCTCGGTCGATGCGCAGGAATACCGGCAGCAGCTCGACGGGCTGGCCGGGGCGCTGCTGCACCCGGACGTGCGCCAGGCGCTGCTGGCAATGCCCGGCGCCCCGGTGCGGATCGCCGTCTATGAATGGAGCGGCGCGCCGGATCAGCGGGTGATCTTGCCCTGGACGGAGATCGACAGCGCAGAGACGCTGAACGCCGCGGTGGCCCGGCTGCGGGCGATCGGGCGTCAGCCGGCCAGCCGCACCACCGGCCTCGGGGCGGCAATGCTGGCGGGGGCCGCGCTGCTGGGGCAGCAGGCGGGCTGCCCCAAGCGCACGCTGGATATTTCCGGCGACGGCACGTCGAACAGCGGCCCGCGCCCGCGCGAGATCCGCCACGACCCGGCCCTGAACGGCATCGTGATCAACGGGCTGGTGATCGGGGGCTGGGGGGCCGAAGGCACCCCGGCCCGCCGGGCCGAACTGGCCCGCCTCGCAGCCTATTTCCGGGCCGAGGTGATCCGCGGCCCCGGCGCCTTCGTCGAAACCGCCCACGGCTATGCCGATTACGAGGCCGCCATGGTCCGCAAGCTGCTGCGAGAGCTGGAGGGGATGAACCTGTCCCGGCTGGATCAGTAGATATAGCGGATCTGGTCGCTCCAGTACCGTTCCATCCGGCGCAGGGTTGCGGTGATGTCGTCCAGCCCGTCCAGCCCGACCACACCCTTCTGCAACAGCCCCTCGGCATGGCTCTGGAACAGCCGTTCCACCACGTCGCGCACCTCGCGCCCCTTGGGCGTCAGCCGGACCCGCACCGAGCGGCGGTCCATCTCGCAGCGCTGGTGGTGCATATATCCCTTTTCCACCAGTTTCTTGAGGTTGTAGGACACGTTGGAGCCCTGGTAATAGCCGCGGCTTTTCAGTTCGCCGGCGGTGACCTCGTTGTCGCCCACGTTAAACAGCAGCAGCGCCTGGATGGCGTTCAATTCCAGCAGGCCGACACGCTCGAACTCGTCCTTGATCACGTCCAGAAGCAGCCGGTGCAGCCGCTCGACCAGCGCCAGAGCCTCCAGATAGCCGGACATGAAGCCTTGCCGTTCAGGCGCCATCAACGAAGGCTGGATACTCATCTGTCACTCCATCCGTTACGCGGATGAGCCCAGAATTGCGGTCAATTTCAAAAGATTTGGTTAAGCCCGCCCCCGCGCCGCCGCTCAGGCGCGTTCGTCCTTGGGCGAGTCCATCACCACGTAAGAGGTGATCGCCGTGACCTGGGGCAGCGTGCCCAGCACCTCGGTATGGAACTGCTTGTAGGCCGCGAGATCCGCCACCTCGATCCGCAGCAGGTATTCCACCGCGCCGGTCACGTTGTGGCATTCGCGCACCTCGGGGGCGCGGGCGATGGCCCGCTCAAAGGCCTCTTGCGAGGCCTTGGTGTGCTCGGACAGCCCCACCGCGACATAGGCGGTAAAGCCGCCGCCCGTCGCCGCCGGGTCCACCACCGCGCGGTAGCCGCGGATCACCCCGCGCCGCTCCAGGTCCTGCACCCGGCGCAGGCAGGCAGAGGGCGACAGGCCCACGCGGTCGGCCAGCTCGAGGTTGCTGATCCGGCCGTCGCGGATTAGCTCATGCAATATCTGCTGATTAATCTTATCATTTTCGATCATTTATTGCGCGCTTTCGCCGTATTTCAATCACTTCGCAATCTCATTCGGCACGATATCATCAATAATTGCGGCATGACATACGAACTTCTGATCGCCCTGTCCGCCTTCGCCTTCGTCTCCTCGATCACGCCGGGGCCGAATAACCTGATGCTGATGGCCTCGGGGGCGAATTTCGGCTTCCGCCGCACGGTGCCGCACATGCTGGGCATCGCCATCGGGTTCACGGTGATGGTCCTTTTGGTGGGGGCGGGGCTGTCGCGGGTGTTCACGGCCTACCCCGCCGCGCATCTGGCGCTGAAGATGGCCAGCGTCGCCTATCTGCTGTTCCTCGCCTGGAAAATCGCCCGGGCCACCCCGCCCGAGCCGGGCGCCGAGGCCGGCCGGCCCTTTACCTTCCTTCAGGCGGCGCTGTTCCAGTGGGTCAATCCCAAGGCCTGGGCGATGGCACTGACCGCGGTCAGCGTCTACACGCCCGCCGAACAGATCGGCGCGGTGGCCCTGACGGCGCTGATCTTCGGCGCGATCAACCTGCCCTCGGTCAGCAGCTGGGCGCTGCTGGGCCAAAAGATGCGCCACGTGCTGACCAGCCCCGCCCGGCTGCGCCTGTTCAACGCGGTCATGGCGCTGCTGCTGGTGGCCTCGCTGGCGCCCGTCCTGGCCGGCTGAGGCTCAGCGCGCCCCGGCGTGGGCCGCGATCTCGTCGATCAGCGCGGCGAATTGCGCCGGCGCCGGGGCCTGGCCGGTCACCCACTGATAGAGGTCCTGGTCGTTTTCCTCCATCAGCGCATCCAGCAGGTCGAGCTGCGGCCTGCTCATCGCGGCCAGGTGCGCGTCCGTGTAGCGGCCCAGGATGATATCCATCTCCTTGGTGCCGCGGTGCCAGGCGCGCATCTTCATGCGTTTCAGGCGGTTTTCCAGCGTTTCGGCCATCAGCTTCCCTCTTTCAGCGTCGCGCGGAGCCGTTTTTCCAGCAGGCCCAGCCGGTCGGCCATGACGTTCATCTCGGTCTTGACCTGCCGGATCTCGGTCAGCATCGCCCGCACATCCGCGGGCAAGATAGCCTCTTCGCCGGGCGCGTCCAGCCCGTCGCCCTCGCCGTTCAGAAGCCACATGATCGAGACGTTCAGGATGCCCGCCAGCATCTGCAGCTTGTTCGCGCGCGGCTCGGCCAGGTCGTTCTCCCAGCCCCGCACGGTCTTGAGTTTCACGCCCAGCCGCTTGGCCAGGTCGGACTGGCTCAGCCCCAGCGCGTCGCGCGCGCCGGCGACCCTGTCGCCGAAGGTCGCGATCTCGTTCGAGTACCAGTCGGTGCGGTCTGCATTTACGTCGCTCATCGGCCCCTCCATTGCGCCAATCCCGCTTGAACGGGGTTCCCTCGCAGCCTATGAGAGTGGCAACCGAGTTTCAAACCGGAGGCGACCATGTCCTTTCTTTCTGCGACACTTGACCGTGTAAAACCCTCGCCGACCATCGCTGTCACCACCATGGCGAACGAGTTGAAGGCCGCGGGCAAGGACGTGATCGGCCTCGGCGCGGGCGAGCCCGATTTCGACACGCCCGACAACATCAAGGCGGCCGGAAAGGCCGCGATCGACGCGGGCAAGACGAAATACACCGCCCCCGACGGCATCCCCGAGCTGAAGCAGGCGATCTGCGCCAAGTTCAAGCGTGACAACGGGCTGGACTACACCCCCGCGCAGGTCAGCGTGGGCAGCGGCGGCAAGCAGATCCTCTACAACGCCCTGATGGCCACGCTGAACCCGGGCGACGAGGTGATCATCCCCGCGCCCTATTGGGTCAGCTACCCCGACATGGTGCTGCTGGCCGGCGGCGAGCCGGTGACCGTCCCGGCCTCGGCCGAGAACGCCTACAAGCTGACGCCAGAACAGCTTGAGGCCGCGATCACGCCCAGGACCAAGTGGTTCATCTTCAACTCGCCCTCCAACCCGACCGGCGCGGGCTATACCTGGGACGAGCTGAAGGGCCTGACCGACGTGCTGATGCGCCATCCGCATGTCTGGGTGATGACCGACGACATGTACGAACACCTGGTCTATGGCGATTTCGAATTCTGCACCCCCGCGCAGGTCGAACCCGGCCTCTATGACCGCACGCTGACCTGCAACGGCGTCTCCAAGGCCTATGCCATGACCGGCTGGCGCATCGGCTATGCCGCGGGCCCGCAGCCCCTGATCGCGGCCATGCGCAAGATCCAGTCGCAGTCGACCTCGAACCCCTGCTCGATCAGCCAGTGGGCGGCGGTCGAGGCGCTGAACGGGCCGCAGGATTTCATCGCCTCGAACAACGCGATCTTCAAGCGCCGCCGCGACCTTGTGGTGGAGATGCTGAACGCGGCCGAGGGCATCACCTGCCCCACGCCCGAGGGCGCCTTCTATGTCTACCCGTCGATCGAGGGCTGCCTCGGCAAGACCTCGGCAAGCGGCGCGAAGATCGTCGATGACGAGGCCTTCGCCACCGCGCTGCTGGAAGAAACCGGCGTGGCCGTGGTCTTCGGCGCGGCCTTCGGGCTGTCGCCCTGCTTCCGCGTGTCCTACGCCACCTCGGACGAGGCGCTGAAAGAGGCGTGTTCGCGCATCCAGGACTTCTGCGCCAAGCTCACCTGAACGGAGGCGGCATGAGCGACCTGCCGGACTATTACTTCCGCGTGCGCGAGAACGGCGCGCTGGTTTTCCGGATCGACCCGGAAAACCGGCAGCGCCGGATCGAGATGGACCAGATCGCGGTGGTCAATGTCCGCAACGGCGAGATCAAGCCGCATGGCGGCCGGGAGCTGTCGGAAGAAGACCTTGAGATCATCCGCGACTGGATGGCAGACCGGCGCGAGGTGCTGGCCGAGCGCGAGATGGACGACATCCTGCGCGCGGTGGATCACCTGAACCTGACCACGCAATGGGCCCAGTCCCGCGCCACGGACGAGCAGCTGGAACTGGTGACCGACGCGCTGCTGCTGGCCATGCACGACCTGCGCACCGTGCTGGTGCGCAAGAAGGCCGACCGGTTGTTGAAATCCGACAAGGATTGAGACCGGGCCATCGCCCCAGCAACCGCATTTGCAGGGCGGCGTGGTTCAATAGCGGGCCTTAAATCCCTTTAAGACCACCCACGGCCCCGGGCATGCCGCCGGGAATGTCCGCCGGGAAATTTCCTGACAACCTGCCGCGGCAACGGGCGGCGTTCGATTCATGCAAATCCACGGACGGCCTGCCGCCAGAACCGCACCGTCATCAGCACCCCCGCCACGGCCAGGCCGCAGGCCAGGCCCAGCCAGATGCCGACCGGCCCCCAGCCCAGCGGGAAGCCCATGGCATAGCTCGCAGGCACGCCCACGCCCCAGTAGCTGACCGCCGCCATCACCATGGGCACGCGGGTATCCTGCAGCCCGCGCAGCAGCCCCAGCGCCATCACCTGCGCCGCGTCCACCAGCTGGAACAGCGCCGCGGCGGCCAGCAGACCGACGCTCATGGCTAGGATCTGGGGCCGCAGCGGATCGGCCGGGTCGATGAACAGGCCGACCAGCAACTCGGGCAGGCCGAGAAAGGCCGCGACCGTCAGCAGCACGACCGCCCCCGACAGCGCCAGCACCACCTGCGCCCCCAGCCGCAGCCCCGGCGCATCGCGCTGTCCCAGCGCGCGCCCGGCGCGGATGGTGGCGGTGTTGGACAGGCCCAGATGCACCATGAACACCGCCGAGGTGACCTGGATCGCGATGCCGTGGGCGGCCAGTGCCACCGTGCCCAGCCAGCCCATCATCAGCGAACTTGCAGCGAAGAGGCCGACCTCGGCCAGGCTGGTCAGCCCGATCGGCACGCCCATCCGCAGCACCGCGCCGAAGGCCTCCCAATCCGCACGCCAGAGCCTCTGGAACAGCGCATGCTCGCGCGTGGCCAGCGCCGCGTAGACGCCCAGCCCCAGCATCGAGGCCACATGCACCGCCAGCGAGGCGACGGCGGCGCCGCGGATGCCCATCTCGGGCGCGCCCCAGTTGCCGAAGATCAGCGCATAATTCACCAGGGCATTGACCCCCACCGCGCCCAGCGTGACCCACAGCACCACCTGCGTGCGCTCCAGCGCCGAGAGATAGCTTTTCAGCACCATCACCATCAGCGCGGGCAGGATCGCGGGGCCCGCGATCTGCAGATACTCCTGCGCCAGCGCCGCCATCGCGGGCGCCTGCCCCGCCGCGCGCAACAGCGGCGCGGCGTAGACGAAGGCCGGCAGCGTCAGCAGCGCGAAAAGCGCCGAGATCCACAGCCCCATCCGCGTCACCCGGCGCACCTGCGTCTCTTCGCCGGCACCGGCCGCGGCGGCCACCATCGGCATCACCGCCCAGGCAAAGCCCGATCCCATGATGAACAACACGAAAAACAGCGTCCCCGCCAGCACCTGCGCGGCCAGCGTCTCGACATCGTACCAGCCCAGCATCACCGTGTCGGTCAGCGTGATCGCGAACTGCGCCAGGTGGCTGCCGATCAGCGGCAGCCCCAGGGTCAGCGTGGCACGCAGGTGCTGGGCATATGTCTGGCGGGCGTCCATGCCCAAGGGCTTAGGCCAGCCGGTCAGGCCCGTCCAGCGCGATCGCAGCGCCGGCTGCGCTCACGTCCCGTCACCCGGCCCGCGCCCGCGGGACGTCAGAGCGGCTTGCGCGCGATGCAGTCGACCAGCGCGGAGCGGCCGCTGTGGCCGCGCCCCTCGTGGATCTCGGCGTCGTAATCCGAAAGTTCCAGGAATTCCAAGCCCTTGAAGCGTTCTCGCAGCAGGTCTGTGGTGTACATATGCGCGGCGATACCGGGGCCGCCGGTGGCATATTCCACCTGTCGCGGCGCATAGCCGTGCAGCATCAGCAGCCCGCCGGGCTTCAGCGCGCGGACCATGCCCGCGAAGATCCGGTCGCGCAGGGGCGGCGGGGCGAACTGGATGAAGACCGCCAGAACGGCGTCATATTGCGCCGCACCCCAGTCCCATTCGGCGATGTCGGCGACGTGGAAATCCACGCGCACGCCCTGCGCCTCGGCCAGCCTGCGGGCCTTTTCCACGCCCGCCTCGGCGCCATCCATGGCCGTCACGCGGAACCCCTGCCCGGCCAGCCAGACAGAGTTGCGCCCCTCGCCATCGGCAACTGACAGAACGGACGCGCCGGCGGGCAGGTAATGCGCGTGGCGCTTGACGAAGTCGGCAGGCTCGGTCCCGAAGTGATAGTCCTCACCTGCGTAGCGTTCGTTCCACATGGCGCGTCCTCGCGTTCTGCCCTAGCCTCGGATCGTGATATTGGAGATAGGCCGATGTTTTCCCATGTGCAAATCGGCACGTCCGATTTCCCGCGCGCCTATGGCTTCTACGCCCCGATCATGGCGGCGCTGGGGTTGGAGTTGCGGCTCAACGAACCCGAGGTGCCCTGGGCCGCGTGGCAGCAGCCGGGGCAGGATCGCCCGATCTTCATCCTCGGCGCGCCGTTCGAGGGCGCGCATCATCCGGGGAACGGACAAATGGTGGCCTTCATCGCCCCCGACCGCGACACCGTGCGGCGCTGCCACGCGCTGGCGCTGGCGGCGGGTGGGACGGATGCGGGCGCACCCGGCCCGCGCCCGCAGTACCATGCCGACTATTACGGCGCGTATTTCCGCGACCTCGACGGCAACAAGATCTGCGTGGCCTGCCACGCTGCGCCCTAGTCGCGCGCCTTGCGCAGATCGGGGTGCAGCGAGGTGCCCAGGATATGCTCGGACTTGTGAACCACGTGCCGGGCATGGCCCACGATCAGCGGGTCGGGCGGGCGGACGACCTTCTTGTCCTTGCCCGGGTAGTCCAGCGAATTCAGGAAATGCCGCATGCAGTTCAGGCGCGCGCGTTTCTTGTCGTCGGACTTGATGATCGTCCAGGGCGCGTCGGCGGTGTCGGTGTAGAAGAACATCGCCTCCTTGGCCTCGGTATAGTCGTCCCACTTGCCGAGGCTGGCCTTGTCGATCGGCGACAGCTTCCAGCGTTTCAGCGGATCGGTCTCGCGGGACTTGAAGCGGCGGAGCTGTTCCTCGCGGGTGACCGAGAACCAGTATTTGTAAAGCTGGATACCCGAGCGCACGAGCATCCGTTCCAGCTCGGGCGTCTGGCGCATGAATTCGAGGTATTCGTTGGGCTCGCAAAAGCCCATCACCCGCTCCACGCCCGCGCGGTTGTACCAGGACCGGTCGTAGAAGACCATCTCGCCCACCGTGGGCAGCTCCTTGATATAACGCTGAAAGAACCACTGGCCCTTTTCCTCCCAGGTCGGCTTGTTCAGCGCCACCACGCGGGCCGACCGGGGGTTGAGATGCTCCATGAACCGTTTGATCGTACCGCCCTTGCCTGCGGCGTCGCGCCCCTCGAACAGGATCACGAATTTCTGCCCCGTCTCCTGCGCCCAGAGCTGGACCTTCAGCAATTCCGCCTGCAGCTTGGCCTTCTGCGCCTCGTAGCTGCGGCGCGACATCTTGCGGTCATAGGGGTACTCGCCGCTCTCGAACACATGCGCGATGGAGGCGGGCGTCACCTTGGGAAAGCCACCCTCTACAGCGGTCACGGTCGCGGGCGTTTCGGGGGCGGGCTGGGCGTTCGTCTTGGTCTGGGGCTCGGTCGTGGCGTCCATGCGTCTCTCCTCTCGGCAATGCGCATAATGGTTAACGCAAAACCGCCCAAAGCGCCTTGACGGGGGTCAAGAACAGCAAAAGAAAGGCGGAAATGGCCCCGCCCCTTCCACCGCCGCGATGGCATCGGCCAGAGGGACAGAACGCGCCGCCTCTCACCATGCGCTGTGGCGCCTGGCTGCGCGCACGCAAGATGTTGCCCCGCCTGCCCGCCGATGGTCTAATACGCGTCCAATCACAGTGAAGAAGAATCGAGCATCCATGCCCAACGACCTGCTGACCGGCGCCACGCCCGACCCGTCCTACGACGCCTCCTCGATCGAGGTCCTGGAAGGTCTGGAACCCGTGCGCAAGCGCCCCGGCATGTATATCGGCGGCACGGATGAGCGCGCGCTGCACCACCTGGTGGCCGAGGTGCTGGACAACTCGATGGACGAGGCCGTGGCGGGCCACGCCAACCGCATCGAGGTAGAGCTGCACGGCGACTATTCCGTTACCATCCGCGACAACGGCCGCGGCATCCCCATCGACCCGCACCCCAAGTTCCCCGACAAATCGGCGCTTGAGGTGATCCTGTGCACCCTGCACGCGGGCGGCAAGTTCTCGGGCAAGGCCTATGAGACCTCGGGCGGCCTGCACGGCGTGGGCGTGTCGGTGGTCAACGCGCTGTCCGATCACGTCCGGGTCGAGGTCGCCCGCAACCGCGAGCTTTTCGCGCAGGAGTTTTCGCGCGGCATCCCGCAGGGGCCGGTGCAGCCGGTGGGCGCGGCCCCCAACCGGCGCGGCACCTCCGTCACCTTCCACCCCGATGCCGAGATCTTCGGCAACCTGAAATTCAAGCCCGCCCGGCTGATGAAGATGGTCCGCTCCAAGGCCTATCTGTTCTCGGGGGTTGAGATCCGCTGGAAATCGGCCATCGACGACGGCGAGACGCCCATGGAGGCCGTGTTCCATTTCCCCGGCGGGCTGTCGGATTACCTGACCGAGACGCTGGGCGCGGCCAGCACCTATGCCGACAAGCCCTTTGCCGGAAAGGTGTCCTTCTCCGAGAAATTCGGCGAGCCGGGCTCGGTGGAATGGGCGATCAACTGGACCCCCTCGCGCGACGGGTTCATCCATTCCTACTGCAACACCGTGCCCACGCCCGAGGGCGGCACGCATGAGGCCGGGTTCTGGGCCGCGATCCTGAAAGGCATCCGCGCCTATGGCGAGCTGGTGAACAACCGCAAGGCCAGCCAGATCACCCGCGAGGACCTGATCACCGGGGGTTGCGCGCTGGTCTCCTGCTTCATCCGCGAGCCGCAGTTCGTGGGCCAGACCAAGGACCGGCTGTCGACGGAATCGGCGCAGAAGATGGTCGAGGGCTCGGTCCGCGACCATTTCGACAACTGGCTGGCGGCGGACACGAAATCGGCGGGCGCGATCCTCGATTTCCTCGTCCTGCGCGCCGAGGAACGGCTGCGCCGGCGGCAGGAAAAGGAAACCGCGCGCAAGACCGCGACCAAGAAACTGCGCCTGCCGGGCAAGCTGGTGGACTGTTCGGCCACCAACCGCGAGGGCACCGAGCTGTTCATCGTCGAGGGCGACAGCGCCGGCGGCTCGGCCAAGATGGCGCGCGACCGCAAGACCCAGGCGCTGTTGCCGCTGCGGGGCAAGATCCTGAACGTGCTCGGCGCGGCCAGTTCCAAGCTCGGTACCAACCAGGAGATCAGCGACCTGACCCAGGCCCTCGGCGTCGGCCTCGGCACCAAGTTCAACGTCGACGATCTGCGCTACGACAAGATCATCATCATGACCGACGCCGACGTGGACGGCGCGCATATCGCCTCGCTGCTGATGACCTTCTTCTTCACCCAGATGCGCCCGATGATCGACCAGGGCCACCTGTACCTGGCCTGCCCGCCGCTCTTCCGCCTGACGCAGGGCGCCAAGCGCGTCTATGCGCTGGACGAGGCGGAAAAGGAGATGTGGATGGAGAAGGGCCTGGGCGGCAAGGGCAAGATCGAGGTCAGCCGCTTCAAGGGTCTGGGCGAGATGGACGCCAAGGACCTGAAGGAAACCACGATGGACCCGAAGTCGCGCAAGCTGATCCGCGTGACCATCGACGAGGACGAACCGGGCGAGACCGGGGACCTGGTGGAGCGGCTGATGGGCAAGAAGCCGGAGAAGCGGTTCGAATATATCCAGGCGAATGCAAGGTTCGTGGAGGAACTGGATATTTGAATGGATATCGAGACTCTAATTGGACGGAAAACCCATACAGCATTGGAAATAAATGGAATTTTCGTCCCGGCAAATTCTGCCATAGACGTCCTGAGAGGCTTTACTGATCCCGCACTTTTCTACAACTCAGAATTTCCTGAATATGAATTTTCCCAACGCGGAACGCTCACGAAACTCCGTCACAACAAGAGCTTTTTCGTTGCCGTGACAAAACACCAAACCAAGGACTTTGATTTTGACCAGTTAGTGCTACAGGGGGCATCCGCAAAGAAATTTCGGTCTTCCGAAAGCGTTATTCGCGCCGATCATCGTGACTTTGGAGAGGACGAATTTGACCTTCGCCTCTTTGATTTTTCCCGTTCAGTGGAAGAGGGCCACCTATCGCAGTCGGGCTGGCTCGATATAGGTAGGTTCGATGAGACCCCGAAGGCAAATGAAACCGATGTCGTTGTCGCTTTCGGCTTTCCTTGCAGCGAGTGCGACCTCGATTATGAAGGCAAGAAAATCACAAGCACTTCCGCCTTCGTTTACGGTAAACATACGACTAGCGCTGTTCGGAACCGGCACTCGTTCGCAGTCCACGACCGGCCAGAATTCCCACCGGATGGGATGAGTGGCGGACCAGTGTTTTCCTTCGGTGTCGACGGCACCGAACCACGTGTGAGGTTTTGCGGCGTTACCTCCAATGCTTCGAAAAGCCGTTTCAACTATATCCCGTTCTCTACTCTTAGGAGGATGAGTTCCGCGCTTTGAAGCCCTAGACCACGAGTAGCTCTAAGGAATTTCGAACGTGCCAAATATGGCGAGGGCTCTCTAAGGACCTTAGGGAAGGACAACTCATTACCTAGAATAACAATGCCGCACCCGCTCTGGGGTGAAGAGGGACCGTCGTGCCAGTGGCGCGGCGAAAGCCCGATGAACGGTCGGGCGCGGCCCGGGACGCTTCGCGCCCCGGGCGGAGCTAACTGGGACGGCGGCGCGCGGGGTGAAATCCGGCGCCTGTGCAGCGGTGGGTTGGCACGGCCCCGGACAGGCGATTAGGGTGAGCCGGCCACAGATCAGAGGAGCGCCATGACCCCCGCCGACGCCCAGAGCTTTCTCAGTGAAAACTTCGCCCAATGGGTGCTCGACCTCGACCTCACGGTCGAGGAGATCACCGCCACCCATGTCCTCACCTCCATGCCCCTGACCGAGCGGCTGGCGCGGGTGGGCGGCATCGTCTCGGGGCAGGCGCTGGCGGCGATGGCGGATACGTCGATGGTGCTGGCCACGGCCGGGCATTTCGGCAAATTCAGGCCCGTCGCCACCACCAATCTCGACACCCAGTTCCTGCGCCCCGGCACCGGCGACGCCATCACCTGCCGGGCCGAGATCGTGCGGGCGGGCAAGGCGCTGGTCTTCACTCGCGCCGAGATGGTCGCGCAGCCCTCGGGCAAGGGGGTGGCCACGGCGACCGCCACCTTCTACGTGCCCTGACACGCGGCGCTTGCCCCGGCGCACGCCAGCGGCCACACTGGCCCGACGTCAAACAGGAGCCTGCGCATGTGTTGGAGCGCCTCGGTCTCCGTCGCGATGGTCGGCCTGGGCGCCGCCGCGACGGTCGTCACCGCCCGGCGGGGAGAACCGCGGGCAATCTGGATGACGCTGGGCTATTTCACCGTGATGGAGGCGCTGCAGGCGGCAGGCTATGCCGTGGTCGACCAGTGCGGATCGCCCGCCAACCAGTCGCTCACGTTATTGTCCTATCTGCATATCGTGTTCCAGCCCTTCGCGGTGAACGCCTTTGCCATGGCCATCATCGCGTCCCCGCCCGGCGCGCGGGCCCGGCGCTGGGTCTGGCTGTTCTGCGCGCTGTCGGCGGCGGTGATGCTGGCACAGCTCGTCCCGGTCGAGCGGCTGGGCCAGTGCCGTCCGGGCACCATATTGTGCGGCGAGGCGTTCTGCCTGACCTCGGGCGATTGGCACATCGCCTGGGACGTTCCCTACAACGGGCTGTTCAATCCCCTGGCCGGGCTGTTCGGCTACCCGGTGAACTTCCCGACCTACCTGCTGACGGTGTTCGTGATGCCTCTGTTCTACGGCGCCTGGAGGATGGTCGTGTTCCACGCGCTGTTCGGGCCGATCCTGGCATCGCTGCTGACGACCAACCCGAACGAGATGCCGGCGATCTGGTGCCTGTTGTCGATCGCGCTGATCCTGATCGGGATCAGCCCGCTCATCCGCCGCAAGGTTCTGGGCACAGGGCCGCGGACGCCCTAGTCCTGGATCGAGGCCAGCCAGGCGGCGAGGTCCGCGATCGGCTGGCTCGTCAGGATCGGCTGGCCGCCGGGCCCCT
>ENA-ORCX01000510-ORCX01000510.1-marine-metagenome-genome-assembly--contig:-NODE-510-length-13130-cov-3.175668_pt1 | contig 13130 bp, 13 predicted proteins | sample MGYA00248630_ERZ508518 | MGnify/ENA primary metagenome ERZ508518 (study PRJEB26188, sample SAMN06268768) | marine metagenome | isolation source: Bioluminescent Bay, La Paraguera, Puerto Rico | place...
CCCATTCGGTGAGCTTTTCACGGCTAATATGAGCGCCTGTCGGATTATTTGGGAAACAAAGATAGATTAAATCTACCTTTGTTGTAGGTAACTCCGGCATATAGTCATTTTCTGGAGTGCAATCCAGGTAGACTATGTTTCCGTAACGACCATCAACTGCTTCACCTGTGCGTCCTGCCATCACATTGGTATCAACATAAACGGGATAAACAGGATCTGGAACAGCAATGATGTTATCAACAGCAAAAAGTTCCTGAATGTTAGCAGTATCGCTTTTTGCTCCATCTGAAAGAAATACTTCATCTGCTTTGATGTCAGCTCCTACCGCTTGAAAATCGTATTTTGCGATGGGTTCACGCACGAATGCGTAACCTTCATATGAAGGATATCCTTTGAAGGTTTCCCTATTGCTTAACTCATCGGAAGCCTCTTTTAATGCAGTAACGCACGCTTTGGGAAGGGGTTCTGTTACATCTCCTATTCCGAGACGAATAATACCCTTTTTAGGGTTTTCTTTGGTGTAATCATCTACTCGCCTGGCAATTTCTGCAAATAGATAGGATGCCTGAAGTTTACTATAGTGGCTGTTCAGTTTTGGCATACTGTAATCTTATGTAATGTAGGGTTTTTATCAGAGAGAAGTGCATCTGAATGTAATTTTAGCGTTTTTTCAACCATGAAAGATGGTTTTCTTATTCTCTGTATCGCTATGGTAACGTTGTTATTGTCTTGTTTTCGCTGATAGAACTCTCTACTGTGAGTTTATCGACTTCACTGAATCGTTCAACCTTCGACGTCTCTCTTCACCCATGCAGGTTATAAAATCGATCAACGAAATGCAGGCTCAATCCGTGAGTTTGCGACACCAGGGAAAACTTATTAGCTTTGTCCCAACTATGGGATACCTACACGAAGGGCATCTGAGCCTTTTTGAAGTAGCGAAAGAAGAGTCTGATATTACGATTGCGTCCATCTTTGTGAATCCCACCCAATTTGGCCCGAATGAAGATCTGGATCAGTACCCACGAAGTGTGGAACGTGATTTGAAGCTGTGCGAAGAGCGTGGTGTGGATATTGTTTTTTTACCAAGTGAAAAAGAATTATATCCTGAAGGCTATTCAACATACGTGTGTGAAGAAACTCTAAGCCAGCCTCTCTGTGGTGTGTCACGTCCTAATTTCTTTAAAGGGGTCTGCACGGTTGTTGCGAAACTTTTCAATGTTGTGCGTCCCGATATTGCTGTTTTCGGTCAAAAGGATGCTCAGCAGGCATCTGTCATCCGTAAAATGGTGAATGATTTGCATTTTCCTGTCGAAATCCGTGTTGCTCCGATTGTTCGTGAAGAAGACGGATTAGCAATGAGTTCAAGAAATGCCTACTTAAACGAGTTCCAGCGCAAGGATGCTACTCGTATCTACCAGGCATTACAAAAAGGGAAAGCTCTTTACGAAGGCGGAAATAAAAATGTAGATCGTATTATTGCGGAGGTTATTCACCATATTTCAGAATGTCGCCGCCTTCGGGTTATCTATGTGAATGCGGTGGATATAGATACGATGAAACCAGTTTCTCGTGAAGTTGATCCTGGGCGAACTTTGATTGCATGTGCTGTTTGGTGTGATGAAGTGCGTCTGATTGACAATATGATTCTTTAGAGATAGCCTCTTCCCCCTTTCAAAGGTGTTGCATCCTACGGATACAGCCAAAACAATCATTCTTCCATGAAACGCTATGACGTTATTGTCGTGGGTAGTGGAGTCGCCGGGTTATCTTTTGCGCTCAAAGTTGCGCGTAAGGGATACGAGGTCGCTATCCTAACCAAAAAAAACAGCGCTGAAAGCAATACTAATCATGCCCAGGGCGGCATTGCCAGCGTTACTTCCAGTACGGATGATTTCGATCTGCATGTACAGGATACATTTCGAGCTGGAGATGGACTGTGTCATGAAGATGTTGTTAAGGCTATTGTCAAAGATGGGCCAGAAGCTATCCGTGAATTAATTGATGTTGGGGTTGATTTCTCTCAATTAGATGATGGCCGCGTTAGCTTGCATCGCGAAGGAGGTCACTCAAAACGACGCATTTTGCATGTGCATGACATTACTGGGAAAGCAATTGAAGAAGCTTTTTTACATGCCATAGAAGAGTCTGATCATATTCATTTGTATGAGCATTATATGGCAATTGATCTCATTACACGTCGTAGAATGCTCAAGCAGGGACATCAAATTCCGCCTGGAGAAGACGAGGTTCTTGGCCTTTATGCTTTGGATACAACGCATAATGTTGTAGAAACCTTTGGTGCTGGAGCCATTATGTTGGCTACAGGTGGTATTGGACAGGTATACCAATATACGACAAATCCTGATATTGCTACAGGTGACGGAATTGCGATGGCATGGCGTGCAGGTGTGCCTATTCGAAATATGGAATTTGTACAATTCCATCCTACAGCAATGTATTCCTATACGGGAGAACGTTTTCTGATCTCTGAGGCCGTTCGTGGAGAAGGGGCCATACTCCGTAATTTAGACAATGAGGCTTTTATGAAGCGCTACGACGATCGTGCTGAGTTGGCTTCTCGCGATATTGTTGCACGCGCAATTGACAGTGAAATGAAGCGTACAGGAGCCAGTCATATGTGGTTGGATATTACTCACAAGGGTGAGGATATTTTACGTGAGCGTTTCCCATCAATTTTTGAAAACTGTTTGCGTCAAGGAGTTAACATGGGAAAAGAATATATCCCAGTGGTTCCTGCCGCTCATTATTTATGTGGTGGAGTCGTTACTGACTTGAATGCGCAGACATGCCTGAAAGGGCTTTATGCTTGTGGAGAAGTTTCTTGTACGGGACTGCATGGAGCTAATCGTCTTGCCAGTAACAGTCTCTTGGAAGCCGTTGTTTTGGCTAATCGAGGTGCAGACACAGTGGGTGAATTCCTTAAAGGATATAAGAACCCTGAAGTGGAATTGCCACATTGGATTTCTAAAGTCGCCAAGAGCAGCGATGAAAAAGTGGTGTTGATGCATAATCTGGACGAACTAAAACGTACTATGTGGGACTATGTTGGCATTGTTCGCACAAATAAACGTTTAGCCCGTGCGCAGAAGCGGATTAGCAACTTGGCTCACGAGATTCAGGAATACTATTGGAATTTTAGTGTGGATGAACCTATGCTGGAGCTTCGTAATATGATCCGTGTCGCAGATCTCATTGTTCAAAGTGCGCTTTACCGACATGAAAGTCGAGGGTTGCATTATACCTTGGATTTTCCTGACAAATGGGACTTTGCACACGATACGACTCTGCGTCGTGGTGGTGTCTTCTAAGAGCGATGGCTGACGAAAGTGCATTTGAGTATGCTCTTCGGGTTAAGGGAGTTTCCGTTTCGCGAGGGGATACATCCATTTTGAATGGTATTGACTGGGAAATAGGTTGTCAGGATGCTTGGGTTCTTCTTGGAGCCAACGGTTCCGGAAAAACCTCTTTGCTGAGTACTTTTTTGGCCTATTTGCCTGCCAGTTCCGGGGTTATTGAGGTTTGTGGTAAACGATTTGGTCGTTACCCCTGGCCGGAGCTTCGGAAACGTATAGGTATTGTCAGCAGCACTGTGCGGCAGCGAATTGATGCTGACGAGCAGTCCTGTTCCATTGTTGTCAGTGGTCGATATGCTACACTGAATCATTGGGGAGATATTGCTGAGAAGGAGTTGCGGGAAGCCGAAGTCCTTTTACAAAGCTTGGATTGTAGTTATCTGATGTATCGCAAATGGCGTGTGTTGTCGCAAGGGGAGCGGCAGCGTGTATTGATTGCACGCGCTTTAATGGCGAATCCAGATTTACTGATTCTTGATGAGCCTTGTTCAGGGCTAGATCCTGTATCCAGAGAGCATTTTCTTGTTTTCTTGCAGAATCTGGCAGAGCAGCCTAATCGTCCGGCTCTTGTGTTGGTGACGCACCATGTAGAAGAGGTTATGCCTGCATTCCAGCATGCACTTTTGCTTAAGGAAGGGCGTGTTTTGGCTCAGGGGCACACGGATGAGGTTTTTACAAATGAGCTATTGACAGAAACATACGGTGCATCTGTAAAAATCAGTCGAGAGCAGGGTAGATATCGAATGACTCTTTAAGGAGGGATTATGACGCTAGGAAACACATCCAGAATCGCAATTGTGGGAACCGGTTCCATTGGAGGGACGTTGGGGACTCTGTTGAAGCATCGTGGAAATGATGTTCATATGCTGGTTCGCAGTGACTATGATGTTCTGAAAAATGATGGAATGACCATCGATTTTTGTGATCGAGAAACTCTGGTTCAAAAAGATTTGAATATTTACAGAAGTAGCGAAGAGATTGGTGCTGTTGATTTGGTGATCATTGCTCTTAAAACGACTGCAAATTCAGTGATTCCCAAGGTATTGCCTCCTTTGTTGCATGAGAAGACGATTATTCTGACCTTGCAGAATGGGTTGGGAAATATGGAATTTATACAGAATGCTTTTCCTGAACATCATATATGCGGAGGCATCTGCTACATTGGAGCCACTAGAGAAAGGTCTGGATATATCCGAATTTTCACTCCGCATATAGGGACTGTTTTGGTGGGAGAACAAAAGGGCACAGCAGGGGATTCTATGCAATTATTAGCCAAATGGTTTCAAGAATGTGGTCTAAAATCTAAGGCCGTTGACAATTTGCAGGAAACTTTATGGCGTAAGTTGCTCTGGAATATCCCTTTTAATGGAGTTGCAATTGAGGCAGGGGGAGTCCCTACCAGCACCTTGTTGGCAAACCCTGATTTACGTAATCGTTTAAAGGTCTTGATGCAGGAAATTCAAGCCGCCGCCAGACCTTATGGATTTTATTTTTCAGATGAGGAAATTGAAAGGCAATTTCCTTTTACAGAAGGACTTGGTGATTATCGTCCCAGTACCTTGATGGACTTCTTAAAGGGGGTTCCTATAGAGTTGGATAGCATGTTTAAGGTTCCTTTGAGATTGGGGAAAGCTAAGGGGGTTTTTATGCCCACACTGGAAAAACTAACAGAAACGTTAGAAGAAAAGGCTGTCTCTAATTGAGACTGGTTCTCTTTACTCGTTTTGTAATTGCTTGGCTATCAGGGTGAAACAGAATATTTTTATTGATATTCACTTTTGTTTCACCTATTTTGATCCCCAGTTTACTTTTTCTCTCAATTTAATTAGGAAACAATATTATGGCACATAAAATTACTGATGACTGCATCGCCTGTGGCGCATGTATTGAAGAATGCCCATGTGACGCTATCAGCGAAGGCGATATTTATTCTATCGACCCTGACAAATGCACTGATTGTGGTGCTTGCGCTGAAGTTTGCCCAAGTGGTGCAATCTTGGAAGCCTAATTTACTTAGACTTTACTTTATCTGAAAGACCTCGCGGACTCTCTCTCCCGCGGGGTTTTTTATTGGGCTTGTCCCGGGGAGGGGCTTATATCAGAATAGAGAAATGCAGACATATCTGAACATCGCTATGGAGGCTGCTAAAGAAGCAGGTCATATTCTAAAAGAAGGAGCTAATAAACTACGTTCCGTTAATGCTGCTCAGGCGCATGACATTAAACTTCAGGCAGATGTTGATTCGGAGAAACTGATTCGGAAGATTCTTACTGATAAAACGGGTCTTCCTGTGGTGGGAGAAGAATTAGGAGGAGATACGTCCCTTGTGGAAGGGGAGTCTCTTTTCTGGGTTGTTGATCCCTTGGATGGTACGCACAACTATCTTCGTCGAGTTCCCATTTGCGGCGTTAGCATTGCTTTGATGAAAGGTAAAGATGCTGTTTTGGGAGTTTTTTATGATTTTAATTGCGATGAGTGTTTTTCAGCCATTGTTGCTGAGAAAAAGCTTTACCTAAATGGAAAAGAAATTGTCCCACAGTGGGCTGAGACCATTGATCAGGCTAGCTTACATACTGGATTTCCAGTCGCGATGGATTATTCAACCGAAGGTTTGTCTGCTTATTTCAAAAAGGTTCAGGCTTACAAAAAAGTCAGAGCTATTGGAAGTGCTGCTTCTGCTTTGGCTTGGGTTGCTTGTGGTCGTTTTGACGCCTACTATGAGGAAGGCAGTCGTTTATGGGATATTGCTGCGGGGATTGCACTTATTCAGGCTGCTGGAGGAATCATAAAAATGACACCTGCAAAATCAGGTAAGATATTAGCTTATGATGTATGGGGTGTCGCTAGAAGTGAATTTATAATTGATTAATAAATAGTGGGTTGTGTTTTTTACTGCTGTCGATTATATTAATTTAACGCAATGAACAGTGATCAACAACTCTATGACTGGTTGGTTAACAGTCCACTAACTTACAAGTTGGAGCCAAGGCATATCCATCTTCTAACAGGTTTTGTTGAAAGCAAGTGGTTGCACAAAGGAGATATACTGTATTGGGAAGATGAAAAAGCAGAGTCCTTTGCTTACATTGTTGAAGGGCGTATGCAAGTGCTGAAACAAGATGTGACAAAAGCCTCTAAGGTTATTGCCTATTTAACGGCTGGTCGTTTGGTTGGTGTTATTGAGATTTTAGATGAAGCGGAGCGTGTTGCAACTGTTAGGGCTTTGGAGACAACTCATGTAATAACTATTAGTCGTAAGAATTTAAGCCATATTCAACGCGAATTTCCACGTATCGGTCAGGCTATTCTTCGGGCAATGGTTCGTGTCTTAGCAGATCATCTGAGACAGGCAGATGCTACGTTGGCAGATATGTATGGCCAACGAGATCGCTAGGGCAATTCACTAGCTTTGAATATACCCTTGTAGATTTTCGATATCGCTTTGTTGTTCCGTCATAACAGCTTTAACTACATCTCCTATGGAAACTAGAGTAGTAAATGAACCATTATCCATTACTGCTAAATAGCGAACTCTATGATGGGTCATTAATTGTGTACATTCTTCCAAACGAGTACCCGGAGTTATTTTTACAATGGTGGTGGTCATTGTTTCTTTAACGGGAGTTTGCATTGATGTTTTTCCTTCCAACACAACTTTCCGTGCATAGTCTCTTTCGCTTAGAATACCGATAATCTGATTTTCTTCTAATACGGCAAGAGCGCCTATATCATGTTTGGCCATCATTTTCAGACCTTCATAGGTCGATGCTTCAGGACATATGGATATAACGCCCTGGATTTTTTTATTTTGGAGGAGTTGTCCGACTGTAGAGTTCATTTTTCAAATCGTAGTGAAAATTACTTTATAATATAAGCCAATCATGCTCCTCCGCAAGCGTGCCTATATAATGATTTTACATTGCTTTAAGGAGTTGACGTTTTTTGTTTTTGAGAACACCTTATTTATCCTTTGCCGTTTCAATATTGCCCTGTCTTACTTTGTAATAAAGTGTTTGCGACTATTGATTACGAACTCATCTTGAATTAGTTTAGTACTTAAATCCCTTTAACAATGAAGATATATCAAGCGTTCACTTTTTTCTTTGCTCTAATTCTTTCCTGCCCATTTTCGGTAAACGCAGATGTGGATAACACTGATTTGCCTGCTGCTGAGCGTCCTATATATGGTGTTTATGAAGAACTGACCCGTATTCCTGATTATGTTACAGATGTAAGGTATGATGCGGATGGGAAGGTATGGATTAAACTGGGGCAATTGGCTCAAAACAAGGAGCTGAAGGTACGCTTACGCAATAGTATTAATGGCCCATTGCGCAGGTGGGAAGATGGCAGCGATAGCCTTGTCGCTGATGCCTACCGTGGAACTGCTATCGGAATATGGTCTGATTGGGTTCGTGTGAGTGCTAATTATATTGAGTATTGGATTGATGACACACTTGTGTTGCAGCTGCACCGTATAAACTAATCCATGTTATTTGACGAAAAACCTAAGTTAAAATTTTTGAAGCCGGAACCTCTGCGTGTTAAACGTTCTTTTCGTTTTCCAAGGCGTTTAAAAGCAGGGATTGTTGTTGTGCTTCTTTTTATAGGGATTGTTTTTTGTATTTCCTCCTGTAGCACAGGAATTGGAGGACATAATCTACCTGACTTTACCAGCTATTCAGATGTTAAAGCAAAGAAGGAAGCATTTTTTAATTTTTTGTATCCTTTGATTGTTGAAGAGAATAAAGAGATTTTAGAACTCCGAAAAGATATCCTAGAAATACAAGCTGATCTTGTAAAAAAAGGAAAACTGAGTGGCTCTGAAAAAAGGTTTCTCAGAAAAATAGGAGAACGTTATGAGTTTGAGGACTTGGACGTTTTAGATAAACGTTTTATAACTTATTTACTTAAAAGAGTAGATGTTATACCGCCGTCTTTGGCTATGGCTCAAGCAGCTTACGAATCAGGATGGGGAACTTCTCGTTTTGCTAGAAGGGGAAATAATTTGTATGGAATTTGGTGTTATACACCAGGTTGTGGCATTGTTCCTTCAAGACGCAATCCAGGGGATAAGCATGAGGTAACACGCTATGATAGTGTAGAAAAATGTATTTCGGCCTACATGTTTACGTTAAATACTAGTAAGTCTTATTTTGCTGCTCGTTCAATTCGTGCTGACTATCGAAATAATAAAAAAGAGCCATCTGGAATGGCTATGGCAAAAGGACTGGAAAACTATTCGGGGATTGGCTGGGATTATGTTTTAGAAATACAAGGTGTCATTCGGGTAAATGATTTGTCAAAATTAGACGTTAGGTGGCTGTCAGATATTTAAAAATTGCCCAGGGGTGAATCTTTATGTACTTCTAGCTTATGCCTCGTGATTATATACATTGCTACGTGGCTGAGCAAAGTGCCCATAAACTGAAGGGAATGAGTCTTCAGTTAGGGGATTGCTTATCTCAATGGAGGTTGGGGTCTGTTTTCCCGGATGCAGGTTTTTGTATGCCTTATCTCTTGTTGGGAAAGCGTAATAGTGGAAGCTTTCTGTTCCCGCATGATTTACATGGTTCCAATGGACAAGATCCTGGAAAGCTTTTTATGTACCTTAGGGAAGGATGGTCTGAGTCTGGAAAACCTGAGGATTTAGCATTTGTTTTTGGGTGTGCCAGTCATTTTATTACTGATATTATTTTCCATCCGTTTGTTTATTATCATACGGGGGACTATTATGATCAGCAGCACAGAGCGCGTACAAAAGCTGTCTTTTTACATCGAGTTCTGGAGACTGCAATGGATGTTTACTTAATGCGGGAACGACACTATGGACCCTTTTCTATGAAAGGTGACTGGAAAGCCGCAAAGAGTTCTGTTCGATGGGCATGTCGATCATTGGAAGAATCGGGATGGGGATATCCTAAAGGAACATTTGATTCATTATTGTATAAGTCTGTGCGCCTGGAAGTCCGGTTACATGATCTATTTCAGATGAGACCATTGGCCAATGTTATGAAATTCCTTCGAAAAGGTTTTAAACATCATAATACGGCAGCACTTTTCTATAGTAACGATTACCATGGTAAGGTGGATTGTTTTGCAGAGAAGCTTTTCTATGTAAATCCAATTACAGGTAAACCTTATGAACTAATGTTCTATGAATTGCTGGATCTAGCGATTGATGAAACAGTCGCCTATTGTAAAGATACACTTTGGCCTTATTTTGACGGGGATACCGAAAGCTTGGATATTTTACCCTCTTTAGATTTCGGAATTGTTGGAGGGCGTCATGGACACCTCTGTTATCAATCTGATCGTCCGATAACGGAAAAATTGCTTTAGTGTCGATAGATTAGCACGTGTTCTGCTAAATGGCCTTTTTCGTGATGTTTTTTAATCTTTTCTACCATTCCTGCGGAAAGGCATTCTCCTTCGCTTACAAGAAGTAGCCCTGTTGGGCTGTGGAGTCCCTTTGCTAATACATGACCTGGTTGGAGATTTTGCAAAGATACTTCTCTTACTTTTTGAGGTAATTCTGCTATTCGATTTGCTTTGGCAAAAAGAGCAACAGCATCTTTGTGAAACATTTTTCCACTTTCTGAGAGGATGCGATCCAAGGTATCTTTACGGCTAAGATTGCTTTCTACAAAATAGATGGCAACACTTAGATAACGTGCTATTTTAGGAATGTTTTCTCCTCCGATTTCATCTGGATATCCTGATCCGTCATGTCTTTCATATGCGGAACGAATAATTGTTCCGGCATCTTCTATTTCATCAACAAATTCAGCTAGTATTTGACCAAATGTTGGGTGTAGACGGAATAAATAGTTTTCTTCTTCTGTTAGCTTTTCCGGATGATTTCTAGCTTTGCTAAGTAGTTCTCTGGAAATACCAATAAGTCCAATCTTATGTAACCAGGCGCTTGTTAGCAGGATCTTTTTTTCGTTTTCAGTAAACTCTCCAGCTTGAATCATATACTGGCAAAGTTCGACAACAGATTTGGTTTCTCTACCTAAGAGTGGATGGTAGGTATCTGTAATTCGATACACTAGATCCAGGGAGTGTTCAAAATTCTTTTGAAGGGCATCATTGGCTTTATCAAGTTCTCTTTTCTGTTCTTCAAGAGCCCTTATTTTGTTTTTTAGCTGATTGTTGGCTTCTGCTAATTGTTGATTGAGTTGTAGCGTATTTGCCTGCAACTCTTCATTTGTTTTTAGAAGGTTATACCTCTGTACTGCATTGTTGACTGTTGCCAGCAGGTCTTCCCTTAGCCAAGGTTTGGAGATAAATCTGTATATTTCTCCTTTATTAATGGCATCAATAACTGTTTTTAATGTGAGAACGCCAGTGATAAGTATTCGGGATGTATTTGGGGCTATTTTCTTAATTTCTGACAGAAGCTCCAGGCCTGTCATTTCAGCCATGCGTTGATCGGAAATTACGACTGAAAAGGTGTTTTCTTTTACTAATTCCATTGCCTTGAAAGCACTTGGAGTAGTGATGATTTCATAATTCTCCAGCGTTAACGTTTCCTGTAGCGCAATAAGGATGATTTCATCATCATCAACAACAAGGATTTTCGCTTTTTTAGGAGTATTCATTGATACTTTAGAAAAGGCCTATAATTTTGATCTGTCAATAGCTCTCACTTGCCTAGCAAGTAAGAATTGTAGACAATTTACGGATTACTTTTTCCGTACTCATATGGCAATCCAGGAAGCAATTGGATGCTTCTTTAAGTGCCTGAGGCAACTCGTCAGGGTTGCAACCCAACGGTTGGATTACCCTTTTGATTTTTGGGTAATCTCTTCGGGCTTTTTCGATAAGGTCTATTGCCTTTGTATCATGATGGGTAAACAATACCAGTAGCAGGTTTGGTCTGAAGGTTTTATCATCCAGGAAGTTTATTGCCGAGGCAGCATCACTGAATGTTATTATTTCCCATTCTTTTTCCTGGATTTGTGAAACCAGTTGGAAATTAGCTGTATCCAACTTTGCATAGAGCGCTATTCTTGGACGTTGTTTTAATTCTGGAGTCTCTGTTGGTTCTTCTTCCAGATTTTCTGTGAAATCTGCAAGTGGTAGCCATATGTGGAAGGTTGTTCCTTGTCTTGGAGTGCTTTCCAAGCTGATATGTCCCTTGTACTGATGGATAAATAGCTTGGCATTATAAAGGCCGAATCCCGAGCCTTTATGAGCTTCTTTAGTGGTAAAAAATGGATCGAATATCTTCTCCTGGAATTCCTTGGGGATGCCACATCCATTGTCGGACACTTGTATAACAACTCCATCTTTCAGGCCTTTGAAACTATCTTTCTCGTTATGAGGGAATATGATTTCGCCTACCTTCGTCTGCTTTATACTGATTGAAAACTCTCCATCCCGTTCTATGGCATCCCTTGTGTTCATTGCCAGATTAAGTAACATTTGACGGAATGATACGTCATCAATGTATAAAGGAATCTCTTCCCCGGTGAGGTTTAACTCTATATGGGTTTGGCGAGGTAATATTATTCGAATGAGATCCATCTGATCATTAATCAGATGCTCCAAATTGAAGTAATTAGCATGCCCTGAAATCTCCCTATTTAAATCGATAATACGGCGAACAAACTTACTAGCTTCTCGTGAATTGTTCATTATCTGTTGCATGCCACGATACCAACTATGTTCTTCTGTCAGTGAAGAATAATACAGTTCACTTAGGCTGTAGATTCCAGCCATAATATTGGAGAAATCATGTATCAAACCACTGGTAATAGTAGCCAGGCTTTCTTTCCAGGCAGCTTGCGAGAGTCTGTTTTCGGCTATTGCTTGGCGAGTGATGTCGAGGATGACTCCCTCATACCCCAATAACAGCCCTGCGGGAGAGCGTTTGGGGGTGCGAACATCCATTACATAAAGAATTTTCCCTGTTTCCGGATGACGTAACCGGTAATTGAGTGTGAATGTTTTCCCTTTGTAAGATTCTTCTTCTAGATCACTGGAAAAAGTGGGTCTGTCAGATTCTAGGAGTAGTTGTAGGAAACTGTTTCCGCTACGTTGCAACGCATTTCCTTCTATGCCCAGTATATCTTTTAATCCGGGGCCAATGTAAGAAAAAGAGAGGTCAGGACGTTGGCTGAAAAATATCCCTGGAAAGTTGCTCATGTAGTTACTGAGCCTGCTTTCTGCTGTTCGTAAGCGAAGGAACATTTGAGCTTGAGCCATAGGCCCTTTGGGAAGGTCTTGAAGAGATGCTTCGCCTAGATCTTCGGCTGGAGCAAGGGCTTGCTCTAGGGTTGCTATATAATTATCCCCACAGTTCAGAATATGAAGCTTTGCTCCGCCTCCCATCTTGAAACCATCTTCTTCCCACGGGAGAAATATGGTTTTACATTTTTCGAAAGGATCTTGCAGATGTTTGGACCAATAGGGGTGTATTGCTGTGAGAACATCTTTCAGGCTATACCCAATTATGTTCTGTATCGGACAGTTTATACGATCAACAGCATTTTCCGGGCACTGCAATATGCAGCCATTTTCGTCTAGGAAAAATTGGCAAGTCTCGATTTCGGGGAAATCGTTTTCAGGATACATAGCAAGGAGGATATTATACTATGAAGACTTCCGAGCAACATCTTTTAGAAGTGCTTCGGCAATCTTTGGTAAGGGTAGCACTTTCTGTGCTGCATTCATTTCTACCGCTGTTTTGGGCATCCCGTATACGACACAGGTTGCTTCATCCTGAGCTATTGTTGTAGCCCCTT
>ENA-ORCX01000511-ORCX01000511.1-marine-metagenome-genome-assembly--contig:-NODE-511-length-13074-cov-2.198353_pt1 | contig 13074 bp, 11 predicted proteins | sample MGYA00248630_ERZ508518 | MGnify/ENA primary metagenome ERZ508518 (study PRJEB26188, sample SAMN06268768) | marine metagenome | isolation source: Bioluminescent Bay, La Paraguera, Puerto Rico | place...
CCAGCCCTGACGCGCCAGTCTGGGCCATTCCGCACTCAACAGAATAGCGGCAGCCAGATGCTCTTTGAGTGGCGCTTCAGTGTTACGTGCCCGGTAACTGCGACGGTGCAGACTCTCACCGGATAAATCGATGCTGATGGTGGCCTGATTGTGTCGCAGGTAGACATTGATGCGAATATCCGGCTGGTGAAGGTCAACGGAAGGACGAATCCCGGTCAACGCACGAAAACGATCCACAATCGCGTCTTTGACTTTCTGCGCGCCGTATTGATTGTGTTTGATTTTGGAACGGAAGCTGTTGAAATCCACCGCCAGGGTGCCCTCTTCCGCCTCAAGATGATCTTCCCAGGGCAAGGACGTGACACCCTCGTAAAGTTGTTCCGGCGATTCAGCACGAATGGTGGCGATAGGCATCAACACACGTATGGCAACGCGGGACCACAAACAGACTCTGTAGGCATCCTCCAGACTGCCGGTGAAACGGATGTTACCCTGTTCCTGCTTGCTTTGTTTGATGCCGAGTTGCTTGAGTTCTTCAGCCAGCAGCGGCAGCATGCCGCGCGCCGCTGTGACCGTGAACTTGTGTTGTTTAGCCATATTGGGTTCCTGTTATACTCCGCATATTTTAAACAGGTAACGCACTTCATGGCAGTCACGGATAAACAAAAACGCTACCTCAAGGGGCTGGCGCACTCTCTCAAGCCGGTAGTGATGGTCGGTAACAGCGGTCTCACCGAGTCGGTTGTCGCGGAAATCAACAATGCGCTGGAACATCACGAACTGATTAAAGTCCGTATCAGCGGCCAGGAGCGCGCAGAGCGCAAGGCGATGCTGGACGAGATTGCCCAAACCACCGGTGCCGATCTGATACTGGTTATCGGCAACATCGGCGGTTTCTACCGCCCTGCCAAAGACCCGTCGATTCAACTACCCAGGTAACAACATGATTCAGAAACCAGCGGACACCGAACAGGATATTGATACTTTACTCGCCGAACGCTGGAGCGGCCGGGCCTACGATCCGGACCTTGAGGTGAGCGAGGAACACATTGTGGCTCTGACAGAAGCGGCCCGCTGGGCGCCATCCTGTTCCGGTGAAGAGCCCTGGCGTTACCTGATTTGCAACAAGTTCACTGATAAAGCGGCCTGGGACAAAGCCTTTGATTCGCTGATGCCGGGTAACCAGACCTGGGCGCAGCATGCCCCGCTGCTGATACTTGCCGCCTCGGTCACCGAATTCCGCGAAAAGGACAAAAATAACCCCTGGGTTGGACATGATACTGGCGCCGCCAGCCTCAGCCTCTGTCTGCAGGCCACTTCACTCGGCCTGATGAGTCACCAGATGGGGGGGTATGATCCGGACAAAATGCGGGCAGCGTTCAACATCCCGGAGAACATTTGTCTCTGGTCGATGATTGCCATTGGTCATCCAGCCACGCTGGACAGCCTGACCGAAGAACAGATGGAACGGGAACTTAAACCGCGTCAGCGCCGTCCATTATCGGAACAATTCTTCCGCGGGAAATGGCCCGCAGCATAGCAGGAGAAAATCATGAAAAAAGCGCTTCTCATCCTTGGTCTTGTGATTGCCGGCAGTGCCGCAGCCTACGAAAAAGTCTATCTGGACAGACTTCTGGAAACCCGGCAATGCAATTTCTGCAACCTCAGTGAGGCCGAACTGAGCGGCAAGGATTTGAGCGGCGCGGATATGAGCGAAGCTAATCTGAAAGGTATCGATCTCAGCCATGCCAAACTGGTCGGTGTCTGGTTTACTCACTCACGCATGCAGGGTGCCAATCTCGAAGGTGCAGATATTTCCGGATCGCTGATGGATTATGCCGAACTCAACGGTGCTAATCTGAAAAATGCCAATCTCTCCGGCAGCCAGCTGATCTTCGCTGACCTGCGTGAAGCAGACCTGAGTGGCGCCAATATTGAAGGTGCCCAGATGCGTGGCATTCTTTACTGCAACACTGTTATGCCCGATGGTGAAATAAATAATAACGACTGCTGATTTTTTATAAATCCCTTCCTGTATAATGCGCGGGCAGCACCCAACGGTGCTGCCTTTTTTATTTCATTTACAGGAACTTAACTGTGTCTGTTAATAAGATTTCTGCTTTCGCATTATCTACTTTCCTGCTTTTCACGAGTCCTCTGGTAGAGGCCGCACAATCCAGAATCGAACTGCTTAACGGCGATCAGCTGACAGCTCAACTTAAAAACGAATCCGAGACCCATTTCACCGTGGTTCACCCAATACTCGGTGAAATCAAGCTGAATAAAAATCAGGTTGTCAATGTGAAGCAAGTCGTCAGTACTCCCCAGGCTGAGAAGCTGGCTGTTGCTGCGGACAAGCCAAAATCAAGCAAAAAACCGATAGACAACGGCTTATTCGGGACCGGGCTTTTGACGAACTGGAAGCGCCGTGTCGATCTGGGTATCGCCGGCAGCGCCGGTAAATCCAGAAACCACCAGGTCAACCTTGGCTTCAGCGCTGATTTCACCAGTGACTACACACGTATCTCTCACAATACGGCTTATTTCCGGGCCAAGTCTGAAGACGAACTGTCTGATCACAGTTTTTATTCATCGATCAATCGAGACTGGCTGCGACCTGAAACACCCTGGTTTCACTTTGCCGGAGGCCGGGTGGACTGGGATGAGTTCAAAGACTGGGATTTCCGTCTCAATGCCAATGGAGGTGTCGGTTATGAGTTTGTTAAGACCGATGACTGGTTACTGCTGGGCCGAACCGGTCTCGGTTTCAATCAGACATTCGGCGGCGAACGTGAAGAATTTACCCCTGAGGGTTTGATTGGCCTTGAAACGCAATGGGATATGAATGAATACCAGCATATCGAGTTTGCTAATACCTTCTACCCCAGTCTGCGCGATAGCTCTGAATACCGTAACCTGACTTCGTTTGACTGGGTACTGGACTTGAACAGCTTTGTCGGTGTGGCACTGAAACTCGGCTTGTTGAATGAATATGACTCAGCAACTGAGGAAGATATCAGCAAAAATGACTTCAGATATACTGCGTCGCTGGTCTGGAAACTGTAAAATAAGCACTTTTGCGTTCCTATTGTGAGTAACCAGACGCCCGATCTCGACACATTGCTAAAATCGACCATGCTGAGTGACAGACACCGTCTGACTCAGCGTTGGCAGCGATTGAAAAAAGAGCAAAATCAGGACAAGCTCGCTGCTCTTGCGCAGCAGGTCATAGCCTCTGTTGAGCGGGCAGAAAAGCGCCGGCAAAACATTCCCAGGCCCACGTTCGAGGCCGATTTGCCGGTTATCGAGCGCCGCGAAGAAGTCAAACGGGCGATTGCTGACAATCAGGTGATCATTCTCTGTGGTGAAACCGGGTCCGGTAAAACCACTCAGTTACCTAAAATCTGCCTCGAGCTCGGCCGTGGCGTCACCGGCATGATTGGCCATACTCAGCCCCGCCGTATCGCAGCACGCACGGTTGCAACACGCATTGCTGAAGAATTGCAGTCAGAAATTGGGCAAACCGTTGGCTATAAAGTCCGTTTTCACGATCACGTCAACGCCGAGCGCAGCTACGTCAAGCTGATGACCGACGGGATTCTGCTGGCAGAAACCCAGAATGATAAGTTTCTCAATCAGTACGACACGCTGATCATTGACGAGGCCCACGAACGCAGCCTCAATATCGACTTTCTGCTGGGTTACATCAAACAACTGCTGCCCAAGCGCCCGGATCTGAAAGTCATTATCACCTCAGCCACGATCGACACTGAGCGCTTTTCCAAACATTTTGATAATGCGCCGGTCATTGAAGTCAGTGGCCGCACCTACCCGGTCGATATCCGTTACCGTCCATTACAGACGCCTGATGAAGAATCGCCCGATTACGACATGGTTTCTGGCATTGTCGCCGCCGTGGATGAACTCTGCCGGGAAGGCCCGGGCGATGTGCTGATATTCCTTGCTGGCGAACGGGATATCCGTGATGTCTCTGAAGCTTTACGTAAGCATCATCCACCGCAAACCGAGATCCTGCCGCTGTTTGCAAGACAATCGGCCGCTGAACAGAACCGGGTATTCAAAACCGGCGGCCAGCGTCGCATTATTCTCGCCACCAATGTCGCCGAAACCTCTTTGACTGTGCCCGGCATACGCTATGTCGTGGATCCGGGTAATGCGCGTATCAGTCGCTACAGCGTCAGAAACAAAGTTCAGCGCCTGCCCATCGAGAAAATTTCCCAGTCCAGTGCCAACCAGCGTGCCGGGCGTTGCGGTCGTGTCGCTGCCGGTATCTGTATCCGGCTCTATGATGAAGAGGACTTCGAAGCCCGGCCAGCTTTTACCGACCCGGAAATTCTGCGTACCAACCTGGCGTCGGTGATTTTGCAGATGTCAGCCTTGAAACTGGGAGACCCGGCTAAATTCCCGTTCATCAACCCGCCGCCGCAGAAGATGATCAATGATGGCTACCGTCTGCTGGATGAGCTGGATGCAGTCGATCGTCAGCGACGCATCACAGAAACCGGTCGACAACTGGCAAAACTGCCGATTGATCCCAGAATCGCCAGAATGCTGCTCAAAGCCGGAGATCTCGGCAGCCTGACTGAAGTGCTGGTGATCGCCAGTGCGCTCAGTATTCAGGACCCACGCGAACGGCCGATGGACAAACAACAGGCCGCCGATGAAGCGCACTCTAAATACAAAGACGAACGCTCCGACTTTATCGGCTTTCTCAAGCTCTGGGATTTGTATCACGACAAGAAAAAACACCTGAGCCAGAACAAGCTGCGTAAGTACTGCAAGGAAAACTTTCTATCCTTCCTGCGTCTGCGCGAGTGGCATGATATTCACCAGCAACTGCATATTCAGCTGTCTGAACTCAAGCTCAAATTCAACACGCAGGAAGCCGCCTATGACAGTATTCATCAGGCTTTGCTCAGCGGGCTTCTAAGCCATATTGCCGTAAAAACTGACCGATTCGAATACACCGGTGCCCGTAACCTGAAACTGGGTATCTTTCCCGGCTCAGCGCTGCATAAAAAAGGCCCCAAATGGCTGATGGCGGCAGAACTGGTCGAGACCGGTAAGCTTTATGCCCGCATTAATGCCAAGATAGAACCGGAATGGATCGAGCCCATCGCCGGCAGTCTGGTCAAACGCCAGTACAGTGATCCGCACTGGGAAAAGAAGCCAGCACAGGTGGTGGCTTTCGAATCCGTCTCACTTTACGGCCTGCCGATTGTCACCCGTCGTCGTGTGCATTATGGTCCCCTGGACCCGGATCTCGCCAATCAGATATTTATCCGTGAAGCTTTGGTCAATGGCGACTGGCATTGCCGGGCCCCCTTCTTCCGGCATAATCAGTCCCTGATTCAGGAAGTCGAACTGCTGGAGCAAAAGTCCCGCCGCCGCGATGTGCTGGTGGATGAAGAAATCCTGTTTGATTTCTATCGTAGCCGCATCCCCCATGACATCATCAATGGCGCCGGCTTCGAAAAATGGCGTAAAAAAGCTGAAAAAGACGACCCCAATCTGCTGTTTTTGAGCAAGGAGTTGCTGATGCAGCATGAGGCGGAACAGGTCACCGCCGATTATTATCCTGATCAGATGCTCGTCAACCGGGTCCCGCTCAAACTGGAATATCACTTCGAACCGGGTAAACAGCATGACGGTATCACCCAGACAATCCCCCTGTCGCTGCTGAATCAAACCAGTGCCGAACGCTATGAATGGCTGGTGCCGGGCTTGCTGCGCGATAAGATTGTCTTCCTGCTCAAAGCGCTGCCCAAGTCTTTACGCCGTCACTTCATACCGGTACCGAAATATGCCGATGACTGCCTGAAAGATTTATCGCCGGAATCCGGTGCCCTGCTTCCGGCCTTAAGCGAACGTCTGCGTAAGCTGACCGGTGTCGAAATTGATGAAAAAGACTGGCGTACCGACGAGTTACCACTGTATCTGCAAATGAATTTCAGGCTGGTCGATGATGACGGCAAACTGCTGGATGAAAGCCGTGATTTAAATCGCCTGAAAGAGAACTGGGCTCGTGAAGCGGCTGCCAGTTTCCGCCAGATTCCAGATAGTGAATATGAAAAAACCGGGCTGACCAGCTGGTCTTTTGACGCGCTGCCGGAACAAATTACATTGGAGCAGAACGGTCTGGAAATGACCGCTTATCCTGCTCTGGTCGACAAGACAGACAGTGTCGATCTGACGCTGATGGATACCGCCGCCCAGGCCCGCCAGTTGACCCGCTTGGGGCTGCGCCGCCTGTTCATGCTGGCACAGGCCGATGCGGTGAAATACCTGCAGAAGAACCTGCCCGGTATAAAGGAGATGTGCCTGCATTACGCCAATGTGCCGCCTTCTCCATACGGGGATAAAACCAATAGCAAGCTGACTCCCTGCGAGCAACTGAAAACTGATCTGATTCATGTTGCCTTTGATCGCTGCTTTATTCTTGAGCAGGCAGCCATTCGCAGCCGCGAAGAATTTGAACAGCGACTCAACAGGCGCCGTGGCGATTTAATCAAAATTGCATCTGAACTGGCACAGAACATTGCATCGCCATTGGCTGAATATCATGCCATCGCCAAGCGTCTGGGCAGCAATATCCCGCTTGCAGCCATCAATGCAGTCAATGACATCAAGGAACAGCTGGGTTTTCTAGTCTATCAGGGCTTTGTCCACGACACCCCGGATGAAGCGCTGAAAAGATTACCGGTCTACTGCCAGGCAGCGGGTATCCGTCTCGATAAATTACTGACCGATCCTGCCAAAGACCGGCAGCGCATGGCTGAGGTCAAACCGCATTGGCAGAAATTTATCAGCAAGGTGAACAAGATCGAGACCGAGGCTTTCTATGAATACCGCTGGATGCTGGAAGAATTTCGGATCTCTGTGTTTGCCCAGGAGCTGAAAACGGCTTATCCAATCAGTGCCAAACGTCTTGAGAAACAGTGGCAGCAGTGCTGAACTAGACTTCCCAGGGCTGAGGTGCGGCAATCAGATAGCCCTGTACAAAGTCAACGCCAATATGCTCAAGACTGATCAAAGTGGCTTCATCCTCGACAAATTCAGCTATCGTCTTGAGGCCCAGTACCTGGCCGATACCATTGATGGAGTTGACGATTTCCAGATTCACTGTGTTGTGCACACAGTCTCTGACAAACATGCCATCAATTTTCAGGTAATCAATCGGCAGCTGCTTGAGATAAGCAAATGATGACAGTCCACTACCGAAGTCATCGAGGGCAAACTGACAGCCAATCTGCCTTAGTTCATTAATAAAATGCAGTGCAGAGCGCATGTTAGTGATAGCTGCCGTTTCAGTCACCTCAAAGCTTAGGAGCGCATTATCATCGCTGAGCTTCGCGTCTATGATCAGGCGGATAATTCGCTCATAAAAGCGACCGTCGCCAAGCGACTGACCAGATAGATTAATCGCGTAAATGCCACTGATATCGCGACCCGCTGCTCTGGCTGCAGATAAACGGGATATGACATGTTCGACGGTCCAGAGATCAATCGCCGCTGCCAGATTGTAGCGCTCCGCTGCAGGCAGAAACTCCCCGGGAGAAATGATGGTGCCATCATCGTCCAGCATTCTGATCAACAACTCACAATGTGACAGCCCTTCATTTCTGGTATGTAAAGCTTTAATGGGTTGACTGTAAAGCACCAGACGTTCATGAGCTAAGGCTTGTTGAATGCGGGCCACCCAGCGCATTTCCCCAGTGCGTTGCACCAGGTCGGTATCGGTTTCGCTGAATAGATGCAAACGATCCCGCCCTGCTTCCTTGGCCGCATAGCAGGCACTGTCAGCCTGTTTCAGCAACTCAACCAGAGAACTGTTGTTATTGATTGCGACCACACCGATACAGGCTGTGACTTTAAACGTGTGACTTTCATATTCAAAACTGAAGGTACGGATTGTTTCAAGCAGATTCTCAAGCATCTCCTGCGCTTGTTTCTGTGAGCAATTCAGCATCAAAATCGCAAACTCGTCGCCACTGAACCGGGCCAGCATATCCTGCTCTCTCAGCTCATGTCGCATTAACTGACTGATTTGTTTTAATAATGCGTCACCGGCTATGTGCCCGCAGGTGTCATTGATAACTTTAAACTGATCCAGGTCCAGATAGCACAGCACATGCTCTGAATGCAGAGTCTGGGACAACATGCCCTGCAGCTTTTTTTCCAAAGCACGGCGGTTGGGTAAGCCAGTCAATGCATCGTGCAGCGCCTGATGCTGCAGGTCCTTGCTCAGCAGATATTGCTCGGTAATATCCTGTGCCTGAATCACTACATATTCAATCTCTTTGTCATCGTCTCTGACCACTGAAATGGTGGAATTCAGCCAGAGTGTTTTACCTTGTCTATTGATGCAACGTCGTGTGATCCGGTATTGCTTGATTTCTCCGGCCAGCAATTGTCTGAACTGCGGGCTGATTTCTGATGAATCATCCGGATGCAGCAGCTCTGTTGCATGTCTCCCCTGCAGGGTTTGCTTGGAATAGCCAAACAAATCACAGCCGGCTTTGTTGACATCGAGGATGCGAAAACTTTTCTCCATCAGCAGCATGGGCACGCCGGCATCTTCAAAGGTATGCAGAAGGAAAGTTTCTTTGGCGCGTAACTCTGTCAGCAGTTCTGACTGGGCCTGATTAATCTCAGATAAATGTTTGACCAGAGACCGGTTTTCCTGACGCAGTTCAAGGCTTTCCAGCATTTTTTGGTTGAGATTACGGCCCAGTAAGAAAATAGCCAGCAGATAAACTAATGTAATCAGTGCGACAGCATAAAGACCGGCAGCGAAAATACTGACACAGACAGGCACCAGCATAGGCAATACAAAAGCACTGAAACTGCGCAGACTGCTCAGATAGGAAAATACTGCACCGGCTGACATGCCACATACAACCAGCGGAATAGTCATTTGTTGGGTTAAGGGCAGTTCAGCACTGAAAAAGAAAGCCAGGCTTCCCCATATCAGGCCGCTGACAAACAAGGCAGAAGCATATTGGTTTTCAGCCTTTCTGCTTATGTTATCGTTAAAAAGCTGACTGGTTTTCTGATTCAGCCGATTCCACAGTACGAGGCGAGCACTATTCACTATCACAGCTGTGATCCACCACAAAAGCAGGAAACTCTGTTTAACTGCCGGATAGAGAATGATAGCGGTCAGACAGGTCACCACCAGATTAGTGACGATAGCAATCCTGCCCTGCTGAAGCAGGATCTGTATCCGCAATGGGTGGATCGCGGCGGACTCAGCGGCACGGACTTCCTTATTCATGCTGATTTGGGTGTTCAACGATACTCCCGACCAAATACTTCGCTTTTTTCGTAATTGTGAACTACGTCACAAGGTTGTACAGTAAATCATATGTGACACAATTCAACATGTGACCAAGTTCACAACTTATCAAAAAAGCTGCTAATGAAAACCAAAATCATTCAGTTCTGGTTCAGTTATCGCTTGCTAATCTGCATGCAACAGCTGACAAAAGAGGAGAGCTGTAATGAAAAACATCATAAAAACCATGGCTCTGGCTTCAGCATTTACGCTGGTCTCTGCCAATGTAATGGCTGATCATGATAACCGTGACTACCACGGTTATGAGCGCGGTGATAAAGCACGTGTCACCCATGTCGAGCCGATCTATCGTACTGTGACTGTGACCCGCCCCGAACGCGAATGCTGGGATGAACCCCGACGTCATCACAGCGGCCATCAGTCTTATACCAGTACCATCGCTGGCGGTTTGATCGGTGGTGTGATTGGCAATCAGTTCGGCGGTGGCAGTGGCAATACAGCGATGACCATCGCTGGAACGCTGCTTGGTGGCTCAGTCGGTCGAGACATGGGAAACCGCTACCGAGATGTTGATTATGATTACAGGAAGCAATGTCAGGTCGTAAACAGACATTACCGCGAACAACGCATTGACGGCTATGAAGTCAGTTATCGTTATCACGGCAGAATGTACACCACCGTGATGGATCATCATCCCGGCAAATTCATTCCAGTTGATGTACACGTTGAACCCCGACGTTCTTATTATTAAAAGGTGATGACTATGAAAAAACTGATACTCGCGATGACATTAGGCGTCACCTTTTCCTACCTGGCCGCATTACCTGCACAGGCAGCTGGCCCACAACCCTACACCGTGACCAATGGCAATAAACTTGATGCCGACAGCTATAACGGTTTCAAGCTTTATCGCAACTGGTGTGCACGCTGTCATGGTACCTATGGTCAGGGCCTGGCTGGGCCCAACCTGGCAGAGAGTCTCAATAAAATCAGCTATGAGGAATTCATGAAAACGGTTGCGGAAGGCAAAACCGGACAGATTGGTATGATGCCCGCCTGGCAATCCAATCAGACTGTGATGCAGGGCCGTGACAAGATTTATAGCTATCTCAAGGCACGTGCTGATGGTGCCATTGGCGAAGTCAAACCTGAAAAAATGAAATAAGCATTGTGCCGGGCAGCCGCATGGAGGCTGCCCGGACTTGCTTTAACAGCAGATGCTGTTAAAAATACTGCTGTTAGTGATAAGGTAAAATCATGTTTAAGTTTCGCTTCCTGCTCCTGATTTCGTTGCTGTTGAGCCCTTTTGTTCATGCTGACGATAGCATCCCCTATGAACAACAACCCGGGAACATCATCAACGAAATCGCTTTGCCATTGACCAAACACACCGCGGCAGAGCTGGCTAAAATCGAAACCGGTGGAAAAATCCTGTCGGTCGATGAGCACAGAGCGGGCAAAAACACTATTTTTCGTGTGAAAGTCCTTCACAATAACGGTAAGGTCAAAGTACACCGGATTGACCGAGACACCGGCCACACCCTACCCTGAGGCGTCATGCGAGTTTTACTTATAGAAGACGAAATACACCTGCGTGAGCAGATCACGCGACAATTAAGTGATCAAAATCTAACTGTAGATGCAGTCGCTGACGGTGAAGAAGGCCTGTTTATGGGCTCTGAATATGCTTACGACGTAGCGATTATTGATCTGGGCTTACCCAAATTATCCGGCATCGAAGTCATTCAGCAGCTCCGTCAGAAAGGACTGGATTATCCGATACTGATTCTGACCGCCCGCGGTCGCTGGCAGGACAAAGTCGAAGGTCTGGAATCCGGCGCCGATGATTATCTGGTCAAGCCCTTCCATTTTGAAGAACTGCTGGCACGCTTGAATGCCCTGGCGAGACGAGCCTCTGGTTGGGCCAATTCAATAATATGCTGTGGTCCAATCTGCCTTAACCCCGCCACTCAGCAGGTTACCAAGAATGAAACGGCCATTGATCTCACTGCCTATGAATACCGTCTTTTGCATTATCTGATGCTGCATGCAGGTGAAGTCATTTCCAAGACAGAACTGACAGATCATATCTACGAACTGGATCAGGACAGAGACAGTAATGTCATAGAGGTCTTTGTCAAACGCCTGCGCAGCAAACTTGATCCTGAAAAAGCCTTGAATCCGATTGAAACCCTGCGTGGCCGTGGCTACCGGCTGACCCTGCCTCGTGGTTAGCAAACTTTCTCTCTCCAATCGCCTGCTTATCGCTGTCAGTCTCGTTCTGACTGCATTCCTGGGCTTATCTGCTGTCAGCCTGAATAATGCCTTCGAGAGTAGTGCCGAACATGAGCAGAAAAAACGTCTGAAGAACTATGTTTATACCCTGCTGACAGCCGCTGAGCTGAATCACAGTGGCGAACTGGTGATGTCGGCTGATCTGGCAGAACCCAAGTTTTCCATTCCCAATTCGGGGCTTTATGCGCAAATCACCAGTGGGGGTGACATTGTCTGGCAGTCGCCCTCCGCCATAGGGCATTTTCTGGCCTTGCCTTTTAATCCGGGTCCATCCAATGAGGAATTTCATATCGTTGAAATGGAAACCGGCATGACGCTGCTGAATCTGGCGTTTGGCATTGTCTGGGAGACTGACAACGGTGAGGAAATCGCCTATACCATCAATGTGGCCGAGGATATGCAGGGGTTGCAGGAGCAGACTGCCGGCTTTCAGCGCAGTCTCTGGTACTGGTTGGGTGGTACCGGTCTGATGCTGCTAATCGCACAATGGATTATTCTGCGCTGGAGTCTGCGTCCATTGCATGATGTTGCGATCGATCTACATGCCATCGAAACAGGTGAACACCGTCGCCTTAACGATGAATATCCCAAAGAGCTGCAACAACTGACCTATCGCATTAATGCCCTGCTCGACCATGAGGAATCACGCCGGCAGCGCTATAAAAACTCTCTGGCCGATCTCGCTCACAGTCTGAAAACCCCGCTATCTGTCTTCCGCGGCGAACTGGAAAACAGTGAGAGCATGCAGCAGTTACGTAAGACCAGTTATGAACAGCTGGATCGTATCAGTACCCTGGTCGATTACCAGTTACAGCGCGCTTCTACGGAAGGGAAAAGCAGTCTCCTGGCGCCGGTGTCACTGGGTGAAATCATCTATAAAATCATCGGCAGCCTGGATAAGGTCTACCAGACTAAACAGATCCAGACCCAGTGCGAAATTGAGCGGGATGCCTACATCCATGCCGATGAAGGTGATATGTATGAACTATTGGGTAATCTGCTGGAAAACGCCTATAAATACTGTAAGCAGCAGGTGCATATTATTGTGACCACGCTTAATGGTACAGTGCGGATTCGAGTTGAGGATGATGGCAGTGGTATCCCGGCGCGTGCCGAAGGTTTTGTGATTAAACGCGGGCACCGCATTGACACCCAGGCAGAAGGTCAGGGCCTGGGACTGGCTATTGTCAGCGACATCATCGTTGCCTATGAAGGCAATATCAACCTGGAACGCTCACGCCTGGGCGGCGCGAGCTTTGTCATCGAACTGCCGCGTCAGTGATTCTGCTGCAATTCCTGCAGATACTGAAAAACCTGTCTTGCTGATTTCGGCGGTTTATTCTGTTTGGCTTCACGAGTTGCATTTCTGACCAGTTGGCGAACATGCTGGACATCAATAGCATCAAACTCGTTGATCAGTTCACCATAAACGTCATCATCTCCAGCTAAAAGCCGGTCCC
>ENA-ORCX01000513-ORCX01000513.1-marine-metagenome-genome-assembly--contig:-NODE-513-length-12980-cov-2.096179_pt1 | contig 12980 bp, 12 predicted proteins | sample MGYA00248630_ERZ508518 | MGnify/ENA primary metagenome ERZ508518 (study PRJEB26188, sample SAMN06268768) | marine metagenome | isolation source: Bioluminescent Bay, La Paraguera, Puerto Rico | place...
TGATCCGCAGCACCGACTATAACCGCTTCCAGGATAAAATGCGTCGCGGACAGGCACAGATCTTCCAGTGGGGCTGGAATGCCGACTACCCTGACCCGGAAAACTTTCTGTTCCTGCTCTATGGGCCCAACGGCAAAGTCGAAACCGGTGGCGAGAATGCCGCCAATTATGAAAACAAGAATTTTGACAAGCTGTTTGAGTCGATGCGGGTGATGCCAAACAATGATGAGCGGCTAGAGATCATTCAGCGTATGGCCGATATCGCAAGAGAAGATGGGCCCTGGGTGTGGGGTTTTCATCCAAAAATGTTCACGCTCTATCATGCCTGGAATCACAATATCAAACCGAACTTGATGGCCAATAACACCCTGAAATACCGTCGCCTCGATACGGAGTTGCGGCAAGAACTACAGAATAAATGGAACAGGCCAACGGTGTGGCCATTGTTATTGTTGTTATTGGCGTTACTGCTGGTGATATTGCCGGCAGCGATGGTTTACCGTCATAAAAAGCATAAAAAACATTCAATTCCAGCTGCATGAGCAGCAGATTTTTTGTGAACGGTTAGGTAAAATACCCGCCTTGATTGTGTTGTTTCTGCCGGATGCTTTAGAGGGAGTTTAAGAGTGGATCTTGCTACGCTGCTGGGCCTTATCACCGCCTGGGGATTGATTATCGCGACGATTGCCTTGGGTGCGGCTGCGGGGACCTTCGTCAACATGCCCTCGCTGGCCATAGTTCTCGGCGGTACGTTTGCCGTTGTGCTAATGCGCTTTACTCTGGGGCAGTTTATTGGTTCGATTAAAACCGCGACCAAAGCTTTCCTGCACAAATCCGAATCTCCGCAGGCCATCATTGAAAACGTGGTTGAGCTTGCCGGTATCGCCCGTAAAGAGGGACTGCTGGCACTGGAGCGTCAGGAAATCAATAACCCGGTGCTCTCCAAAGGCATCATGATGCTGGTTGACGGTCATGAACCGGCTGTGGTCAAAAAAGCACTGATCACTGAAATGAACGAAACCCTTAATCGTCACAGTCTTGGTCAACAGATTTTCAAAGCCATGGGCGATGCAGCGCCTGCCATGGGGATGATTGGTACCCTGGTTGGTCTGGTTCAGATGCTGAGTAATATGTCCGACCCTAAATCTATCGGCCCGGCGATGGCAGTCGCACTGCTGACGACACTGTACGGGGCCATGCTGGCTAATATGTTTGCTTTGCCCATTGCCGACAAACTGTCGCTTCGCAGCAGTGAAGAGCAGATGAATAAAAACATCATCATTGAGAGCGTGCTCGGCATTCAGGAAGGGCAGAACCCTAAAATTCTGGGTGAAATCCTGAAAAACTTTCTTCCCGCCTCCAAGCGTGACGCCGAAGAAGAAGCTGCAGCCTGACATAGCTGCCTTTGTCTATGAGTGAGAATTCAAACAGAGTCAAGCGTGACGCAGAGGGCTTGCCTGCCTATATGGCGACCTTTGCTGACCTGATGTCGCTGCTCATGTGCTTCTTTGTGTTGCTGCTGTCGTTTGCGGAAATTGACGCACTGAAATACAAAATGGTGGTGAAGTCACTGGAAAATGCTTTTGGTGTTCAGCGTGAGGTGCCAAAAGACGAAATCCCTGAAGGAACCAGTATCATCGCGCAGGAGTTCAGTCCAGGTGAACCCAAACCGACTCCCCTGAAAGTGGTCAGACAGGATACAATGGACGAAACCCGTGAGCAGCTCAAGGTCACGGCTGATGCCGAACAACTGGCGCAGCAGCAGGTAAAAGAAGTAGCTGAAGAGACCCAGGAATTCAGGGAAGCGCTGGAGCAGGAAATCAAAGACGGGCTGATCGTGGTGGAGAGTCAGTTCAGCCGTATTGTGATTCGCATCAGGGAAAAAGGCTCATTCCCTTCTGGTGATGCCCGCCTGAATCCCGGCTTTGTACCTATTCTGGGTAAAATTCATGATGTGTTGCTGAACACCGATGGCCGAGTTGCCGTGGCAGGACATACTGACAATGTTCCCATTAACACAGCCCGATACCGTTCCAACTGGGAGCTGTCGACTTCACGGGCCACCTCGGTGGTGCATGAATTACTGGCACCAGGTCAGATCCCGGCCGAGCGTTTTGTACTTGAGGGCTATGCCGATACCAAGCCGCTGGTGCCGAATGACACGATCGAAAACCGGGCTAAAAACCGGCGGGTTGAGATTATTGTTCTCAAGTCAGCAGTAGAGGAGGAACTGACCCGCTCGATTGACGAATTGATGCAGGAGCATGAATCAGTTGATAGCGAAATCAGTCCCTTATATGAATAACAGGAGTTGACCATGAAATACCTGAACCAAACAATCTGTTTAATAGGCTTAATGCTGCTGAATTCTATCGCAACTGCCGCATCGTGGCAGCTGGATAACAGTCAGTCACAGCTCAGCTTTGTCTCGGTCAAGAAAAATAATATTGCGGAAGTACATCATTTTGACTGGATCGCCGGCTCAGTCAATGAGGCGGGCGAACTTGCTGTCGAGATTGATTTGACCAGTGTTAATACCGGCATCGAAATCCGTGATTCTCGGATGAAAGAATTTTTCTTTGAAGTCGGCGCTTACCCGACTGCCGACCTGCACGCCCAGATTGATCCGGCCTTTATCAGTGAACTCAAGGTAGGCCAATCCAAGCCGTTGGCGCTGGATGCTGAGCTGGATCTGCATGGTCAGCAACAAGCTGTGAATCTGCTATTGATGGTGACCAAAATCAGTGACAAAGAACTGCTGGTGGTCTCCAACCAACCGGTGATTCTTAATGTGGCTGATTATGATCTGGTCAAAGGCCTGGAAAAATTACGAGAACTGGCCGGTCTGCCAAGTATCAGCCAGGCGGTACCCGTCAGTTTCTATTTAACGTTGAACGCGATGTAAAGAGGTTAAGACCGCGTCATGAAAAAGTTTTCAGTTGAAACCGGCATTGTTATCCCGATGGACCGACCCAACGTGGACACCGATGCAATTATCCCAAAGCAGTTTCTTAAATCCATCAAACGGACCGGTTTCGGCCCTAACCTGTTTGATGAATGGCGTTACCTAGATCACGGTGAACCCGGACAGGATTGCAGCGAGAGACCCATTAACCCTGATTTTGAACTCAATCAACCGCGTTACCAGGGTGGCACGGTGCTGCTGGCACGTGAGAACTTCGGTTGCGGTTCAAGCCGGGAACACGCGGTGTGGGCACTGGATGATTTCGGCATCCGCGTGATTATCGCACCAAGCTTTGCCGATATTTTCTTCAGTAACACCAGTAAGAACGGTATTCTCGCCATCACACTCGAAGAAAAGCTGATTGACAAGCTGTTTGCTCAGGTAGAGGCCACGCCAGGCTACCAACTCAAGGTTGATTTACCAGCGCAGACGATTACACTGCCCGATGGTGAAACTATCGAGTTCGAGATCGACGGCTTTAAAAAACACTGCCTGCTGGAAGGTCTGGACGATATCGGTCTGACCCTGCAGCACACTGCAGATATTGAAGCTTACGAGGCCAAACGCAAACAGGATGCACCCTGGCTGTTTTCCTGAAACAAGATATAGCAATTTAAAGAAAGCAAAATGACAAAAAAAATAGCAGTTCTGCCCGGCGACGGGATTGGACCCGAGATCGTCGCTGAAGCGGTCAAGGTATTGGAAAAACTCCGCACTGAAGGGCTGGATATCAGTCTTGATTATGGACTGGTCGGCGGCGCTGCCTATGACGAAACCGGCACGCCATTGCCTGAAGCCACACTGGCCTTGGCCAAAGACGCTGATGCGATCCTGCTCGGCGCAGTGGGTGGCTTCAAGTGGGAATCACTGGATATCAGCGTTCGCCCGGAAAAAGGTCTTTTGGGACTGCGTAGCGAACTGAATCTATTCGCTAATCTGCGACCAGCTATTCTTTACCCGCAACTGGCCGGAGCATCTACCCTCAAGCCTGAAGTGGTGGCGGGTCTGGATCTGATGATTGTGCGTGAGCTGACCGGAGGTATTTACTTCGGCCAGCCCCGTGGTATCCGTACCCTGGAAAACGGCGAGAAACAGGGCTACAACACGCTGGTTTACCGTGAAAGCGAAATCCAGCGTATCGGTAAAGTTGCTTTTGATATTGCCGGTAAACGTCAGGGACGTGTCTGCTCAGTTGACAAAGCAAATGTGCTGGAATGCACGGAATTGTGGCGTGAAACTATGACAGAATTGGCGAAGGATTATACCGATGTCGAACTCAGTCATATGTATGTTGATAACGCCGCCATGCAACTGGTGCGTGCCCCCAAGCAATTTGATGTGATGGTGACCACCAATATGTTTGGTGACATCCTGTCAGACTGTGCCTCCATGCTGACCGGTTCTATCGGCATGCTGCCGTCTGCCTCGCTGGATGAAAACAGCAAAGGTATGTACGAACCGATTCACGGTAGTGCACCGGATATCGCCGGTCAGAATATCGCCAATCCACTGGCAACCATTCTGTCAGCTGCTATGATGTTGCGTTACACGCTCGATGAAGCTGAAATGGCTGATCGAATTGAAAAAGCTGTGAGCCAGGTGCTGGATGATGGTCTCAGAACGGCCGACATCTATTCAGAAGGCAGTACCCGAGTATCGACATCGGAAATGGGCGATGCGGTCGTCGCAGCTCTGTAATCCCAAGATAAAAGGTGAAATGTGAGTAAACAAGTTGATGTTGCAGTCGTTGGCGCCACCGGTGCTGTCGGTGAAACCATGCTGGAAATCCTGCACCAGCGCAATTTCCCGGTCGGTAAAGTCTATGCACTGGCCAGTGAGCGCAGTGCCGGCAGCAGAGTCAGTTTCGGTAACAAATCACTGGTTGTAGAAGACCTGGCGACATTCGATTTCTCCAAAGTACAGGTGGGCCTGTTCTCGCCGGGTGCCAGCGTGTCTGCTGAATATGCACCGAAAGCGGCAGCAGCAGGTTGTGTGGTCATCGACAACACTTCTCAGTTCCGTTACGACAAAGACATCCCCCTGGTCGTGCCGGAAGTGAATCCGGATGCGGTTGCTGACTATAAAAACCGTGGCATTATTGCCAACCCAAACTGCTCCACTATTCAGATGATGGTAGCGCTTAAGCCTATCTATGATGCTGTGGGCATCACCAGAATTAACGTCTGTACCTATCAGGCTGTTTCCGGCTCAGGTAAGCCTGCTATGGACGAACTGGCCAAACAAACCGCCGATCTGCTGAATGGTCGCCCGGTAGAAGCCAGTGTTTATCCAAAACAGATCGCTTTCAACGTGCTGCCGCAAATTGATGTGTTCCAGGATAACGGCTACACCAAAGAAGAAATGAAAATGGTGTGGGAGACCCGCAAAATCATGGGAGATGAGAATATTCTCGTGAACCCGACTGCGGTTCGTGTGCCGGTGTTCTTCGGTCACTCTGAAGCGATTCATATCGAAACCCGTGACAAGATGACTGCTGAACAGGCCACAGAGTTACTGAAGCAGTCTCCAGGCATTGTTGTTCTCGACGATCGGAATGATGGTGGCTATCCTACCGCTGTGACAGAAGCATCCGGTCAGGACCCGGTCTATGTGGGTCGTATTCGTGAAGATATTTCGCATCCCAAAGGTTTGAATTTGTGGGTAGTTGCGGATAATGTACGTAAAGGCGCGGCATTGAACAGCGTGCAGATAGCAGAAGTGCTTGTCGAGAACTATCTCTGATCAGCGCATAAGGAAGATGAGGGGATGAAGATGAAGAAACGAGTTCTGGCCGGTATGGTGGCGGCAGCCACGATGGGTCTTTTTACTCCCCTCACCAGCCACGCTTTCGGGCTGGGAAAAATTGACGTGATGTCGGCTCTGAACGAACCGTTCAGAGCCGAAATCGCCCTCACCGCACTGCGACCTGAGGAGAAAGACAATCTGCAGGTCAAAATGGCCTCAGAGGCTGAGTTTAGTAAGGCAGGTCTCAACCGCAGTATGCTGCTTAATCAGATGCAGTTCGACATCATCGAATCCGGTGGTCGCAGCAAAATTCTGATTACCTCCAAGCAAGCTATCAAAGAACCATTCCTGGACTTTCTGATTTCCGCCACTGCCGGTTCCGGTATTCTAATCCGTGAATACACTGTGTTGCTGGACCCTCCGGAATATGTGACTGCAGCCAGCAGGGGTACAACTCAAGCTGCCACCACTGAAGCCACAACAAGTACTGAGCAGCCCAGCACCACGCGTTATCAATATGCTCAAAGCAGTGGTTTTGATGGCAGCAGCTATAACGTCAAACGCAGCGACACGCTGTGGAATGTGGCACTGGAAACCCGGCCAAGCACTGATATCACTGTGCATCAGATGATGATGGCTTTGCTGAATGCCAACCCGGATGCCTTTACCAGGCAGAATGTGAATGGCCTCAAAGCCGGGGTCACATTACAAATCCCGTCACGCGACGAAATTACTGCGATGTCTGCCACAGCAGCGAAAGCGGCTTTTGCCGAGCAGAACGAAGCCTGGAAAAACCGTAATCGTCAGACTACCCCAGCAGTGACAACGGCGACACAAACTCCTGCAACTGATTCAGAACTAACTCCGGCAGCCACTGACACAGATGCTGAAGCTGAGCAGACAGCAACTACAAAAACAGAATCATCCACTTCTGATGCTCCAGCCGAGTTAACAGAAGGGGATTCAAACGATGGCCGCCTGCAACTGGTCGCCCCGGAAGATGCGGCTACTTCAGAGGATGATGCTTCTCCCAATATCGCTGGTAACCAGGACATCAAGCAGCTGACTGAGCAATTAACTCTGGCTCAGGAAACGATCGAAGCCCAGACCCAGGAAAATATTGACTTCAAACAACGCATGGATGCGATGGAAGAGCAATTGGAAACCATGCGGCGGTTGATTTCATTGAAAGATGCGGATCTTGCCCGTTTGCAGTCATTGCTTGAGGAAGAGGATCCGGCACTGGCGGCGCAGGCTGAAGCGGTGAATGAATCTGATGAAACAACCAGCCAGCAGGGTACCGCTGCAGATGATATGGCAGGCAGTGTTGACACCGCCACGGCCACGGATGCCGCCCTGGATGACACGGCACAATCTGTTGAAACACCGGCACAAACCGGGACTGCAAACACGGCTGAGCCAGGACAGGCTGGCACTGACAATGACATTATCAGCAGCACAGCTAATGCGCTGAATCTTGATGCCAACGAAGTCAACTCGACCATCAACCAGGTCAAACAATTTGTTAATGACAACAAATTACCGACTGCGCTGGGTCTTCTTCTGGTACTGCTACTCTTATGGTTGTTGGCCCGTCGCAGTCGCCGCGAGGTGACCTGGGATGAAGCGGTCAAAAAAATGGACAAGGGTGGTAAGGAAGAAGCCGCCAGTCCGACGGTTGTCGCACCTGTAGGCAGTGATGACATAACCGATGCGCCATTGTCCGAGCAGGAGCACGAACAGGAAAAATCGGTGGCCGAACTAGTTGAGCAGGCTGATATGTTTGTAGGTTACGCAGACTATGTTCAGGCACGCAGCTCATTGGATCAGGCCAGAAGCATTGAACCTGACAACACACTGGTTGCCTACAAACTGCTGTTTGTTCTCTACAAACAAAAGCAGACAGATGAGTTTATTGACCTGGCAGAAGAAGTACCATTTGAGTCAGATAGCTACGAGTGGTCAGAAATCAAGCAATGGGGCAAGGAACTGGCACCGGCACATAGGCTTTTTGCTGAACAAAAAGCTGAACCAGAGCCACATGAGGACTCAATCGAAACAGCGCCAGAAATAGACGCTGAATCCGATGCAGAGAATCAGCAGGAAGCTGAGTCTGAACCTCAACCCGCTGAAAGCGATCACCTTGAGTTCAACCTGAATGATTTTGCTGACAGCGAGTTTGAAGCCGAGCCGGAAAAAGAGACAACCACCGACAAAAAACCTGCTAACGAGCTGGATGATGACTTGCTCTCTTTTGATAGCAATTACAGTTTCGATGAAAAAGTCGAATCAGTTGATACTGATTCTGAGATTGAGCCGCTTGAACTGGATATCACTGAAGAGGACGAGCGCAAAGAAGACAGGCTGTCTTTTGAAGACAACGAACCTTTATCTGTCGAACCAGAATCCATCGAAAGCCCTGAAGAGGTCACTGAGTTCACTACTACTGGCGAGGATGAGCCTGATCTTGAGTTTGATATCGGTGACCTCGATGAAATCGATGAAGCCGAGACCAAGTTGGATCTGGCGGCAGCTTATGTCGATATGGGCGATCCGGAAGGCGCGCGCAGTATCCTCAATGAAGTGCTGGTTGAAGGTAACGACGAACAGAAGAATCGGGCTCAGGATTTGCTCAATTCCCTGTCTTAAGCGAGTTTGGATGTGAGGATTGCGCTCGGCATAGAATATGCCGGTACCCATTTTTGCGGCTGGCAGTATCAGCCCCATGCCCGCACAGTCCAGGGTGAGTTGCAAAAGGCGGTATCTAAAGTCGCCAATCATGAGATAGAAGTGTTCGCCGCGGGCAGAACCGATACCGGTGTCCACGCTTTGAATCAGGTTGTGCATTTTGATACTGACGCTGTGCGTGAGCAGCGTGGCTGGCTCCTTGGAATCAACGCCAACCTTCCCAAGGATGTCGCAGTAACCTGGGTCCGTCCGGTCGAGGATGACTTCAATGCGCGTTTTTCCGCAATCAAGCGCAGCTATCGTTACCTGATTCTAAATCGCTTAAGCCGATCTGCTGTTCATCATCAGCGTATGTGGTGGCACCATCATCCGATTGATATTGATCGGATGCGCGCTGCTGCGGAGCAACTGGTTGGTCAGCATGATTTCTCTGCCTTCCGCGCCAGTGAGTGCCAGGCCAAAAGTCCGATTAAAACGCTGGATAAAATCGACATCAGCAAGCAGGAGGACTGTATTGCTGTTGATGTCGAGGCTCGCTCGTTTCTGCATCATATGGTACGCAACCTGGTCGGGGTGATGACTGCCATTGGCGATGGCAGCAAGCCGGTCGAATGGGCAGGGGAGGTCTTACGAAGTGCAGACAGAAGTCGAGGCGGCATTACCGCGCCGCCGGATGGTTTGTACCTCGTCGATGTGCGTTATCCGGAACAATATTCGATACCAACAGTGTCGGGTTTTCCGGTGCTCTGGTAAAGTATCTCAACGATTACAAAACGATTTCAGAACGCAATGAGAACCCGTGTCAAAATCTGCGGCATGACCCGTCGCCAAGATGCTGATTTTGCTGCCGAATCCGGTGCGGATGCGATAGGGCTGGTGTTTTATCCACCCAGTCCGCGTGCATTGACCATTGCGCAGGCGCAGGATGTGGTGTCAGGCATTGCACCGTTTGTCTCGGTAGTGGGCTTGTTTGTCGATCCTGACAAAGAACAGGTTTCACAGTGTCTTGACGCACTACCCGTTGATATAATTCAGTTTCATGGCAATGAAAGTCCGGCTTTTTGTGAACAATTTGCCAGGCCCTATATCAAGGCCATCAGAATGAAGCCGGGTACAGACCTGAAACAGCTAACTGAGGCGCACAGCAAAGCCCGTGGGTTTTTGTTGGATGCCTATCAACCGGGTGTGCCTGGGGGCACCGGCAAGACATTTGACTGGTCTTTGATTGCAGATATTGACCGGCCCATTATCCTGGCCGGTGGTTTGAATGCTGGCAATGTACAGCAAGCGATACAACAAGTGCGACCTTTCGCTGTGGACGTCAGTGGTGGCGTTGAGAGCGAAAAGGGAATAAAAAGTCATGACAAGATCAGCGCTTTTATGAGAGAGGTAGCTAATGCTTGAACAGCATATCCATGATTACTTTAAGAATTTCCCTGATTCACGGGGACACTTCGGCCCATATGGCGGCCGTTTTGTCGGCGAAACCCTGATGGGGGCCATTTACGAACTGGAACAGGCCTACCAGCAATACCGTGATGACCCTGACTTTCTGGCGGAAATGGACAAGGATCTGAGTACCTTTGTCGGCCGTCCTTCACCTCTCTATCTGGCCGAAAACTGGTCGCAGAAACTGGGCGGGGCTCAGATTTATCTCAAGCGTGAAGATCTGAATCACACCGGTGCTCACAAGGTGAACAACACCATCGGTCAGGCTTTGCTTGCCAAACGCATGGGTAAGAACCGCATTATCGCTGAAACCGGTGCCGGTCAGCATGGTGTGGCGACTGCCACGGTGGCAGCACGTCTGGGCATGGAATGTGTGGTTTACATGGGCGCTGAGGACGTTGAACGTCAAGCGCAGAATGTCTACCGGATGAAACTGCTCGGCGCCAAGGTGGTGCCGGTGGAATCCGGTTCCCGTACCCTGAAAGATGCTTTGAATGAAGCTCTGCGTGACTGGGTGACTAATGTGGACGACACCTTCTACATTATCGGTACAGTCGCTGGTCCTCACCCATATCCTGCCATGGTGCGGGACTTCCAGTCGGTGATTGGTCGTGAAGCGAAGCAGCAGGTCATGGAGAAAACCGGTAAGTTGCCGGATGCACTGCTTGCCTGCATCGGCGGTGGCTCTAACGCAATTGGCTTGTTCTATCCATTCATCGAAGACGAGTCCGTTGCGATGTATGGGGTAGAAGGGGCAGGTCATGGTATCGAAACCGGCCAGCACTCTGCGCCACTGAGTGCTGGTATTCCAGGTATATTGCACGGTAACCGCACTTACCTGATGCAGGATGAAAACGGTGAGATTATCGAGACCCATTCTATTTCAGCCGGTCTGGACTATCCCGGTGTTGGTCCTGAGCATGCCTGGTTGAAAGATATCGGCCGCGCGAACTATGTCTCTGTGACTGATGATGAAGCACTCGCGGCATTCCACGAATTAACCCGTACCGAAGGCATTATTCCAGCTCTGGAGTCGAGTCATGCACTGGCTTATGCCAGCAAACTGGCACCGACAATGTCTTCGGATCAAACACTTGTTATCAACCTGTCAGGTCGCGGTGACAAGGATATGCACACAGTCGCAGCCATGGCTGGTTTGAATTTCTAAGGGAGCCACAATGAGTCGCATTAGCCAGTGTTTTGCCAATTTAAAAGCCGATGGTCAGACCGCACTGATCCCTTACGTCACAGCAGGTGACCCGGAACCCTGGGTGACTGTGCCGCTGTTACACGCGCTGGTTGATGCCGGTGCAGATGTGATTGAGCTCGGTATCCCATTTTCGGATCCGATGTGTGATGGTCCGGTCATTCAAAAAGCCTGTGAGCGTGCCCTGAAAAACGATGTCAGCATCAAGCAGGTGCTGGGCATGGTGAAAAAATTCCGAGAGAAGAACAAGGAAACGCCCATTGTGCTGATGGGCTACGCTAACCCCATCGAAGCGATGGGCTATCAAAACTTTGCCGAAATGGCCAAGGATGCCGGTGTCGATGGCGTACTTACAGTTGACGTGCCGCCAGAAGAATCGGACGAATTCCGTCAAATCATGGACGATCATGAGATTGACACCATTTACCTGGTCGCACCGACCACGTCAGCAGAACGCATGGAAACCATTGCCAGTTTCGCAAGAGGCTTTATTTATTACGTGTCGATAAAAGGCGTGACTGGTGCTGCCGCTCTGGATGTCAGTGAAGTGTCACAGAAACTGGCTCAGTTACGTGAAAAGACTGACCTGCCGCTGGGTGCTGGCTTTGGTATTCGCGATGGCAAATCAGCCGCAGCGGTGTCTGAAATTGCCGATGCCGTTGTGGTGGGTTCCACCTTGGTTCGCTGCATTGAAGAACACGCTGACAAACTGGATGAGTTGCCGGCTGCTGTCGCCGGATTACTGGCAGAAATGCGTCACGCGATTAACGCCCGTGATCTCGCTAGTGCCTGATTGCAAATTTAAGGTGAAATGATGAGTTGGTTTGAAAGATTAATCCCGTCGAAGATTCGTACTACTGGTCGCAGTAAGTCGGTGCCTGAAGGCGTCTGGTGTAAGTGCCCAAGCTGCGACAGCGTACTGTACCGCGCTGAACTGGAACGCAACCTGATGGTCTGCCCCAAATGTGAACATCATCAGCGAATTGGTGCCAGAACCCGTCTGGAGAGCTTTCTTGACGAAGACGAACGCAAAGAAATCGCGACGGAAGTCAAACCTGTGGACACACTGCGCTTTAAAGACAGTAAGCGTTACCGTGACCGCATCAGTCAGGCGCAGAAAAACACCGGCGAAAATGATGCCCTGATTGCCATGCAGGGCAAAATTAACAATCTGCCCGTTATCGCTGTTGCCTTTGATTTCAGTTTCATGGGCGGTTCTATGGGCTCAGTTGTGGGTGAGAAATTTGTGCGTGCCGCTCAGCTGTCTCTCAAGCACAATATTCCGCTCATTTGTTTTTCTGCCAGTGGCGGTGCCCGCATGCAGGAAGGCCTGTTTTCATTAATGCAGATGGCAAAAACCAGCGCTATTCTGACTCAATTGGGCGATGCCGGTATTCCATTTATATCGGTGATGACCGATCCGACGATGGGTGGTGTTTCGGCCAGTCTGGCCATGCTGGGCGATATTAATGTGGCCGAACCCAAAGCCCTGATCGGTTTTGCAGGTCCACGCGTTATCGAACAGACAGTGCGGGAAACTCTGCCTGAAGGTTTCCAGCGTGCCGAATTCCTGCTCGAGCATGGCGCCATTGATATGATTGTTGATCGCCGCGATATGCGTGACAGACTCAGTAATGTGCTGACCATGCTGCAAAAACGGGCTGCGGTCTGATCAGGACTTCAATGCGTTTTTCTTCTTTGTCGCAATGGTTGGCGTGGCAGGAACACTTGCACTTCAGGGATATTGATCCCGGTCTGCAACGCGTTGGCGCCGTGTGGCAACGAATGGGAGGCAGCAGCAAACTACCGTTTAAAGTCGTTACGGTGGCCGGCACCAACGGCAAGGGATCCTCTGTTGCGATTACTTCCGCCATCCTGCAGGCTGCTGGCTACAAAACCGCAACCTATACTTCACCGCATCTGCTT
>ENA-ORCX01000514-ORCX01000514.1-marine-metagenome-genome-assembly--contig:-NODE-514-length-12961-cov-3.283996_pt1 | contig 12961 bp, 11 predicted proteins | sample MGYA00248630_ERZ508518 | MGnify/ENA primary metagenome ERZ508518 (study PRJEB26188, sample SAMN06268768) | marine metagenome | isolation source: Bioluminescent Bay, La Paraguera, Puerto Rico | place...
GAAGGCTTCTACAGAAAGCACGGTTCCCTTACGCACGACAACCCCCTGACCAATATCGAGACGGGAAACTTCCTTTGCCATACGGATGCCAAATTCAATGGATTCAGTCTTGGCCTTGAGTTTGCCCTTGGTCATGAGACCTTCGGTTGCCAGCTCGTGATCCATGAAGGCACGGGCATCGAGCATTTCTACACCCACTTTGTTAATTTCGCGACAAATGGTTCCGAAAATGGTGTCGGCGTTCTTTTCCTTAATGGTTGCCAGTAGTTGAATGGCCTTTAGGTCGGGATGCAAGTCGCGGAAGAGGCGACCGGGAGTGATTTGCCCCACCATGATGGCGTGGCCTGCTCCAAAACGCTTGAGAGCCTTCAGGAGCTTACCGATTTGGCCTACCTTGATGCGAACCTTATGTTCTTCGAGGAAGGAATCGTAAAGGTCATCCCGTGTTTCACCTTCAAATGCGATGAGCCGCACGTCGATCCCTGCGGCCTGCATCGACCGAATCGTCAGCACTGGGTAGAGCTGACGACCGGCAATGACGGCCACCGGTTTGGTGGAGTCGAAATTTTCAGGCAGAAAACGGGATGGGGCTTCCATTTTTACTTAGTTGGCTACGATGTTGAGGATCTTGCCTGGAACATAGATGACCTTGCGGATGGTTTTGCCTTCCAGATTGGCCAGAACACGTTCCTGAGACTTTGCGATCTCCATGACTTCGTCCTGTGTGGCCTTTTTGGCTACAAGGGCTTCACCACGTGGCTTGCCGTTGATGAGGATACCGATTTTCACCTCGTCGGACTGCAATACCTTCGCGTCGAATTCAGGCCAAGCAGCCTTGGCTACGCAACCTGTTTCACCTAGGCGTTCCCAAAGCTCTTCACACATGTGTGGAGCAAATGGAGCCATCAGTTTGGTGAAAGTTTTAGCCGTTTCGGTGCTGAAGTGGTCTGTTGCGGTCAAGGCTTTCAGCAGAATCATCATCTGGGCAATGGCTGTGTTGTAACCGAGGCTTTCCATATCTTCGGAAACCTTCTTAATGGTTTCGTGAACCACCTTGAGGATGTCCTTGCTGTCGGCTGCATCTGTGATCTTTGGATTCAATGCACCGCTGTTGTCAGTCATTAAACGCCAGAAGCGACGGATAAAGCGGGAAGGGCCTTCAATACCGGAATTACTCCAAGGTTTGGAGTCTTCCAGTGGTCCCATGAACATAATGTAGGTGCGCATGGTGTCGGCACCGTATTTGGCAATCACGTCGTCAGGGTTCACTACGTTGCCACGACTCTTACTCATTTTGTAAGCACGGGCATCGAGTTGGATGCTTTCATCTTCCTTCCAGAAGAAAGCATCGCCCTTTTTGATAACGTCGGTTTCGGTGAGGCTTACGCGCTCGCCGTCGAAATCGTCGGAAACATCCTTCGAGCTAACAGGCTTGCCGCTGGCATCCTTAAAGAGCACGTATTCCATTTCGCCAAGGATGATTCCCTGGTGGAAGAGCTTTTTGAATGGTTCTTCGGTGCTGAGAACGCCGATGTCGTTGAGGAATTCGTGCCAGAAACGGGCATAGAGCAAGTGTAGCACAGCGTGCTCGGCACCGCCGATGTAAAAGTCAGGAGCACCCCAGTAGTTTTCGATTTTTGGATCGATAAGGGCTTCAGGGTTCTTCGGATCGCAGTAACGCAGGTAATACCAGCAGGAACCGGCCCATTGAGGCATGGTGTTGGTTTCGCGGCGTGCGGCTACCCAGGCTTGGCCTTCAGGCTTGGCTTCGGTTTGGGAAACGGTTTCACCTGTTTCTAGGTTGAACCATACCTTTACCCATTCGCTGGCGTTGGCCAAAGCACTTTCGCCTGTGCCGGATGGATTATAGTCCTCGATTTCAGGCAGACGCAGTGGCAAGCTGGCTTCGGCGATCGGCATAGCGTATTCCATCACGCCTTCGTCGTTCTCCATGCAAACACCCCCTTCTGGGCTGCCGTTGGCAGCGGTGCCCTTGATTTCGAGAGCCTTTTTGTAGGACTCTTCGGAAACCCAAACGATTGGGAAGGGTTCGCCCCAGTAACGTTGACGGGAGAAGAGCCAGTCACGCAGTTTGTAGTTAACGGCGGCTTTACCTACCTTGTCGGCTTCCAGTTTTTCGATGATCTTGGTCTTCACATCGGCGGAATCCATCCCTGAGAACTCACCTGAGTTCACCATAATGCCTACGTCTGTGAAAGGCAGGGGAACATCGTTGCCTTCGGCATCCTTCTTTTCGATCACGCGAATGATTGGAAGCTCGAAAGCAGTGGCAAATTCAAAGTCGCGGTCATCGTGGGCAGGAACGGCCATGATCGCACCTGTGCCGTAACTGATGAGCACGTAGTCGGCCACCCAAATTGGAACTTCCTTGCCGTTTACTGGGTTGATGGCGTAGCTGCCGGTGAACACGCCTGTCTTATCCTTGGCAAGGTCGGTGCGGTCGAGATCGCTCTTGGCTGCGGCCTTGGCTACATAGGCTTCTACAGCTTCCTTCTGATCTGTTACCGTGAGCTTGTCCAAGAGAGGGTGTTCCGGGGCTACCACCATGTATGTGGCACCAAAAAGGGTGTCAGGGCGGGTGGTGTAGATGGTCAGGGCTTCATCGAGACCCTTAACGCTGAAATTCACTTCGGCACCTACGGAGCGACCGATCCAGTTGGTCTGCTGAATCTTGGTAGAGTCGGGCCAGTCAACCTTGTCGAGACCCTTGAGGAGCTTATCGGCATAAGCGGTAATACGCAGCACCCATTGCTTGAGGTTGCGACGCTCTACAGGGTGGCCGCCCACTTCGGACTTACCGTCGATTACTTCTTCATTGGCCAAAACGGTTCCCAAATGCGGGCACCAGTTTACGGGACGGTGGTCGGCAAAAGCGAGACTATGCTTAAAGAGTTGCAGGAATATCCACTGAGTCCACTTGTAGTATTCGGGATCGGTTGTATTGATCTCGCGATCCCAGTCGATGGCGATCCCCATCTTCTTGGTCTGATTGCGGAAGTGGTCGATATTCTTCTGCGTAGTTTCGGCAGGGTGTGTGCCTGTCTTAATAGCGTACTGTTCTGCAGGAAGACCGAAGGCATCCCAACCCATTGGGTGCAGCACGTTGAAACCGCGTGCCAGCTTGTAGCGACCTAGGATGTCGGAGGCAGTGTAGTTTTCTGCGTGCCCCGCATGTAGGCCAGCCCCAGACGGGTAGGGGAACATGTCCAAAATATAGTATTTGGACTTATCGGAGAAATCCTCTGCTGCGAAAGTCTTTTCGGCATCCCATTTCTGCTGCCAATACGTTTCAAGTTCGGTAAAATTGTAATCCTTACAGTTTGTAGCCATGATCTAAATTCGTAAAGGCTACGAGTTTGCTTCTAATAGTGAAGAGGTCAACCCCAGAAGCAGGCAGGAACGGGACGTTTTTGGGGTGGATTTTCCGTAGGGGGCAGTCCCATGTTTTTATGTTACCATGTAGGGGCAGTCCATTGGCCTGCCCATCGGCGGTTTTTATGATTATCGTGGTATCGGGAAGTTTTCTTACATTTGGAACTAACTGATTTACGAAGGGCAGAGCAATGCGCTGCCCCTACATTTATAAGATCTTACCCGTATAAACTACTTCGCCGCTTTTGATGGTTTCTTCTTTGTCGATCTCGTGGTAATCAATTTTGTATTCGTCGGGATTGCATTCTGCCTGTGTAAAAACGATTTTTGGGTCAAGTTTTGGTAGATATTTTTTAATCAGTTCAGGGATGGGGGTTGGATCTTTTATGTCGTCTTCTTTTTTACCTTTATTTCTCTCTTCGTAACGAATGCCAAAGTCTATACGTTTAATTTTTTCTAATGGGAATTTTATGAGATAAATTTGTTTTCTGTTATCAAAAATGCATTTTGAATTATCTAAACTAATTCTTGTTTCATTTTCATATTTCCATGCCGTTGATTTTGTTGATGTAATTCTCTTTAGTAGAGTGTTTAACTCATTTCTAGTTTGAATATGTTCTCTGTATACAATTTGAGAGAAATCACTTGATGGTTGGTCTTCTGTATATTCTATATTGTAAATGTTGTGTGGGCTTTCAATTAGATCTATATCGAACTCCAATAATAATCTTAATCCTTTGTGGTTATTTGTGTAATGACTCCACATTAGTATATCTGAGTTTGGTTTTATTTCTTTGTCACTATCTACTAAGCAGATATGCTTTATTGGTTCATTGGCATCTTTGATAAACTGTGATAATACATTTTGGTGTGTTTTTTGAATAGCTCTTACTATTCTTGGTTTTAGGTATTCAAAGTAATCTTTGTTGGATTTTATTTCTTCTATTATTTTGTTTGCTTTGTTAGAAATGCATAAATCAGTTGCGCATTCGTTTAAAAAATCAGGTTCGTTTTTGAGGTGAAACCATATTCTTTTTAGGCATTCTTGATCATTTGGTATTGGTTGTTTAACTCTATACTCAAATGGATCGTTGAAACTAAGTATACTACTTACTTTTAGTGTACCATTAATGAGTGTGTCTTCTAAAAAGGGTCCAATATACCGATATCCAACAAATGGTGTCATATAATTTTTCATAGTGGATATGTTTGTCGTAGTCAATTTACGGGTATCGATAAATTTTTCTATGTAGGGGCAGTCCACTGGCCTGCCAATCGGCGGTTTTATGATTATCGTGGTTTTGGGAGGCTCCTTTGCATTTGTGACCAACGGATTCGCGGAGGGCAGAGCAATGCGCTGCCCCTACGTTTGATACATTTAAATCACACAAAAAAAGAACACTGGAAAATCCAGTGTTCAGGTGTCTTAGACTAAATATAATTGCTACGAATTATCCTTGGGGGATTGGCTGATTAATATCAACAAGGACTTCTCCTGTATCGCCATTTGCTTTGTAGTAAATGTAAACGTAGCTGTTTTTTTGATAGGTATAGATGTTGTCTTCGGGGTGACTTGGATAGAAGACGATAATGGTAATGTCTTCACCGGTAACTTGTTGCATTTCTGCATCAGACATCGGGGTAATGCCGGCAAGAATATCGTCTGAGGGGTTGTTTATGCCAGCAGCTAATGAGTATGTTGCGATTGCTAAGAAGCTTATCGCTAGGAGTATTTTTTTGATCATTGTTTTGATACGTTTGTTGTTTAAGAGAGTGTGAAACTTCTTATCTTAATAGAATAAAGAAATGCAGGTATCAATATCAATTTGTATTGTTACACATACATGAGCGGCGAAATGCACCCGCCGTTAGGTGGTTTTGAGAGTTGTGTTAGGTTGGTTATTCTGCCTCGGGTTGGTATGTAGGGGCACGGCATGCCGTGCCCACCGAATGTTTGTTGTGTGTTATTGCAATCAAACCGTTCGGATAATTGGGGCGTATCGTGTTTTCGATGGCGAACCCCTACATAAATGTGGTGAATTAGAAGTAGGGGCAGTCCACTGGCCTGCCCATCGGCGGTTTTGTGATTATCGTGTTTTTGGGAGGTTTTCTTGTATTTGGAACTAACGGATTTACGAAGTACAGAGCAATGCGCTGCCCCTGCATGGTTGTAGGAAATTTTTTTCATAAATCGGCTTGCGTTTTTTCTTTTTTGATTATCTTAAGTATTAAACCTAATATACTGAAGAATATGAATCGCAATACTTCCAGATTTGATTTTGACTTTCCAGAGATTTACATGCCGGGGCAAAGGCGAATGTTCTGTATGTAATATGTCTATTGGTTGTGAGTTCGAGCAAAGCAACCAGGTATATTAGAAACAAGTAGTCGTGTTCTTGTGGGGGGCGGACCTTGTGTCTGCCCTAACCAATTTAGTAATTATATATATCAATTATATTCTCTGATTATCGAGTAATTCGAATTAGCTATGGGGGGAAGCTATATAGGTTAGGTGTGATGGAGCAGAATTTCTGCTTCTCAATAAAAGGGCATAAAAGCAACCGTTTTGGGCTTTTATGCCTTTTTTCATACACACAAAAAACGGCGGATAGTTACGCATCCGCCGTTTTGTAATCTAGAACTGTTAAAGGGATTATTTCTGTTTTAGCATCGGAGCGAGTTTTTCCAAGCGACCGTCAATTGGGTCAGTAACCTTCAAGCCGAGGATTTTTGCCACAAATGGATAGATATGGATGTTCTCAGTAGGAGCCAGAGCAAGTCCGCTTTGTATATTGGGGCCTTCGGCAACGAAGATCGCACTCATGTTTGGATAGCGGTAGGGGTCGTACCCGTGATCTCCTTTTAGTCTTTCCAGGGATGATTTTTCGCCTGTGGCCACGTAGTCAATCATATCGGGTTCGCGCGTGATGAGGACTATGTCACCAATACGGTCCTTGTTTTTGAAGTTTAGGTATTCAGGGACGTTCGTATCCAGGTAGGCATCGAATTTTTCCTGTTTGAGTAACTCGGTGTAAATGCGCTGCTTTTCTTGTGGATTCTCAGTGTAAATCATGGCAACCGGGCCGAGGGTGATAAAGCGGTTTGAGGCCAAGTCCACATAGTCATGCACGTTGTAGGTGTTGGTGGAGTTTGCCATGCCGTGGTCTGCCGTAACGATGAGGTTTATTGGAAGTTTGCTTTGCTTTATGTATTTGCGGAGCATTCCGATTCTGGCATCCACGTACTGGACTGCATCGTGAGTTTCCTGAGATTCAGGACCGTAGATATGGCCTGAGCTGTCAGTAATTGAGTAGTAGAGGAATATGAGGTGCGGGCGTTCTTTTTCCGGTAATTCTAACCATTTTTCCACCTGTTGCTCGCGCAGTGTATAGGGCACTTTGTTGTTGTATCTGAAATAGTAGGAGGGGGGTGTCAGCGGTTCTGTTGCTTCCGAGCCTACCCAGAAAAAGGAGGCCGACAGCATGCCCTGGCGTTCTGCAAGGCTCCAGAGGGGAGTTCCGTTGTACCAATGGCCATCTCTTACAGCTTTGGAATCGCGTATTTGGTAAAGGGCATCCTTTTCGCGTGAATACATGGTGTTGCCTACAAGGCCCGTGTGTTCAGGGTACATTCCTGTGGCAATGGTGTAGTGATTCGGGAAAGTGATGGAAGGAAAGGCTGGAATGAGCCTTCTCACATAGCTTCCTTCCCGCATCATTGCCTGTATGTTCTTGGCATTGTGCAGAGTCGGGTAGTCATGGCGAAAGCCGTCGAGCGATACGATGATCAGATAAGGCTTTTCAAGCGTTGCTGCATCGTTGGTCTTTCCTGATTTGATTTCCAGAGATGCCAACGCCTTCAAATCGATAGAGTCATCAAAGTTGTAGAGATCTCCAGAGGCACGTGCGGCCTTTTGACCTATGAACGCGCTGATGAGCATAAAAGTGATATAGGACAGTTTTTTCATATGTATTGATGCCTTTTTAGCTGATTTTTTAGCTAAAGACAATCTGTCCTATGTGATCTTTTTGTGAAGATTTTTTATTCTGAGAAAATCAGCTTTTTTAAAGCGTTTATGTTTTTACGCATGACTGCTTCGTCTTGCAGACCTTTGGCGACAACGTAGGAACCCTGCACTGAGCAGAGGATAAGCAAGGCGGTTTCTGAAGGGGAGAGCCATGCATTGAAATCACCGGATTGGATGCCCTCCTGCAGAACTGACTCCAGTTTTTCAGTGATCCAGGAAAAGCCACCTGTTATTGCTTCGGCCAGTTCGGGCGATGCCATCATTTCGCCATCACGAGCCATTTGACCAATGAGACATCCACGCATGACGTCTCTGGGGCTGTCAAAATAGGTATTGAGCTTTTCTTTAGGACCTTGGTTTGCAGAAAACAGAGTTTTTGTTTTTTCCTTCCATGTATCTATATTGTGATTCACAGAATGGAGTGCTAAATCCTCTTTGCCTTTGAAATGGTGATATAGGCTCCCGTGACCCACTCCTGAGCGTTCGAGAATATCCCTGGGGCTTGTATTGGCTAGGCCTTTTTCAAGTATGAGGCTGGCCATTGCCTCGATCAGTTTATCTTTTGAACTGGATTTTCCCATAACGACTCTCTTGTTCCTTTGAATGAGCTACGGGGTTTTAATTACAATATTGCCTGCGGTGTATCAAGTTTGCTTTTTTACACGAAAAATCCCCCCTGAATATCAAGGGGGACTCTCCACGTTAAGGTTGTTAGGCTAGTAAATTGATTGTGTCTATGAGTCGGTTGGAAAATCCCCATTCGTTGTCATACCAAGCGAACACTTTTACGTTACGTTTGTTGATCACCTTGGTTAGCTTTGCATCGAAAATGCTTGATGCAGGATTTCCCGCGATATCTGAGGAGACGATTTCATCCTCTGTGTATTCAAGCACACCTTTGAGGTTTTCTGAGGCTTTGCGCATAATTTCATTCACTTCCTCAACGGTGATATCTTTTCCCACTGTAACGGTTACATCGACCAGAGATCCTGTAATTACAGGGACACGGATTGAGGAACCATCCAGTTTGCCGTCCAATTCCGGAATAACGACACCAATTGATTTTGCAGCCCCGGTGGAGGTTGGAATCAGGTTGTTGGCAGCGGCTCTGGCTCTACGCATATCCTTGTGTGGCGCATCCTGTAGACGTTGGTCTTGAGTGAATGCGTGTACCGTAGTCATGTAGCCGGACTCGATTCCGAAGTTATTCTGAAGCACTTTTACTACAGGAGCCAGGCAGTTGGTGGTGCAGGAGGCATTGGATACGATGTGATGCTTCTTCTTGTCGTAACTCTTGTCATTAACTCCAAATACAAGTGTAGCATCTACATTTTTGGCTGGTGCTGAAATAAGCACTTTTTTGGCTCCCGCATCAAGGTGTACTTTTGCCTTGTTCCCATCTGTGAAAACTCCGGTTGATTCCAAAACAACATCGATTTCTAAATCCTTCCAAGGGAGTTGAACTGGATCTCTTTCCTGGTAGATATGGATAGAGGTGTTATTGATCTTTAGGATGTCATCTTCTATCGAAATCTTTCCGGGAAATCTACCGCTGTTGGTGTCATACTTCAGTAGATGCGCCAACTGGCGGATGTCACCTAGATCGTTAATAGCAACGACTTCGATGTCATTGTTTTTGCTTTCGTAGAGCGCTCTGAAGAATGAGCGACCAATACGACCGAAACCATTAATTGCAACTTTAGTCATCTTATTTCCTTTGTTTATTAAGGATGCTTGCAAGATACATACTAGTAGGTATGTATGTCAACGCGAATAATCTTTTCGTTGATTAGGCTAAATATGTCTGGAGAGGAAAATTCTGGTAAGTTCTCTAGCTTAGTACATAAAAAAAGCTATTTATACATTAGCTGCTTGGTAATTTCTTTACTGGCCTTGACTGTCTTTAGTAGGGGTAAGCCATGCTTTAAGGTAGATTGAAAAACGTTGTTCCAAGGCTAAATATGAATTTTCGGCGCAAAAGTTGAGCGCGAGTGATTGCATGAGAAATGCCTCGATCCCCTCAGCGGCTATTTGGGGCGTTATATCTTTGCGATAATCTCCTTCAAGTATCCATTTTGAGACAATTTTCTCTAAGCGTATGAGACTGCTGGCAATGGGGCCTATTTCTGTTTCAGAGGATGCTCCGCAGCACCTGAATATAACATCAAATACATAGTGTTCCGAAGACATGAAGCTTAATAGAGGCATCAGGTTTCGGATCATTTGGTTTACCGTTTGTGGGGGTTGGATTAGAGTCAGTTGATCCAGAATAGAATGGATTTTTAGGCTGATCAACAGATTCATTAAATCTTCTTTGTTTTTAAAATGAGAGAAAAAAGTTCCTTTTGCTACCTCAGTGCTTCTTACTAATTCCTCGATTCTTAATGCTTCATAGCCTGATTCTTTCACCATGCGAATCGAGGTTTCTATTAACCTCTGCCTCGTCTTAATTGCTCTTTTTTGTGTTTTTTCTTTCATCTTTAATTGAAAAATGACCACGGTCATGTACTCTTTAATTCTTAATTGACCGTGGTCAAATAACTGGGTGACAATAGCAAGATATTGAGAAAAGATACAGCATGAAGCGTGTTTTTATTTTAAACGGGCATCCGGGTGAGAGCTCTTTGTCTAAAACGTTCTCGGAGATTTATTATCTCTCTTCCATAAAAGCAGGAAATGAAGCAAGGATAATACATATTTCTGACCTTGAATTTGATATTGATTTTGAAGGGCCAGGTTATCGAAATATCAAACCGCTTGAGCCTGCTTTAGAAACTGTATTAGAAAACCTTAAGTGGTGTGATCACCTCGTGATTACTTCTCCTACGTGGTGGGGTGGTTTTCCGGCAAAAATGAAAGGGCTGATTGATCGAGTTTTTCTACCGGGAGAGGTATTTGATACGAGGGAAACAAAGATGGAAATGCCAAAGCCTCTGTTAAAGGGACGCAGCGCTAGAGTCTTTGTAACATCTGACACTCCTAGTCTTTTTATGAGGTTCTATTATAAAAATGCTTTTTTCAGGCAGATTCGTGATCACATACTTGCTTTTGTTGGTATTAAGCCTGTAAAGATTACTCATTTTTCGCGGGCATCTCATGCCACAGGTGAAAAGATAAAGCGTTGGATGAGTGTTGTTGAAGAATTAGCACTGAGAGGCGATTAGGATACTAGACAAAGATAGTTCGCTTCCGTCGTAGAGGATCCACGATAAATTTGTATTGAATAACACAAACAAAACGGCGGATACTGATGTATCTGCCGTTTTATATTTTGAGAGGTGTGTTAGGTTAGTTATTTGGTCTCGGGTCGGTCCTGGAATACTTCTTCGAGAGGTTTTTGGAAAACGTTGGCTATTTTGAAGGCGGCTTCTAGGGGGCGTTTTCTACCTCGATAATAAATGTTAGGTGAAGGTATGGATTGCTCTATTCGTAGCGTTTCGTTTTGCTTCTATAGATACTATTCTATTCTACTTGAATTCTGGTAGAATTCTACTTGAATTATTAAATCGTTAAGCCTCGTGTAACCCTAATTAACTATGAAAAAATCCCTTATACCTTTATTGATTATCTTTTTCTTTCCTTTGTTTCTACATGCTTCCAAGGTGACTGATGCTGCTGTATGTGCACCACACAGAGTTATTATTTTGACGGATATTGAGGCCGATCCTGACGATACTGAGAGTATGGTGCGGTTGTTCCTCTATTCAAATGAGATAGATATACGAGGGATTGTTGCGTCAACATCTACTCACATGCGGACTTCTATTCATCCTGATAGTATTAGAAAGGTGATTTCAGCCTATGCAGAGGTTTATCCCAATTTGCTGAATCATGATAAGAATTATCCTGAACCTGAGAAGCTTTACGGTTTGGTAAAAGTAGGTTTGCCTGTTTATGGAATGGAAGGTGTTGGTGAAGGCCACACATCTGAAGGATCTGAATGCATTATTCGTGAGCTGCTAAAAGAAGATGAACGGCCTTTGTGGATTTCTGTCTGGGGGGGTAGTAACATACTTGCTCAAGCTTTGTATGATCTTAGGGAGCGAGTTTCGGTAGCTGATCTGGGTCTCTTATTGAAAAAGCTTCGTGTTTATACGATTTCGGATCAGGACGATAGTGGAGCATGGATTCGCAAAGAGTTTCCCGAGCTTTTCTACATTGTTAGCCCGGGAGGTTATGGTGCTGCTACTTGGTGTGGAATTAATCAATATGTGAGTGGCATTGATAATACCACGATCAGTAATCAGTGGATTGCTGATAACATTCAGCAGGGGCATGGGCCTTTGGGTGCCACTTATCCTGATGTGGCTTATGGCATGGAGGGTGATACTCCTGCATGGCTTTCGTTGATACCGAATGGGCTTAACTCACCTGAACATCCTAACTGGGGTGGTTGGGGAGGCCGTTACGAATACTATACTCCTGATATTTCCAAAACAGATCCAAAAGGGTTTAACGGAAATGTTCCTGTTGAGCAGGAAACTCATCCGATTTGGACGAATGCAGTTGATACATATGTGCCCTTTGAAAAAGGAGATTACGGTAGATCTATAAAGAAAAGTAATAAGTCTTATTCGGGATATACGACTACTATCTGGCGTTGGCGTGATGATATACAAAATGATTTTGCGGCACGAATGGATTGGACTGTTAAGTCCTACGAAGATGCAAATCACCCTCCTGTGCCTGTGGTTAAGGGGGAAGATCATCTTACCATAAAATCCGGTGCTTATTTTGCCTTTGATGCCAGTGCTTCAAGTGATCCAGATGGCGATAGTATCACTTTCTATTGGTTTGAATATCCTGAAGCTGGCACATGCCAACAAGCAGTTGAATTTACAGGGGCTGAAAATTTATCTCATTTAGGATTTCGTGCTCCACATGTCACAGAAAAAGCAACTATCCATATTATTTTGAGGGTTTCTGATAAGGGGACGCCGTCATTGAGCAGATACAAGCGGCTGGTTGTAACTGTAGTTCCTTAATTTTGAGGAATCTTTTTGTAGTAGTTATTTTTACGTAAATAAAAAAGGGCGGATACTGATGTATTCGTCCTTTTATGGATTAGGAGTCTTATTAGGTTGGTTGCTCTGCCTCGGGTTGGTACTGGAAGACTTCTTCGAGGGGTTGTTGGAAAACGTGGGCTATCTTGAAGGCGACTTCCAAAGAAGGGGAGTATTTGTTGGCCTCGATCGCATTTACTGTTTGGCGGGTTACGCCTATGCGTTCAGCTAGATCCTGCTGAGTCATCTCGTTGGCCAGGAAGCGCAGCAACTTTACCTTGTTTTTTATGTTGGGTTTGTTTTTTGCCACTATTAGATGCCTCGTTTGTAGTAATAGAGTTTCATGCCTTCACCGACTATGGATGTGAGGAAAAGAGTCACCATGAGCAGGTGGATAATGAAGAGCGGATTCACTGTCAGGGCTAGACCTAGTATGGAAAGCATGCAACCTGTGCCGTAGAGGCAACTGGTGGCTGCTTTGGCTCGGTAGTGGATCAGCTTATCACGTTCATCGAGAGTTTCGGGTTTGGCTGTTGCT
>ENA-ORCX01000517-ORCX01000517.1-marine-metagenome-genome-assembly--contig:-NODE-517-length-12840-cov-3.428269_pt1 | contig 12840 bp, 8 predicted proteins | sample MGYA00248630_ERZ508518 | MGnify/ENA primary metagenome ERZ508518 (study PRJEB26188, sample SAMN06268768) | marine metagenome | isolation source: Bioluminescent Bay, La Paraguera, Puerto Rico | place...
TTTAATCACATGGCGGGATACCGTATCTCCATCATAGACGATACCCCGGGGGTGACCCGGGACCGGATCTACGCTGACTGCGAGTGGACGGACCGTCATTTTACCCTGGTGGACACCGGGGGGATCGATCCCTACGCCGACGATGTCCTGCTGACCCATATGCGCCAGCAGACCGAAGTAGCCATGGAGACCGCCGATGTGATCCTATTCATGGTGGATGGCAAGGAGGGGCTCACCGGTGTGGACCAGGAGATCGCCGATATGCTCAGAAGGGTCCAAAAACCGGTGGTGCTGGCCGTCAATAAGCTGGACAATCCCGGGGACCAGGACGCGCTGTATGAGTTTTACCAATTGGGGCTGGGGGAACCCATGCTCCTCTCCGCCGCCCACAAGCGGGGTCTGGGGGATCTGCTGGACGCGGTGATCGCCCATTTCCCCGAGGACGCGGGGCAGGACGCTGAGGACGAAGACGCCCCCATCCGGGTGGCGGTGGTGGGCAAGCCCAATGTGGGCAAGTCCTCCCTGGTCAACCGCATCCTGGGGGAGGAGCGGGTGATCGTCAGCGATATCGCCGGGACCACCCGGGATGCCATCGACACCCCTTTTACCGTGGACGGGCAGAAATACATATTGATCGATACCGCCGGTATCCGGCGAAAGAGCCGGATCAACGAGGAGCTGGAGCGCTACAGCGTAATCCGGGCACTCTCGGCCATCCGTCGGTGCGACGTGGCCCTCATCATGATCGACGCCCAGTCGGAGGCCACCGAGCAGGACGAAAAGATCGCGGGGCTCTGTCATGAAGAGGGACGGGCCTCGGTATTTGTAATCAACAAATGGGACCTGGTGGACAAGGACACCTGGACCGTCAACGGCTACCAGAAGCGGCTCATGGACCACATGAGCTTCATGACCTACGCCCCCAGCGTCTATATATCCGCCAAAACAGGACAGCGGACCCAAAAACTCATCTCCATGATCAATGAAGTATACGGGATGTATTCATTCCGGATCACCACCGGGGTGCTCAATGACGTATTGGCCGAGGCCATCGCCATGACGCCGCCCCCCTCCGACAAGGGAAAGCGGCTCAAGATCTATTACGCGACCCAGGTCAGTACACGGCCGCCGACATTTGTCATGTTTGTGAATCAATCCAGCCTTATGCATTTTTCATATCAACGCTATCTGGAAAATTACCTGCGAAAAACCTTGGGGCTATCCGGTACTCCGATCCGGCTGTACGCCCGCAACCGCAGGCAAAACACACAATGAGAAGGGAGTATGCATGGCTATCCGGTATATCGCAAGTATTATCGTAGGGTATCTATTCGGCAATATCGAGACTGCGTATCTCGTGGGAAAGGCCAAGAAGATCGATGTGCGCCACGAGGGGAGCGGCAACCTGGGCGCCGCCAATACATTTCGCCTATTGGGGACCAAGGCGGGGCTGCTGGTGTTTCTGGGGGACTGCGTCAAGGCATCCCTGGCGGCCCTAATGGGCCTGCTGATCGCGGGACACAACGGGGCGGTGCTGGGGGGCTTCGGCGCCATACTGGGGCACAATTGGCCCGTGTTTTTGAGTTTCAAGGGCGGCAAGGGGATCGCCGCGACCTTCGGGATGACGCTGGTATTGTCCCCGGCCATCGCGGGTATCCTGGCCGTCGTATTTTTGCTGGTGGTGCTGATTAGCCGGGTGATGTCCCTGGGCTCCATGATCGGGGTGTGCCTGCTGCCGGTGCTGGTGGCGATCTTCATGCCGGGGGATACGGTGTTTTTGATAGGCTCCGTGGTGATGGCGGTGATGGCGCTGATAAGGCACAGGGAGAATATCAAGCGGCTGATCAATAAGAGTGAGAACAAGATCGATCTGGGCAAAAGGAAAACACCTGACAAGGACAACGCGGTCAATAAATAATATCCAACAGACCAAACAAAACAGAGCTCCCGGCATGCCGGGAGCTCTGTGCTGTAGTCGTTACGCGACTGCGCATTTACTTCGAGAACTTGCACTTGATGATATGGGCGTAATCGTATTCTTTCAATCGCTCGGGTTCTTCCTCCAGCATCTGCGCGTCGTAGGCGTTCAGTACATTATCGGAAGTAAATACCGACGTATACAGGATGATCTCTTTGCCGTCCTCGATGGCGACAGGATCGAGGATCGGCCCGAACGCCCGTCCCATCGCGTCCACATGGGGGGCGGATTCACTGGCGCCGGTGACTTTTGAGCTGCCGTCCTTTACGATAAACGTCCATTGGAAATCCGGGTTCTGGGTGATGGCAACCGCCAGGTCTCCTTGGAAATGATCCAGCGGGCTCATCATGCTAATGCCCCCCGCATGGGGGTCGATCAATGCGCCGTCTTTATAGACTTCCACCCACACGTCCACAGCCTGGTATTGGGCATCGGCATGGTAGGTGAAAAACAAGAGCTCCTGCTTATTGTTGGATGACAGCAGATCCACGATCTCCTGCTGGTCTTCGGTCAACGCCTTGGGGGCGATGGTGTTCTTCTTCGATACCATTTTTCCGCATCCGCAGAGGCTGATGAGCAGTACGAGTATCGCCGCCATCAAAATATGTTTTCGTGTCATACTATCTGGTTTCTCCTATTGGTAATTTTGCTCATTATATCATGATTTTTTATTGTGCCGGGCGTATTTTGCGATATAGCGGTAGGCTGCGCGCCGGTCGACGCCGCCGTCCCGCTGTATCCCGCCGTAGACCTCGTCGTAGTACTGGGACACGATGGGCAGGAGATACCCTCGCAGTGTGCCGTCGGTAACGGATGCGGCGTGATCCATATCGGTCAAAGTGGGATCGGCGAAAATCCCGGCAGGAATAAGTCTGTCGCGAATCCGCTCGTACAGGGGAAGGATACTTCGATCACTAAAGATGCGGCTCCACCTGCGGATACGGCGGTCGATCCAGATCACGGCGAGACTTGTGAGTCCTATCGACACCAGCAGGACCAGTGCGAACAGGAACGGATGCTCCCCTATGAATCCCCTCTGTCCGGCGGGGAGGGAATCGGGCAGATCCACGGGCACATCGTTCATTAGAGGGGGCAGGGTGGCTTCGGGCAATGTGCCGGAGGCGCCGGGCCGGGTATCGCTGCCTGGGGTACACTCCACCCGGGTCCACAGGTTGTCATGGGGGGAAGCAAGCACCTCGATCCAGGCGTGGCCTTGCTCTCCGGTGAGGCGGTACAGCCCCTCGGGGGTCATCGTATCAGGGTCCGGCATAAATCCCTGGACGTACCGGGACGGCACCCCCGCGATGCGGCACATCACAGCGGCGCTGGTGGCGAAATAGGTACAGTACCCTTTCTGCTCGGTGAATAGAAAATGATCTACAAAGTCCACATCCCCCGGGGGTGTCGTCATAAAGAGGGAATAGGTATAATGATCCGTGAGATACCCGCAGATGGCGTCCACCTTTTCCGATGCGGTATCGGCCTCAGCCGTAATATCCTCCACCAGATCGACAGTCCTCTGGGTGATGGTATTGGGGAGCTGCAGGTACGGACCGTAACGGGTATCCCGGATCGATTCCGGGGGATAATCATAGCGCGGCTCGACTGCGATCTCCTTGTACAGTACCGTGTAGGGAGCGGTCCTGTGGCGGCGGCCGATCCTGTAAAAGACATACTGCCGGTCGTACCAGACCTTGGCATCGGCATAGATATAGATGGCGTGCAGCGGGGTAAAGAGGGCGTTGGCATCGACTGCCGCCGGATACACCCGCATTTCCGAGACACCGGCGTCTTTATACAAGGGACTGTCCGTATGCACCTCATGGACGGCGTATTCGTCCTGTTGATCAAAATGTCCCTGGGTTTTTTGCCAGGAGTGGCCGGTGTAGCGGTCCTTGACATCGCCTCGCAGGTACAGGGAAGCGCCGGCCTCCACCGTCATCAGCAGTGTGCCGTCCCGCTCGATGGGACCCCCCAGGGTGGTCTTGTCTCCGTAGCCCAGGCTGTGCAGATCGAATTCGGTGATGCGGGCGGGGGCGCTGTCGGGATGCAGGATATCGTCCAGGCTCCTGGTGCCCAGGGCCGAGAGAGGGAAGAACAATGCCGGTACGAGAAACACAAAGACCAGGGCGGTGGTGAGCATCATCCGCTTGCGGGGCATCATCCGCAGCCCCTGCCGCCGGCCTTTTTTCCTGGCCCGGGCAAAGACCCACGCCGATATCTCGATGAGGATGAGGAACAGATAGAGGATGATCCAGACCTCCAGCCGGCTCTGTATGAGGGTGACCCAGGCAAACAGCACGAAGGGCAGGCTGACCGCCGCTCCCAGGGGGTGAAAGTATCGGTCCTGGAGCATCAGCAGGAAAAGCAGCAGTACGGGATACAATGCTGCGAGGACAGCCGGGTCCATGACCCAATGGACGCCCTGCGTCTGGTACAGGGCGTATGTGATATGGGTGTCAAGCAGATCCAAGACAGGCAGGCAGACGAACAGTATGCCCAGGGACAGGGGGACCCTGCGCCCCGCCGTGAGATGGCGAAGGGCGCCGTACAGCAGATAGCATAATAGTGTAATCAGGAATACGACGAAAAGATCGAGGGCTGCAATATCATAGTACACCGCCAGTACCCGCCCGATCAGCATGGTGTAGAAGAGCATGAAATACCGGGTGGGATTCCGAAAGATATGATGGCACCACCGGATCATAGGGATACCACATCCCCTGTGGCATATAATGCGGGTGCATAGGTGCAGGAGACGCCCCAGCGTCCAAGCTCCTGGACGAGGGCCGAGTCGGACTCCACGCAATACACGATATGGACGGCATACCCGCTCTTCTTGATGCCGAGGATATTGTGGGCCGCACGGGTCGTCACGGCGGCCAATACGATGGTGATGGCGCTGGTGCGGGGTATCTCATAATAATACCGCTGCAAAAACTCCAGAAAGTCCGTCTTGCCGTCGCTTTTCTGTGTGAGGCAGTACTCCAGCAGGTCCTCAAATCCCTGGGAGGTATGGACCGGAAAATGCGCGCCGTGCTCGGCATTGATATAGACATGGGTCTCCACATGGCGCCGGACCATATCCCGGACGAGGGAGAGCGCCGTGTCTATGATCCGCTCCTCGGCCTCCTCACCGTAATCGTAATTGTCCTCATGCATATCGATGAATAGGGCGGTCTCGGTCCCCGTGACCTTCTCATAATTTTTGACGAATAGCTCGCCCCGCTTGGCGCTGACCTTCCAGTGGACCCGTTTCAGGCTGTCCCCCTCCCGGTAACCGCGGATATCCCGCATGGTGTACTGGTTTTCATTTTGTCCGTGGCTGGCGTAGGTGTCCCGGTAGATGTCCGACGCCCCGGGGAACAGTCCCCTGATGGCGTGCAGCCGGGGGTAGACCTTGACGGTGAGGCCGGTGTCGATACTCGTTTGGTAGCGTACGATGCGGAATAAGTCCCATACCGTGACGGTGATCCTGCCCAGGGGGTAAATGCCCCTGGATGGAAAATGCAGGCGGACCGTTTCCCAATAATTCTCCGAGGCCGACATGCTGAAAAAGGAGCCCTTATATTCTTTATGCCCATAGGCTTCGGCGGCGCTGTGGACCCGGATATAGGGGACGGGGAGTGACACGGCGTTTATCATCTTTAAATGACAGCACACGTCCTCTCCGCAGGTGAATATACGCCCCTGGGTCTTGATGGAAAAGCCGATGCCCCGTCCTATGATCACGGCGTATAGGATGGATAGGATCAATACCGATATGGTGAGGTAGAAGATATAGTAGGGAATTACCCCGCCGAATGTGAGGGCGAGGCCCAGTGAGACGAATGCAAAGCCGATATAGACCCAGCTAAGCCTGCACATAATCCGCTTCTCGGGGAATGATGGTATTGCGCACGATCTCTGCGATGACGCCCTCGCTACTCATATTGTTGGCCCGGGCGTAGGGGGAGAGGGTGATGCGGTGGGCCAGCACGTATTCTGCGTTGTCCCGGATATTCTCCGGGCTGACATAGCGCTTGTGGTTGATATACGCCTCGGCCTGGGCCACCCGCATCAGCGCCAATGCGCCCCGAGTGCTTGCCCCCAGTGTAATGAGGTCGGTGTTTCGGGTCTTATCCACGATCTCCACGATATAGTCGGTGATGGGCTTGGAGACGTATATATCCCGGACCGCGGCCTGCATGGCGATGAGGTCTTTCTTGTGGCAGACAGGCGTTATCTCATTTAGGGGCGTATGATCCTTGTATATCTGCAGGATCTCCGACTCCCGTCTTTTATCGGCGTAGCCGATCTTGATCTTCATGGTGAACCGGTCGAGCTGGGCCTCGGGGAGGGGAAATGTTCCCTCGTATTCGATGGGGTTCTGGGTGGCCAGTACAAAGAAGGGCCGCTCCAATGCATAGGTATGGTTTCCCTCCGAGACCTGGGCCTCCTCCATGACCTCCAGAAGCGCAGACTGGGTCTTGGGAGAAGTGCGGTTGATCTCGTCGGCCAATACGATATTGGCGAAAATGGGTCCCTTCTTGTATTCAAACGCGCCGGATTTCTGGTTGTAGACAGAGATGCCGGTGATATCCGAGGGCAACAGGTCCGGGGTGAACTGTATCCGGCTGAAGGATAGATCGAAGGTCCTGGCCAGGGCCTTGACCAAAGTCGTCTTGCCCACCCCCGGCACGTCCTCCAATAGGATGTGGCCGCCGCATAGTATCCCTTTCAGTATCCGGTATATCTCGAATTGCTTGCCCCGGATGACCTTTTCGATAGTCTCCACGATCCGGTCGATGTGCATATTGTCCATGGAACGATCCCCCCTCGTATATGTGTGTATTATACCGCAGAAAGAAAAATATGTCATTGCATTATCTTGTTGGATGTATCCATGCAGGGGCTATCATGAGGATCTGTAGTCTGTATGCCATGTATTCCACTGATACGGAGGTGAAAGTTTAACAAACGATGGTCTATTTGCACAAGCCCGTCAATAAGATTAAGTAAGCCGGCTGTACCTGCGGGATACCGGCACGCGCAATTTGGGAGGTAGCGGATATGGAACCATATGATCTGTACCACGGCATAGCACAGAGGACCGGAGGGGATATCTATATCGGCGTAGTGGGGCCGGTCCGTACGGGCAAATCCACCTTCATCAGGCGGTTCATGGAAAGCATGGTACTGCCGTGCATGGAGGAGGGGCCAGGCAAAGAGCGCGCGCGGGATGAGACGCCCCAGGGCGGCGCGGGCAGGACCATCATGACTACCCAGCCATTGTTTGTGCCCAACGAGGCAGTCAATGTCACCCTGCCGGGAAACGCCCGGGCAAGGTGCCGGCTGGTGGACTGCGTGGGATACCTGATCCCCGGCGCCACCGGCCACATGGAGGACGACGAGCCCCGGATGGTGATGACTCCCTGGGCGGAGCACCACATGCCATTTACCGAGGCTGCCCAGATAGGCACCCGGAAGGTGATCGCGGAGCACTCCACCATCGGCATCGTGGTGACCACCGACGGCAGCATCACCGAGATCCCCCGCACCGCTTATCTGGAGGCGGAGGAGCGGGTGGTCAATGAGCTGAAGGCTCTGGATAAACCCTTCATCATGCTGCTCAATACCCGGTATCCGGGATCCGAATCGGCCCTGGCCCTGCGCCAGGCCCTGGAGGAGAAATACGGCGTCACGGTGCGGGCGGTGGACGTGGCCGCCCTGGACGCATCGGGAATCGAAGACATCCTCATGGATATATTGTTTGAATTCCCGGTGAGCGAGGTGCGTATCGACATCCCGGAATGGGCCTACGCATTGCCCGAGGAGCACTGGATGCACCAAGAGATCATGGCCGCGGCCCGGATATGGGCCTCCGAAATAAACCGGATCCGGGATGTGAAATCCGTTATCCAGCATATGCCCGAGGAAGGCAAACTGAAACCGCCTGCGGTGAGCGATATAGACCTGGGAGCGGGCAAAGTGGTGGTGGCCCTGAGCGCCGACAACACCCTCTTTTATCAGGTGCTGGGGGAGGCGGCCGGCCTCGATATCATCGATGATTTCAATCTGCTGAGTCTGGTCAGCGAGCTCAGCAAATCCAAGAAGGAGTACGACAAGGTGGCCAGCGCCCTATGCGATGTCAAACGCACGGGATACGGCCTGGTGTCTCCCGATGTCACCGAGATGGAGCTCGACGAGCCCGAGATCGTGCGCCAGGGGGGACGGTTCGGGGTGCGCCTGCGGGCCAGCGCGCCGTCGCTGCACATCATCCGGGCGGATATCGAAACCGAGGTGTCGCCCATCGTGGGGACCGAGAAGCAGAGCGAGGAGCTGGTCCGCTATCTGCTGGATGAATTTGAGGCCAATCCGGCCAAGATCTGGGAGACCAATATATTTGGTAAATCGCTCCATGAGCTGGTCCGGGAGGGGCTCAGTAACAAGCTGGCCCGGATGCCGGAGGACGCCCAGGGCAAGCTCCAGGATACATTGCAGCGGATCGTCAATGACGGCAGCGGGGGACTGATCTGCATCATATTGTGACGGATTTTGTACGAAACGCGTCGGGGGCGGTATCGCTTCCGGCGCATTTTTTTACGCACTATGGATGGTGAGGGGAATATGTCCGGTAAGCAGGGGAGAGACAGCGCACAGGCGATGGTATATCCCGCGCCCCTGCGGTTGGTATTGAGTTGCCAAGCGCATATGAAAAGTGATAATATGATACCAGCTTTTGAGCAAAGGCATCATTTTTTCTGGGGGTCTTATGCGCAAAAAGGTCTTTACATTTATATTATTGCTGGTCAATCTGGCCGTCATAGCAGCCATCGGTCTGCTGGACCCCCATATAAAGGACCTGGGCGGAGCGTTTCAGCGCCTCGACCTATGGTGGGTGGCGGGCGGCTTTCTCATGATGTTTCTTTTTTGGAGCATGGACGCCTTTAAATTCCTGGTGTCTCTGCATGTGACGGCCAGGGTGCCCCATCGGTTCTTTACCTATCTCAAGATAGCGATCATCGGGCAGTATTACGGCGCGATCACCCCCTTTGCCACAGGGGGACAGCCCATGCAGGTCTATTATTTCAGCCGCTACGGCGTGCCAGCGGGGACCGCCACCGCGGTGCTGATCATGCAGTATGTGATCCTGTTGATCTGCCACTGCCTGATCTATATCGTCGCGTTCATCGCCAAGTCCGGGTTGATCTTAAGCCGTGCGGCGGGGATGTTTCCCTTCGCCGTGCTGGGGCTGATACTGATCGTCGCGCTGCTCTTTGCGGTGCTGGCCATGGCCAGCCACAACAGGCGGCTCAAGCGGATCCTGTACTGGGGGCTCAAGGTCTTGCATCGCTTCAAGATCGTGAAGCGTCCCCTGCACCAGTGGCGGCGTCTCCATCACGCGGTGGATGATTTCCAAAATGGCCTTAAGATGCAGCAGGGGAATTGGAAGACCATGGCTTTATTATTCCTGCTGACCATGATACAGTTGACTTGTTTTTTCAGCGTCCCGTATTTTGTGTACCGCTCCTTTGGGCTCCATACGGCGGCATGGCTGGATATGACCTTGGTCGGGGCGTTTCTGCAGGTGATGGTATCGTATTTCCCCACCCCGGGGGCCAGCGGCGCCAGCGAGGGCGCCTTCTATATTTTCTATCCGATCTTCTTTCCCAAGCCTTTTATATTCATCGCCATGCTGATGTGGCGTATACTGAGCTATTATCTTAACATAGGGGTCGGGAGTCTTTTGGTGTTTCTGGATGGCATCCTGCATATTTCCCGGGAACGGGTCCCATTAACCGGGAAAGAACCCGTGAAAAATGCATGAAAGCATGTAGATCATGCAAAAAGGGGTTGCAAAGGATACAAGGTGCTGGTATAGTATATAATAAGTAAAGATGGGAACAGCCTGTTGGGAAACAAAGACGTTTTGAGACACAGGGTCTCTAAGGCGTCTTTTTTTATTGTTTTATTACGAAAGGAGTCATAGGTATGAGTGAAAAGATTCAAGATCTGAATGAAGTATTCGGCAGCAATGTATTCAGCGATGCATTGATGCGGGAGCGGCTGCCAAAGGCGACCTACAAGGCGCTGCAGAAGACCACCAAGGAGGGGAGCTGCTTGGATCCCCAGGTGGCGGAAGAAGTGGCCGCCGTCATGAAGGAATGGGCCATCGAAAAGGGGGCTACCCACTATACCCATTGGTTCCAGCCGCTGACCGGTTTCACGGCGGAAAAACACGAGTCCTTCATCAAGCCCACCTCTGACGGCAAGGTCATCATGGAGTTTAGCAGCAAGGAATTGATCCAGGGCGAGCCCGACGCCAGCAGCTTCCCCTCCGGGGGCCTGCGTGCGACCTTTGAGGCCCGGGGTTACACCGCATGGGACTGCACCTCTCCCGCGTTTCTGAAGGAAGAGCCCTCCGGCGCGGTGACGCTGTGCATCCCCACGGCTTTCTGTTCTTACAACGGGGAGGCCCTGGACCAGAAAACACCGCTGCTCCGGTCCATGGAAGCCCTCAGCAAGCAGGCCATGCGGATATTGAAGCTCTTTGGCAACGATACTTCCAAGCAGGTCATCACCACCGTGGGTCCTGAGCAGGAATATTTCTTAATTAATAGAGAGGATTACTTTAAGCGGAAGGACCTGGTCTACACAGGCCGGACGCTTTTCGGAGCGCCGCCGCCGAAGGGCCAGGAACTGGACGATCATTATTTCGGCGCCATCAAGGAGCGCGTGTCCGCTTTCATGAAGGAACTCAATACCGAGCTGTGGCGCCTCGGGGTCACCGCCAAGACCCAGCATAACGAAGTCGCGCCCTCGCAGTTTGAACTGGCCCCGGTCTTCACGAGCTCCAATGTGGCCACCGACAACAACCAGCTCGTCATGGAGACCATGCAGAAGGTGGCCCAGCGCCACGGTCTGGTGTGCCTGCTCCACGAGAAACCCTTCGCCCGTATCAACGGCAGCGGCAAGCACAACAACTGGTCCATGTCCACCGACGACGGGATCAATCTGCTGAATCCGGGCCACACCCCCCATGAGAACGCCCAGTTCCTGCTGTTTTTAGCCGCGGTCATCAAGTCCGTGGATGAGAACGCCGAACTGCTGCGGCTCTCCTGCGCCACCGTGGGCAATGACCACCGTCTGGGCGCCAATGAAGCGCCGCCCGCCATCATCTCGATCTTCTTGGGCGAACAGCTCACCGAGATCCTGGAGCAGATCGAGAGCGGCAATGTCACGGGAAGCAACGCCGGCGGCAAGCTGGTCATCGGGGTCAACACCCTGCCCGAGCTGCCCAAGGATGTAACCGACCGGAACAGGACATCGCCCTTCGCCTTTACCGGCAATAAGTTCGAGTTCCGCATGGTAGGCTCCTCCGACAGCATCGCGAGCCCCAATACCGTACTCAACACCATCGTGGCAGATACCCTCTGCAAGTACGCGGATATGCTGGAGAAATCCAAAGACATCAACGCCTCGGTCCAGGAGATCGTCAAGGATATGATCGAGTACAATACAAAGGTGGTCTTCAACGGCGACAATTATTCGGCGGAATGGCCGGTAGAAGCCGAGAAGAGGGGACTGCCCAATATCAAGAACATGGTGGACGCCGTACCCTATATGATCCGGAAGGAAACCATCGAGCTATTCGGCCGTCATGGGGTGCTCTCCGATAAAGAGCTCCACTCCCGGTATGAGGTCCTGCTGGAGGCCTATGCCAAGAAGATCAATATAGAGGCGCTGACCATGCTCAAGATCGCCACGCGTCAGATCCTGCCCGCCGCCGTGGAGTATACCTCCGTACTGGCTGGGACCATCAACGGCATCAATGAGACCGGGATGGCCGTGGATATGGGCGTGATGAAGAGCATGCTGGCCGAGATCTGCGCCACGCTGACATCCTTCAAGGAGAATATCTCCGCCCTGGAAAAAGCGGTGGACTATGCGGCCGAGGCCGAAGAGGACACCCTGGAATGCGCCACCCGCTACCGCGACGAGGTCTTTGCGACCATGGCCAAGCTGCGGGAGGACGGCGACAAGCTGGAGACACTGGTGGATTCCAAGCTCTGGCCCCTGCCGACCTACGGCGAGATGCTGTTCAGCGTATAACTCCTCAAAGGAGGTCCTGGCGGACCTCCTTTGAATTTTGCTTAAGGTAATAACTGCCCTTTCGGGCAGTTATTTTTTAGCGATTTGACGTACACGCCGCCAAATCGCAAGCCTGGATATAGGCCTTGGTTATATTAGGGGGTCTGGGGGCTGGATTCGGAAGTTTTTATTGTAAGGTGTAGATGCTTCGATTAATTAGCAGTAACCTCTTAGCTTCGCGTGAGTGCTCATTCATGATCCGGCGTCTTTTGATTTGCCACCCTTTCTGCTATACTACCGGTAAATGGAAAGGACAGCCCCGATGAAGGTATTACTGATCGCACTGAATGCAAGCTACACCCACACCAATCTCGCCGTCCGCACCCTGGCCCCGAGCCTGCGCAACGGGGGCCATGGGGCCGCGGTGTACGAGTCCACCGTCAACCAGCCTCTGGGCTCTCTGACGGCGGATATCGCGGCGAGGGAGTGGGACGCGGCGGCGTTCTCCTGCTATATATGGAATATCGAGGTCGTCTACAAACTCACCGCCCGATTGCATATCCTGTATCCGGATAGGCCCATCGTGTGGGGCGGACCGGAGGTGAGTTTTGACACCCCGTGGTGGATGGAGCGAAACCCTGGTGTATGCTGTATCCTCCGGGGGGAGGGGGAAGTGGTTTTGCCGGAACTGCTCTCCCGGCTGGAATACGGGCGTGGCTTGGCGGGGCTCTCCGGTGTCGCCTACCGGGACGGGGATCGGATCATCGACCAGGGGCTGGCGGAGCCGG
>ENA-ORCX01000518-ORCX01000518.1-marine-metagenome-genome-assembly--contig:-NODE-518-length-12833-cov-2.127861_pt1 | contig 12833 bp, 12 predicted proteins | sample MGYA00248630_ERZ508518 | MGnify/ENA primary metagenome ERZ508518 (study PRJEB26188, sample SAMN06268768) | marine metagenome | isolation source: Bioluminescent Bay, La Paraguera, Puerto Rico | place...
TTTAATGCCGACGGTACCTTGTCATCAGTCGATGCTGACCCTACGACGGGTGCATTGGATCCGATCACACTAAGCTTTACTGATACCACTACTTCCGAGTGGGCCAGTGGTGCTGAAACTCAAACCATTACGCTGTCACTGGCCGGTTCGACCCAAAACTCAGGTGCCTTCAACGTCGGTGCGCTGACCGTGAATGGTTTCCCGACTGGACGATTGACCGGTGTTGATGTCAGTGAGGAAGGTCTGATCCGTGCCACCTACAGCAATGGCCAGGCTGTGCCTATCGGAAAAATTGCACTGGGTGACTTTGCCAACCCGCAGGCGTTGAACAAAATCGGCAGTACCGCCTGGAAAGAAACCACCGACTCCGGGCCGGTTATAGCCGGTGAAGCCTCAACCGGCAGCTTTGGCCAGGTTCAAGCTGGCGCGTTGGAAACTTCGAACGTCGATTTGACCAAGGAACTCGTCGGATTGATCACTGCTCAGCGTAACTTCCAGGCCAACTCGAAAGCGATCGAAACCAATAACGCTATCACCCAGACTATTATTAACTTGCGTTAAGTTCGGCTTTAACCCCACTCAAATTATTGAGTGGGGTTTTTGCAAACTGGAACGAAAACTGCTTCAGATTATTCAGACCATTTTTTTGACTGCCAGTCATTTCGTTATCAGAGGCAATTGTTATGGACCGTAGTCTTTTTATCGCCATGAATGCCGCCCAGCAGACCATGCAGGCGCAGGCGACCAATGCCAACAATCTGGCCAATATCAATACCACCGGTTTCCGCGCGGATTTTGAACAGTTCCGCAGCATGCCGGTATTTGGCGAAGGTTTACCGACACGCGTTTATTCGATGACCGAGCGACCCGGCACGGATTATCAACAGGGTTCAGTGCAATCCACCGGTCGTGAACTGGATATTTCAGTCCAGGGCGAGGGTTTCATTGCCGTTCAAGGTAAAGATGGTCGTGAAGGCTACACCCGTGCAGGGGACCTGCAGATCACCGAAACCGGCCAGTTAGTGACCGGCACCGGTCTGGCGGTGATGGGTGAGGGCGGACCGATTGCGATTCCACCGGCAGAAAAGGTCGAAATTGGCAGCGACGGTACCATTTCCATCCGTCCCATCGGTGAAGCGGCGAATGCCTTAGCGGTGCTGGACCGTATCAAACTGGTCAAACCTGACCTGCAGCAGGTGTTCAAAGACAGCGACGGTTTGCTGCGGATGCGAGATGGCAGTGAAGCACCACTGGATGCCACTGTGACAGTCTCATCCGGCACTTTGGAAAGCAGTAACGTTAATGCTGTCGGTGCCCTGGTCAAAATGATCGAATTGCAGCGGCAATATGAAATGCAGGTCAAGATGATGAAAACCACGCAGGAAAACAGCGCCGCATCGGCACGTTTAATGCAAATGAATGGTTAACCGCATAAGGCGGCAATTTTTACCGCCCGGCGAGAGTAGGAGTTAAATTATGAATCAGGCTTTATGGATTGCAAAAACCGGCCTTGATGCCCAGCAAACCCGGATGTCAGTGATTTCCAATAACCTGGCTAACGTCAATACCACCGGCTTCAAACAGGATCGCGCGGTGTTTGAGGATCTGCTGTATCAGACCATTCGTCAGCCCGGCGCGCAGTCATCAGCCAGCACGCAGTTACCATCCGGTCTGATGGTCGGTACCGGTGTGCGTACGGTAGCCACTGAGAAAGTCCACACGCAGGGAAATATTCAGCAGACCCAGAACGCACTCGATATTGCGATTCAGGGCCGCGGCTTTTTTCAGATTCTGATGCCGGATGGCACTTTGTCCTACACCCGTGACGGCACATTCCAATTAGATAATACCGGCCAGATGGTCATGTCCAACGGCTACCCTCTGGAGCCTGGCATTACGATTCCGGAAGACGCTCAAAGCATTACCATTGGTTCTGACGGTACAGTGAGCGTGCTGCAGGCCGGTGATGCGGAACCAACCATTGTCGGCAACCTGGATTTGGCTGATTTTGTGAATCCGACAGGGCTGCAACCGATAGGTGAGAACCTGTTCAGAGAGTCCGGTGCCAGTGGCCCGCCGATTCTGGGAACCCCCGGTCTGGATGGTTTTGGTACCACTGTCGGCGGTGCCTTGGAAACTTCTAACGTCAATGTGGTGACAGAACTGATAAACATGATCGAAACTCAGAGAGCTTACGAGATGAACTCAAAAGCGATCTCAACTTCCGATCAGATGTTGCAATACGCCAGTCAAAATCTTTAATTTCTCTCATTATAAGCCGGCCATTCTTGGCCGGCTTTTTTTATGTGCCTTATTTCTATCTTCTGGCACAAAGTCTGCAAGCATCTCTCTGCAAAGCTTTTTTGTGGAGAGTTATGATGAAATTTACGGTGCCATTTATATTGTTGTCTGCCGCCTTACTGGCCGGTTGTAACAGCAATACCGTCAAGCGCGATCCGGCCTATGCTGCCGTGCGCCCGGTGCCGACACAGCTGGAAGAACGAAATGACGGGGCGATTTTTGACGTCCGTAATAACATCGCCCTGTTCGAAGATTACCGTGCCCGTCGCGTCGGCGATATTTTGACGGTCCGGCTCGAAGAACAGACCGATGCTGAGAAAGAGACCGAAACTACGGTCAATAAGAGTAACAGTACCAATATTGCCAACCCCACCATTTTCGGCGCCAGTCCCCAATTCAGTCTGCCCAGTCAGCTGCCGCTGGATAACACCAGCAACAACAACCTGGCATTTGGTTTCGGTTCGGAAACCGATTTTGAAGGTGAAGGCGAAAGTGAACAGAACAACCTGCTGTCGGGCAATATCAGCGTCTCGGTGGTTGAGGTGCTGGCCAACGGCAATATGGTCATTCGTGGTGAAAAAGTCATCACCATCAATCAGGGCAATGAATACATACGCCTCTCCGGGATTGTCAGTCCGCGGGATATAGAGGCAGATAATTCCGTTTCATCGGTAAGAATTGCCGATGCGCAAATCGCTTACACCGGTGACGGTCCTACCAATGATGCCAATGTGATGGGCTGGCTTAGCCGTTTCTTTGCCAGTGCGCTGATGCCGTTCTGAGGATAAGTAAGATGAATATCAAAATTGTATTGGCAACCTTGCTGTTGATGGCATCCGGCCTGGCTCAGGCGGAACGCGTCAAGGATCTGGCTTCGATTGCCGGGGTCCGTTCTAACCAATTGATTGGTTACGGTCTGGTCGTCGGTCTGGATGGCAGTGGTGATAAAACCAAGTTTACTGGTCAGAGTCTGCGTAATTTCCTGGTGGAAATGGGGATTAACATTCCGCCTGGTACGGATCCCAAAAGTAAAAATGTGGCCGCGGTGTCGGTGCATGCCGATTTACCGCCTTTTGTAAAACCGGGTCAAACCATTGATGTCACCGTTTCTTCCCTGGGGGATGCCAAAAGCCTGCGGGGCGGCAGCCTGTTGATGACACCATTGAAAGGTGCCGACGGTAATATTTATGCGATGGCTCAGGGTAACCTGGTGGTAGGGGGCTTTGGTGCCGATGCTGCCGACGGTTCACGGGTCACTGTCAATATCCCCAGTGCCGGTCGGGTGCCGGGTGGTGCAACAGTTGAGCGTACTGTCAAAAATGCTTTCAACGTCGGCGACCATATCGTGTTGAATCTGCATCGTCCTGATTTCACCACCGCCAGTCGTCTGACTGATGCGATCAACCACACGCTGGGTAAAGGTACGGCGAATTCAGTGGATGCGTCTTCAATCAGAGTGAATGCGCCGCGTGACCCCAGTCAGCGTGTGCCTTTCCTGTCATTGGTAGAAAACCTGGAACTGAGTCCGGGTGAAGCACCGGCCCGTGTGGTTGTGAACTCACGCAGTGGTACCGTGGTAATAGGCCAGCATGTGAGAGTCACGCCGGCTGCGGTTACCCACGGCAACCTGTCGGTCACGATTTCCGCTAATCCCGAGGTCAGCCAGCCTAACCCGCTGTCACAGGGACAGACTGTGATTACGCCTAACTTCGATGTCGAAATCAGTGAGGAAGACAGCCGGATGTTTGTGTTCGACCCGGGTGTCTCGCTGGATGAGATTGTCCGTGCAGTGAATCAGGTGGGGGCCGCGCCCGGTGATCTGGTTGCCATACTGGAAGCACTGAAACAGGCCGGTGCTTTACGTGCTGAGCTCGTGGTGATCTAAGCATGGCGCTGGAATCCAAAATCGCCCAGTCCGCGATCGACTTTCATGGTCTGAACCAGCTTCGTCAGCAGGCGGGGCAGGGCCAGAATGAACAGCAGACACTGCGTCAGGTCGCCGGTCAGTTCGAGTCACTGTTTGTCAACATGATGCTCAAGTCGATGCGTCAAGCGAGTCTGGCTGAAGGCCTGTTTGATTCCGAGCAGAGCAAAATGTATCAGGATATGGCCGATCAGCAACTCGCTTCCGATTTATCGATGCGAGGCGGTCTTGGGCTGCAGGATGTGATCATGCGTCAGCTTGGCGGAGCGCGTTATGCCAACAGCGCTGAAGCGGTTCCGGGTCAGACCTTTAGTATTGATACCGTCACCGTGCGACCGTCTTTAGGCATCCGAGTTAACGAGAAGATTATCGAACAGATCCGTGAAGCCAAACCGCAACCCTTGGCAGAAGACACTGAGATCGTGGAAACCGATATGGCGAACATGCCGAAACGCTTCAACTCGCCTGAGGAATTTGTTGAAAAACTCTGGCCTTATGCTGAGCGTGCCGCTGAAAAACTCGGCGTTGCACCCGAAGTTATTCTGTCTCAGGCCGCGCTGGAAACCGGCTGGGGTAAATTTATTCTGGCTGATCAACAGGGCAGCAGCTTTAACCTGTTCAACATCAAGGCGCATCGCTGGGACGGTGATACCGTCGCGAAAAATGCCCTTGAGTACCGTGATGGCAAAGCACTGCATGAGCAATCACAGTTCCGTGCTTATGATTCTTATCAGCACAGCTTTGATGATTATGTGCGTTTCCTGCAAACCCAGCCCCGTTACAGCCAAGCGCTGCAGCATGTGGGCGACCCGAATGCTTTCATCGAGCAGTTGCATAAAGCAGGCTACGCTACTGACCCGCAATATGCCGACAAGATTAAACGCATTATGAATAGTGACACGCTGGCACAGATGTCACTGGATATGGATTTGTTCTGACAGATGCTGAGTCTGAGACGAGGAACTAAGCAATGAGTATTCTGAATATTGGTACATCGGCGTTAACTGCAGCGCAGACAGCCCTGTCGACCACCAGTAATAATATCAGCAACATCAACACGGAAGGCTACACACGTCAGCGTGCCGAACAGGTCACGCGGCCAGCCAATTACGAAGGTAATTTCTATCTTGGCTCGGGTGTGACAGTCAACAGCGTCGAGCGCATCTACGACAGTTTTCTGGCAACGCAGGTCAGAAGTTATACCTCGCAGGAAGCGCAGCAGGATAGCTTTTTGTCTTATTCCCGCCAGGTGGATAACCTGCTCGGTTCTTCAGAACTTGGCATCAACGGCGGTCTGGATGCTTTTTTCGGCGCGGTGCAGGAAGTCGCCAACGATCCTACCTCAATATCTGCCCGTAAAGTCATGCTGACTGAGGGCGAACTGCTGGCAAGCCGCTTTAATACGCTGGATTCACAGCTGACTCAACTGACCAGTGATGTCGATAATGATATCGCCGTCGGTGTCGATGACATCAATAACATTACCCGTGGTATTGCCGAACTTAACCAGGCGATCCTGGAAGCGGAGGGGGCCAAGGGAAGTCCCAATGATCTGCTGGACAAACGGGATCAGTTAATTAACAAACTGTCTGAATATGTGTCGGTCACCACAGTGCCGCAGAGCAATGGCACTGTGAATATCTTTGTCGGTAATGGCCAGGGGCTGGTGGTTGGCACCACACAGGTTGACCTCAACACGATCAGTGACAGTTCCTTTGATCCGCCACGGCTGAATATCGGTTTCGGTTCAACTCAAACAGATATTACCAACCAGATCACTGGCGGTAGTCTGGGGGGCGCTTTGCAGTTCCGCAACAATATTATCGATAACACGCGGGCTGAACTGGACTTACTGGCCGAATCGATAGTGACCGCCTTCAATACCGCTCACAGCAATGGTTTTGATCTCGATGGTAATGCGGGCGGTAACTTTTTTGACCCGACCGGTACCACAGCGGCGGATATCAATGTAGTGCTGACCGATCCTCGACAGATTGCCGCTTCATCGGGCACCAATATCGGGACCGGTAATAATGAAAATGCGCTGGCCCTGGCAGATTTGCAAACGGATAACACCCTGGTTCAGGTCAGTGCCGGCCCACCCCCGGTCACCCGTTCTCTGGCGGATCAATATGGTGTGATTGTCTCCGACGTGGCGACCCGCACCCGTCAGGCCGAGGTCAGCCAGGAAACCCAACAGGCTTTGCTGCAACAGACCAAACAGCGTTTTGACAGTGTATCGGGCGTCAACCTTGATGAAGAAGCCGCTGATCTCATCAAATATCAGCAGGCTTACCAGGCAGCGTCACAGATTATCGTCGTGTCCAACACGATTTTTGACACGCTTATTAACGCGGTCTAGGAGATCGTTATGCGTATATCCACCAATTACATTCAACAACAAAGTGTCGAGGCCATGCTGCGCCAGCAGACTGAGCTGGCCAAAACGCAGCAGCAGGTGTCTACCGGTGAGCGTCTTCTGGCCCCTTCCGATGATCCTGTTGCAGCGGTCAGAATTCTCGGTATTGAGCGTGACTTGAACCTGACTCAGCAATATCAGGGCAATGCCGATGTGGCTGAAAACAAGCTCAGCGTCACCGATGGTGTGCTCACCAGCGCGGTGGACATTATGCAACGCATACGTGAACTGGCGGTGCAGGGCCTGAACGACACCAATGATGCCAATGCCCGGGCCGGTATTGCCGAAGAAATCAGTCAGCTGAATCAGAGCTTGCTAAGTCTCGCCAATACGACGGATGCCAACGGCGAATACCTGTTTTCAGGTTATCAGTCCAACACCCAGGCGTTCGATCCGACGACTTATGCCTACAATGGTGACGACGGCCAGCGTAATGTGCGAGTGGGTGGTGGCTTTCTGGTGGAAGTCAGTGAGCCTGGTGATCAGATTTTTGTCAGTACCAACCTGGATGGTAACACCCAGGCCATTTTTCAGACCATTGATGATTTCGCCACCGCGCTAAATAACAACGATTTGTCGACTGCGCCCAATAACGGTGACTTTCTCACTAATATGGACACCGCACTGGGGCAGGTCTTCGGTGCCCGCACCAACGTCGGCACCCGAATGAATGCGATTGATCAGCAACGTGCTGTCAATGAAGCCAGCATCGCCAGCCTGGAAACCAATCGCTCGCAACTCGCCGACCTTGACTATGCGGAAGCGATCACACGTCTCAATCAGCAATCTGTCGGCCTGCAGGCCGCCCAGCAGGCTTATGTTAAAGTGCAGGGACTGTCATTGTTTAACTTTATTTAGTTTCTGGGACAAAAAACATGACTGATTCGTAGAGGCTTTCCGTGTAATGCCGGAAGAAAATGTCATAGTCATTGCGGACTGACATAATAAATTCCGGAATTTTCCAGAAGTCATCAGGGTGGTGATAAACCGCGACCGCAAGTTTAGGATGATATTCTCGTATGGTTTCGCAGGCTCCTTTTAATGCCTCATATTCCCCACCCTCAATATCGATTTTTATAAAGCTTACAGGACCTGATAAAACTTTATCCAACATATCAAGTTTTATGCTGACATTGCCGCTGGCTGAGATTGATGACCCCGATCCGGACTGGGAGAAAGAAACTTTTCCAGTGTGGTTGGATAATCCTACCTCATGGAAGAAAATATTTTTTTTACCCTCTAGACGTTGGCGGGCGACCGAAATATTTTCGGGATCGGGTTCAAAAAGGTCGACGCTTGTATAGCCGGGACACTGTTGAATAAATGACTCAGTTGTAAATCCATCATAAGCACCGATATCGACAAACGATTCTCCAGCCTGTTTCAGGTTAAGAAAACTTTCAAAATATTGTTCATCTTCACGTGTGGTGAAGCCTTGCATTTTAGTCACATCCAGTGAAACCCTAAAATTGAGCACTTTCTCAAATTCTTGTTGCGAGCGGGTATCAGCAAGCAGGCTGAATATGTGCTCATACTTCTTGCTGTTTTCCTTATATGCCGCCGCTGTATTGCCCTCAAACGGGATAGGAACCAGAGGGAGCCGGGCATGTTTATAAAATGAAAAATAGTGCAAACAAGTCAGACCATAACTGCCGACTTTGTTCAATGCCGTTAGCGGACTGCCGCCTGAGAGAACTAAAACAAGCGCATCGGCGGGCACCTTCTCAAGTGGAGTAAATGGGATGCCCCAATAATCGTTATCAGAGGCTTTTTCGTCTATGATGCCATCAATTTTGACAGCACTGATGATGGCATCTGCAAATACGTTGTTGCCAAATAGATATTTTGGTCTGTTTGAGTGGTGAAATGCATCGATGAAAGTTAATGCCAATTGTTTTACGTCACCTGAACTCTCTTTGATGCTGAGTGTGTTTTTCATTCAACAGCGACCCATGAGTGAGTATGTGATGATTTGGTCATGGCTTCTAACATGAGCAGGCCTTGTTTTGCCGTTGTGATATCAAAAACATGTTCAGTAAGTACTGGCTTTCTGTCTAGTTTATAGTTGTGAAGTGAGCTGGCGATATCAACATAGTGATTGGCAAATGCCTCAATAAAGCCTGAAGGGTGCCCTGCCTTAAAACGGTTATATCTTGCCTGATCGCAGATGTTGGCATCAGTGCTGGCCCGATCCAAAATCGTTCTATGCCCGGTGTTGTCGGAGAGGAAAAGTTCTTCAGGCTGTACCTGAACCCATTCTGCGGAACCGGTCGTTCCATAGACTCTGACTTTTAAGCCATTACGATGTCCGATGGCCACTTTGCTGAACCAGATATTGCAGAGAATATCGTTTGAGTATTTTGCAATACAAGTCGTGTTATCAACGATTTGTTTGAAGGCGCCGAAGCTGTTTTGTACTGCGACAACCTCTTCGGGCTCTTCATTAGTCAAATAGCCGAGCATGTGGTGGATATGAACACCAAGATCCAGAGAAATGGTGGGGATAGGGCCATCATGCAGACGCCACTCTTGAGGAATAATAGGCTTGCCGTCTTTGCTAAGCCTTGAGAATCCCTCTTGCGGCATTTCGACATGAACTTGTTCAATTTTTCCTAGCTGACCCTGAGCAATCAGTTTTCTGAGCTCCCTGAGTATTGGATAGCCTGTGTAATTGAATGTGACAGTCAAAAAGCCCTGTGTTTTTTCTAATATTTGTTCAATTTCGGCTGCATCTGCACTTGAGCCGGCAAGCGCTTTTTCACATATGACGGGCAGTTTTGCCTCCAAACATGTAATAACGTCTTGTTTGTGATGGGGAGTTGGCGTCAATATGATAATGGCATCCAGGTTATTCGATTCCATCTTCAAAAGTTCAGACAAAGAAGGATAACCCCTGTCTTGGTCAACCCCATACTCAAGTGCTGTTTGCTGATTGATATCGTCATGTCGGCTGAAACAGCCGGCAACCAGTCGGAACCTGTTATCCATTTCCAATGCAATTTTATGAACGCGGCCGACAGCAGAGTTTACCCCTCCTCCCAGAAACGCGACCTTTAATGGTTCAGCCATGTACTACCTTTCATCTAATGTTGAAGTGCTCAGCCAAATGTGGCGATCGTTCAAATAACTCATCCGTAGTTTCAAATTCAGCAAAAATAATGCCTGCTTTGTCATAAGGTGCAGCATCCAGGTAATGACCACTGTCTTTCAGCGGCACGGAAATCAGCTGTTGTGCCTGTATGTTTGAGCTGAAACACTGAAAATACCGGCCTTTTTCGACAGATAAGGTATGCCGGGCGATATTATGGAATGACCGTGGTTGGGAAGGCGGGACCAATTTTTCTTTGATAAATGGCTGTACATACAGCTTCCAGTAATCGACTTCTGTTGCAAGCTGAACCATCGTGCCATATAAATCGCCGGGCGCGCGTCTCATGCATTCGATAATCCAAAACTGGTCATCTTTCACTATCAGCTGGGTATGTAACAGACCATCGTTCAAAGCGAGTTTACTGATCAGTGCCTTCATGCATTCACTGACACGGGCCTGGAGCCCGGCTGACAGGCGTGAGGGGATATTGGAGCAATCCACTTGATAGGGATATACCGAACAAAATTCATCTGCCATGATTTCGAAGATTATTTCACCGTTGGCAATAAAACAGGAATGACTGTGCAAGCTGCCGTCAACAAACTCTTCTATGACAATGGTCTCTGCATTTGAAGATTGAAAGGCATGGTCAACGGCCATGTTCAACTCAGAAGACTGCATGACCTTGGTGATGCCCCGACCACTGAAACTATCAACAGGTTTGACCAGAGCAGGCATTTTCAGCGGACTTAAGTCAGCAAGCCCGCCTTTTTCCAATTGCACTGAGTAAGGAACAGGAAAACCATGAGCCTGGGTGAACTTTCTGAATAGGTCTTTATGGTGAAGAAGCCTGGTAGTTTCATAGGTGTCAAAACCAGGATAGTCAAGCTGTTCAGCAACCCAGGCACAGGACATGTAAGAGTAATCATTACAGCTGGGAACAATAAAATCGAAGGCTTCCCGTCGAACCAATTCATACAAGTCTTCTTTGATCGCATAGTTAATAGCATATGAATGCTCAACATAACGATGGCATGGATCGGAAGATAAGTTGCCACATACCGATAGCGTTAAGTCTCGTTGCTTCAATACGTTAAACAACGGCACGGCGCTGAAACTCGTTCCCACCAGTAGTGCTTTTGAAGACATACAGCACTTTCCTTACCAGAAAAAGCTAAATCATACAGTACAATGCAGAAGGAAAACGGCGCACCACACTATTCAATGTCAAAACTGGCTCATTTTGTGCTTAAGTATTAACGGTGCATTGTTACTTCTGAAAGTGGGGGGAATTGTGAGTCTACAAAAATGCAAAATCATTGATCTGCCAAAAATAGTGGATCCCAGAGGCAGTTTAACGTTTATTGAGAATTCTAGACATATCCCTTTCGATATCCAGCGCGTTTACTATTTGTATGATGTGCCCGGCGGTGCAGAGAGGGGCGCTCACGCTCATAAAACATTGCATCAATTCATCGTCGCCATGTCTGGAAGCTTTGATGTTGTGCTGGATGATGGTGAAAGCCAAAAACGTTTCCACCTTAACCGCTCATTTAATGGTTTGTATGTATGCCCCATGATGTGGCGGTATCTGGATAACTTTTCTTCAGGCGCTGTCTGCATGGTGCTGGCATCGGGTGTGTATGACGAAAGTGACTACTTCCGGGATTACAGAGCGTTTCTAACTGCGGTTCAGCAACGTTAGCCGTATTGCTTTTCTGTATCAACTGCACCAAGGACAGCATTGCGATGATTTCCCGGTCCCGCCATTTCGTTGTCTTCAACACAATTTAATGTCTCTGCGTTTTTGAACGATATAAAGAGGGTATGGCCTGCATAGAGCGGGCGAGTTTTCTATGAAGATGGTTTTGCATGTTCTACAGCTATAATCCGACAAAAATTCTAAACGGCATCGGCGCACTTGAAGCAATGGGACGTGAGTTGCATGGCGTGAATGATGTCGTGGTGCTTCATGGCGATTCATTAGCGCGGCATGCAGGTATGCTCGAGCGTATCAGTAGCCAGTTAGCTGGCAAGCAAGTTGATTTTGTCAGAATTCCTGTGGGTGACCCGAGCTTGGAAACGGTGTCAGACATAGCCCGTCAATTTATTGGCCGCAGACCTTTTTTATTGGGTGCCGGCGGTGGCCGGGTGCTGGATTTCACCAAGGCCTTTGCCGTCTATCTGGGAAATGACTTTATTGGAGATGAGCTTTTTTCGAGCGATCATTTTTCCTGGAAACACACATTACGTCTTGGGGTTGTGGCCACACGCCCCGGTTCCGGCTCGGAGTCTAATAATGCATTTATTTTAGGTGATGAAAAGGGTTGGAAAACAAGTTTGTTTTCCCTGTTTACATATCCGGCATTTTGTATTCACGATCCGCTTTTCTTTGAAACCTTAAGTTCACTGGAATACTGCTTTGGGCTGTTTGATGCGCTGATCCATGTGTTAGATCAGTTCGTCGTTGATCGTCATGACTCCCTGATTGTTGATGAATTGGCGCTGTCCTATCTCAAGATGTTAGGCACGTTGGCGCAGGCAGGCCACGATCCGCAAATAAGGCACTTTCAACAGCTTGCCTGGTTAGGCGCCATGGTTTCTTCAGGCATTCTGACGCGCGGCGTGGATGCAAGCTGGCGATGTCATGAATTGGCGCATGCACTGGCGAGCGTGACGCATTCGGCACATGGGGTGAGTTTGGCTTTTCTGGCATCAGCTGTATTTGAGAAAAACTGCGCCTCGCCCACGCGTTTCCAGCGCGCGCTGGAAAGTCTGGCCTCGGGTTATGGCAATGAAAAAAACTTGACCATGCAGACATTTATTAATGCGCTTTTTGGCGGCGCTGTTCAGATCGAGATATCAGAGGATCTGGCAGCTTTGTCGAAGCAGCTGGAACAACATTGCCCGCAATATAGCGCAAATCTGATAGAAGAAATTTTAAGGAGTTCGCTCCATGAATATTAATACGATGACACCCGCTGATGAATTAAGAGCAGATGCAAAGTTAAAGACGGCATCAGTCACGCTTGACAGTTTTCGCAAACTGGCCAGTGGTAAAGCGATTTATATTTTGTCAGTCAACCTTGAGGGCATGG
>ENA-ORCX01000519-ORCX01000519.1-marine-metagenome-genome-assembly--contig:-NODE-519-length-12822-cov-3.415692_pt1 | contig 12822 bp, 10 predicted proteins | sample MGYA00248630_ERZ508518 | MGnify/ENA primary metagenome ERZ508518 (study PRJEB26188, sample SAMN06268768) | marine metagenome | isolation source: Bioluminescent Bay, La Paraguera, Puerto Rico | place...
GATCATCGACCTGGACATCATATCCCTCCCAGCGCCCGCCGCGGGAACCGGGGCCGGAGGAACGGGTCTCGGTGACCACCACCGGGCCGCCGCCCATACCGCCCAGACTGCTCCAATCCATGGCGGAGGAGGACACCGGCACCAGCACGGTGTCGCCGGCCTCTAGGCCGCTCACGATCTCGGCATACTGCTCATTCATCATACCGACCTCGACATACTGGACGGTTCCCCCGCCGTTGGCCAAGGAGTCCGCCATATTTTCCACCAAGGCCTGCCGCTCCTCGTCGGTCATATCCGCGATATTTCTACCGCCTGTGATATCTGCCTGACTGCCTTGGTCTTCGCCGTTTTCTCCCTGCAGCAGCACATAGGGGCGATCCCCCTGGTACTGGATGGCCGCCAGGGGCAGGATGACGACGCCCTGCCGCCTATCCACCAGTATCTCCGCGCTGGCGTTCATCCCGATCCGCAAGCCGCCGGTTTCCTGGATGGTCAGAGTCACGTCATAGGTGGTCACGCCTCCCATGGCCTGACCCACCTGGCTGATCCGGGACACACTCCCGGTATAGGATTCGTCGGGGAGGGCGTCGATGGAGATATCGGCGCTCTGGCCGACCTGTACCGTGCCGATATCCAGCTCGTCGATGGCGACGATCAGGTCCATGGCGTCCAGGGGGGATATCTGCGCCGCGGTCAGGTCTCTGACCAGCTCCGTATCATTCACCGCGGTCAGCACCCCGTCCGCCGTGGCGATGATCTGGGGGGAGGCGTCTTCCAGCTCAGATAGCTCCTCTCTGGCGTCATTAAGGTCCTCTCTTTTGTCCTCAATGCCGCCGGTAACCGCCGAATCGTATTTCAATAGCCGCTGTCCCTTGGCCACGCGCTCGCCGGCCCGGACATACACCGCGTCGATCTCGCTCTGGCCGGTAATGGTAACCGCGTTTTTCGCAACCAGAGTCCCGGTCCCGATCTCCTCTTTTCCGGATATATCCTCTATGGTGACGCTGATCCCGGAGGGAATATACGCCGCGGTCTCGGCGGTACTGGTGCCCCCGGCCACGGTCACCACTTCCCCATTGACCGCGTCGTATCCGTCGGCGAGGATACGGACATAATCACCGACGTCCTGCGCATATCCGCCGGAGGGTGAGAATGTAACGGCCATGGTCTCGTCCGGTGCGATCACCATATAACAGCCGTAGACCTGGTTGATCCGGCTGACATCGCTGCCCGGCTGGACATAGACCTCCTTGACAACGCCGTTTATGGGAGAATAGGCGATACTGGTGTCCATCTCGTCCTGGTAATTGTCTATGGCGGTCTCGAGCTCTTCGATCTTGCCCTCCAGGGCGTCGACCTCTTCATCGTACCGGTCGGTATCCATCACGCCCAGAATATCGCCTTTTTTGACCTCGTCGCCTATATCGTAATACCATTCCGCCACCGTCCCGGACATGGGGGCGGGAACATTGACCGAATCGGTCGGGGCCAAAGACCCGCTGCCATATACGGTCAGATCGAGATCGCCGATGGACGCCTGTTCCTGCTGGTATGCGGGCATCATCGCCTCCAGGGCTTTTTTCGCCCGGTTGACCCCGACGATGACGATCACGATGAGTATCACCAGGGCCAGTGACGTCCATATGATCCATCTTCTTTTTTTGCGCGGTTTCATACAACCCTCCAGGTTTATTAACTTAGTCAGGGATATCTTAACTGGAAAATGTGATCAGCATGTGATATCCCTGCGATATTGCTGAAAAGCCCGGTTTCAGGCGGCAGCATTACTGTATATGCCGATTATATACAGATATAACAGTCCAGTCAATCTCCTTTTTAATGATTTATTCCATCTTTGCCGGATGGATATACAAATACGGGGAATCCATACAAAAGGGCACTGCACTGCGGAGGGTCAAGTCATATGGCCGCTACAATAAACAAGAGGCCCGGCCGGGCCTCTTGTTTATTAATATACGGATCGATGGCACATCCTACGAGGACTTGAAATACCGGCGCAATAATCCCTGAAATACGCTGCCGTGACGGGCCTCGTCCCGGGCCATCTCCCTGACGGCGTCACGGATATGGGGCAGGCCCTGTTTCTCGGCCAAAATGGCGAGATCGACCTTGCCCGCGCAGGCGCCGTGCTCGGCGGCGGCCCGCATCTTGAGATTGGCGCGGGTATCGGCGGAAAGCGCCTCGCCCAGCATCTCGCCGAAAAGGGCGGCATGTCCCGCTTCCTCCCAGGCGATCCGCTGATAGGCCTCGGAGATCTCCGGGAAACCCTCCCGGTCGGCCTGCCGGGCCATGGCCAGATACATCCCCACTTCGGTACATTCTCCCTGGAAATGCTCCTTCAGCCCGGTTTTCAGGGCCTCATCGGCCTCGGCGGCGGCACCCACACGGTGCTGGTCAGCCCAATCGTCCTCCGCCGTATCGATCTGATTGAATTTCTCCCGGGGCGCCATGCACTGGGGACAGCGCTCGGGCGGCTCTTGTCCCACATGCGTGTATCCGCATACGGTACATACCCATTTTCCCACTGGTTTACTCCTCGTCCATCTTCTCAAATTTCTCCTTGGGGGCGCCGCACTGGGGGCATACTTCCGGCGGTTCTTCTCCCTCATGTACATATCCGCAAACAACACAAATCCACTTCATATCCGATCCTCCTCTCCTCATTTTACCCGATCCATCCTATGGACAACCAAAAAGGACAGCGCTTTTTCAGTCTGTTGACATTATTTTCTTGACTATCGCTGCGCCTCGTTTTACAATCGTCTATAGCGCCTTTAGGCGGCATCGGGGTTTCAAGTCATTATACCGCAATCTATACAATTGGGAAAGAATTCATGGACCATGCATTGACCAAAAGACAAAATCCCATACAGTTGAGCGGATCCATCATCAAGCTCGCCATGCCGGCTATCGGTGAGATGGCCCTGTCCACCTTCGTGGGGATCGCCGATACCCTGATGATCAGCTACCTCATCGGATACCATGCGCTGTCCGGAATCGGATTCGCCAATCAATTGTACAATGCGCTGATCTTTGTATTCACCGCGTTCAATACCGGGGCCACCGCCATGATCGCCCGGTACTATGGGGAGAAAAATACCGAGGGGATGAGCCGTGTGGCGGGACAAGCCATCCTCATCAATCTCATGCTGGGCGTCACCATCACGACGGTGAGCGCCGTATTCGGACGGTCGATCCTGACCGGGGTCTTTGAGATGGCCCCGGATGTGGCCCGGGTCTCCCTGCAGTATTTCTATATCGTATTGATCGGCCAGGTATTTATGTTCTTTTCCTTCTCCAGCGCCGCCATACTCCGGGGCGCCGGGGATACCCTGACCCCCATGCTGGTCAACGGGGGAGCCAATCTACTCAATATCATCGGCAATTATGTATTGATCACGGGTCTGGGACCCTTTCCCGAGATGGGGGTGGCGGGCGCCGCCGTCTCCACCGTGGGCGCGCGGGTGCTGGCGGCCTTGGCGTTCGCGTATATCATCCTGGTGAGGCACAAGAAATTTCAGATCCGGATGCTCCATGTGAGGATCAGCCGGCCGGTGTTTTCCAAGCTCTTTCAGATCAGCTATCCCGGCGGCATCGAGCAGCTGATGATGCACGGATCGTTCCTGCTCATGTCATCCACCGTATCCACACTCGACACCCTGTCCGAGGCGGCGTTCCGTATCTGTCTGCAGATCGAATCCATCTCTTTTATGCCCGCCATCGGTCTGGGGGTGGCCACCGCCACCTTGGTCGGGAAAGCCCTGGGTGAGAGAGACAGCGCCAAGGCTGCCACCATCGCCTGGACGGCCAGCATACTCGGCGTCCTATGGGGCCTGATGATATGCCCGGTCTACATATTTGCGGCGCGGCCCATCGTCGGGCTCTTCACGCCGGACAGCGCCGTTGTACTGGCTGCGGTCCCCGCCATGACTTTCATCGGGATCAATCAGCCTATTTTAAATTTTCACGTCATATTGAGCGGGGGCCTGCGGGGCGCGGGGGACACCATGACGGTGATGATCGTATCCGCCGTCCGGATATGGGTATTCTTCATGCCGGCGGTATGGGTGCTGGTCCGCGTCCTCGATCAAGGGATCGCAGGCTGCTGGCAGGCGGAGGCCCTCTCCCTGCTGGTGGTATCCGGCGCGCTGGTGGTGCGGTATCTAGGGAAGAAATGGACCCGCATCAATGTCCATGCGGATACCGAAATAGAGCCCGTCGCAAAGACCGCATAAGCAGAGCTGCATAAATCCCATGATCACATCAACCGGTATTGCGCCAGACTGTCTTCACCGTACTGCTCTTCTTCATACGCCTCGATCAACGGCAGATAAATATCGAATATGGTCCCCTCCCCCGGCTGGCTGAATACATTGATGGCTCCGTGGTGGGCCTGCACCGTGCCGAACACCATGGAAAGGCCCAGGCCGGTCCCCTTGCCCGCGGGCTTGGTGGTGAAGAAGGGCTCAAAAATCCGCCTGATGGTGCCCTCGCTCATCCCGCTGCCGGTATCTGATATGCTGATACGGATATATTCCCCCGGTTCCAGGCGCTGGGAGTACTGAAATACCTGAGTCTCCTCCACATAGGCGCACTGGGTCTCGATGGATAAGAACCCGCCCTCGGGCATAGCGTCCCGGGCATTGATGGCGAGATTGAAGATAGCGTTCTGCATCTGGTATATATCGCCCCGTATCTCGCTGTGGCGGGCGTGGAGGAATGTCTGGATCGATACATTGGGCGACAGGCTGTGCTGGAGCAGCTGGACAGAGGATTCGATGACCTCGTGGGTATCCATCCGGGTATACTCGATGGGGCGCTTCCGGGCAAAGGCCAGCAGATTGTCGATCAGCTCCTTGGTCCCCTTGGTGGCGTTTTCCACCCGTTTGATGTATTCATAGGCCTTGCTATCCCGGCTCACCGACTCCTCGATCAGGGCGAGGTTGCCCAGCGTCACCATCATCTGATTTTTAAGATCGTGGGCCAATCCCCCGGCGATCTGGCCGATGGCCATCATCTTTTCCATCTGGGTCCGCTGTTCCTCCTGGTTCCGATACTCTGTCCGGTCCTCGATCACCAGCACGTACCCCTCCCGCTCCCCGGCGGCGCCGACGACCGGCCGGATCCGCAGACGCCAGAATCTGCCGGACAGTGTCTCGATCTCCTCGGTGGTGACATTGCTGCCCGACGCATCATCGACCGCGGCGATGAGCCCGTAGATATCCTGCTCGGGCCCCATTATTTCCTGAAAGGACTTATCCCGGATATCCCTCAGCGAACAATTGAATAGCCGGCAGGCGGTGGTGTTTGCCATCAAAACGCGCCAATCCAGGGCCAGATACAGCATGGCGTCCGGGATGCTGTCCAAGATGGCTTCTTTCTGCTCCTCTTCACTGGTAATCCGCCGGTTCTTCTCCGCCAATACCTCCACCATCCTTTTTTCCTCAGTCAGATCGAAACTGATGCCGATGTACCGCATGGGCTTGCCCAGTGCGTTGGTCTGTATGGAGTATCCCTTGGTGATGACCCATCGATACCCGTCATCCCGTGTCCGTATCTTGTGCTCGCAGGTAAAGGAATTGGGGCGTTTACGTCCCTGTATTTTGCGCACGATAGAGCGGGCTCTCTCCCGCCCCTCCGCATCCATATGATCCAGCCATGCCTCGATCGTCTCGGGGAACTCGTAGGGGTCATACCCCAGTACGCGATAGGTCTGGGCCGACATGGCGATCCGGTCCTCGTCGGGCACGATCTCAAACCAGCCCATCCGCATCCCCTTGGAAGCAAAGCCGATCCGCCGCCTGTCGGCGCTCAGGCTGAGCTCCTCGATCCTAGACACCATCACAACCAGCATGGTGATAAGAAATAAAAATCCTGTGCTCAGAAGAAACAATAAACTCCCAATCCCTCGAATAAATGATACCATGATCCATATCCCTTGGACAAACCAACAGAGCAATAAAAATCCAAGAATCCGCCAATACAATGCGCCGTGGCTGCGCGGCAGCAGAAAAAACTGAATACCGGTGAAGGCGCAGATACACCCACCGCATAGATATGCAAATCCGATATAGAAATGAGGGATCAGGGTGTTCTCAAAAAAGGGCAGAGTCAAGAACGCCAGATATACCACAACCGCCAATATATTGGCCCAGGGAATGTATTTAAAACCGATGCATTTCCACAATCCGTTATTGAGCAAAAAGAATCCGGAAAAGATCATGGTGAAAGACAGGACCAGTAGAAAGGGCGACACCGTATCCTGCCCGAACATCCGCCAAAAGAACGGATACCGCGCGCCGAAAAGAATGCAGCCCACCGCCCAGAAAAGATAATAACGATGCTGTTCCTTGAGATACATCCACCCGAAGACAATACCGTATATGAGGCAGATAACCATGACGGCTAGATCTACGCCCCGGGCCATTTCCATGTCGATTCCCCTTCCGAAACCGACCGATACCGATACAAAACATGCAATCATCGAGCAGACTGTACTAGTCAGGGGGGACAATCCCGAACATATCTGGATCTACAATACGAAGTGCAAACGGTGTCAATCACACATGAAAGGGTTCTCGCTGACCAGTCTGGCCACCCACATTATATGAAGGGTCAAGGGCTCGGTCCGATAGAATAAATATTCATGAATCTGTGGATTATTATATCACAAGTTTCCAAAATAATGTAACAATTGGCCGTTAAAGATTGTGTGATTTTATGTTAATTCTTTATTTTGCGCTTTTTCGCGGCATTTTTGACAATATCCGTAGAATTTTACCTGGTGGTTGGCGATGGAAAAGCCCTTGGCCTGCTGGATCCGCTCCTCGACCTGTCCCATCAGGTCTTCGGCAAAGCCCTCTATGGAGCCGCAGCCAAGGCAAATCAGGTGATGGTGGTGATGCTCCTCACAGGGGTCTAGAATCTCATAGCGTACGGCGCCGTCGCCGAACTGGGTGGCGGATAAAAACCCCTGCTCCGCCAGCATGGCGAGCGTCCTGTATACCGTGGCGATACCCACCTCGGGACAGCACTCCTTGACCAATTGATAGACTTCGTGGCTATTGAGATGGCTGCCCGCGTTCTCTCCGATGACCTTCAGCACCGCCCGCCGCTGGTGCGTCATGCGATACCCCTTATCCCGGATACGCCGTTCCCATTCCGAAATATCGTGATGCAACAGGATCCCCCCTTGTTTGCTATGACATTTGTGTATACTCATTTCTCAGTATTGAATACATCGCAAGGTCCACATACCCGCCGTGCTCGTACTCGTATTGCCGCAAAACGCCCTCCAGTGCGAAACCGTTCTTCACAAGCACCTTTTTGGATGGATCGTTTCGCACATCCACCAGGGCCTCGATCCTATTGTAGGGCAAGGTATCAAATCCCCAGGCCACCAGCTTGCCGATAAAATGCGTAACGATCCCCCTGCCCCAGTGATCCCGGATGAGCCGGTAGCCGATCTCAACCCTGCGATGGGCTTTTACATATTCGCTGAACCCGATGTCGCCTACATACTCGTTCGTTGCCTTGGCGGCGATGACGAAGCGCCCTGCATCGCGCTGAAACTGCGCCCGGCACCATTCCACCTGCCGGCGCGCCTCGTCCATATCCGAAAAATCCGTACCCGCGCTTCCGTAATACCGGTTGACCGCCTCGTCATGGGAGATGTGGTAAAAGCCCTCCGCGTCCTCGTCGATAGGCTCCCTGAGAATATAGTCCCCATACGCAAACACTGCATTCCCTCCCTCTACCCCTCCGGGGTATGGATGACGGCTTGTTTCCACCGCCCGCTCAGATACATGATGGTCCCCACGATGCAGACCACGAGATTGCTCAAAAGCAGTGAGTACCAGATCGCCCGGCTGCCTATGTCAAACAACCGGCTCAGCAGCACGATGAGGGGGATGCGCACCGCCAGCAGCCGTCCCGCCATCAGGATCATGGCCATCACCGTGTGCCCGGATCCCTGGAAAACCCCCACAAAGACCTGGAAGATAGCCATCAGAAAGATACCCGCGCAGATCCATCTCAGATACTCCACCCCCTGGGCGTAGACATCGGGACTGTCGGTAAATACCTCCATGACCGAACCGGCCAGCAAAAACAAGATAAGCCCCCCCACCAACGACAGGGAGACCGATAGCTGGAGGCTGCGGCGAACCGCGAGGCAGGCCCGGGGGATATCCCCGTAGCCTATATTTTGTCCCACGATGGTGGCCAGGGCGCTGCCGATCCCCATGGCCGGCATCAATACCAGGGAATTGATCCGGTTGCCGATGCCAAAGGCCGCCAGGGTATTGTCTCCAAAACCTACGATAAAGGCGTTCATGATCACAAATCCCAGGGCCGCGCTGGACTGTCCCAGGGAGGCGGGCATCCCCACCTTGGCGATTTTCTTAAGCCACCGGCCTTCGGGCTTCAAATGGGCGAGATGGAGATCGATACCCTTGCGCCATCGGCCCCGAAACAGGGAATACACGGCAATGATGCAGAAGACCATCCGCGCTATCACCGTCGCCCAGGCCGCCCCGGCGACCCCCATATCCAACGTGAGGATCAGGATGGGATCCAGGATCATATTGAGCAATACCGAGAGAATGCCGAATATCATGGGGGAGATCGTGTCTCCCTGCCCCTGCATGATGCTGGTGTAGGCCATGAATCCCAATAGGAAAGGCATCCCCAGGAAAATAATCTGCAGAAAGGACACCGCCTGGGCATAGAGCGCTCCATCCGCCCCCATCCAGCGGATCACGCTGGGCGTCAGCACATACCCCGATGCCCCGATGAGCACCGAAAAAAACAGGCAGAATGTAAGGACTTGTCCTGCGGGCCGGGCGGCGTCCCGGGTGTCTCCCGCGCCGATATACTGGGAGACCAGGGCGGTGCCCGCCACCGAAAGGCCGATCCCCAAAGAGATCATGAAGAAGATCACCGGCCATACCAGCGTCACCGCAGCCACCGATATGTCCCCCAGACGGCTGACCCAGTAGGTATCGGTGAGATTGTAGATGGTCTGGATCAGATTGTTGAGCATGAGCGGAGCGGATAATGCGAGGACCGTCCGGGTCATATTCCCTTCCAGGATCAACTTCTGCTTTTGTTTTATACCCATGTTACCCCATTATGCCAAGGCCGCAGCCTTTTTGTCATACAGGCATGATACCACTGCCGCAATAAAAAATCAAAACAGGGGAACATATGTTTGACCCCGTTTGTTTTTTGTGCTACACTCATGGCAGAAAGGCAAGAGCGAAAATGGAATTGATGGAGAAACTGGCCATACTGGGCGACGCCGCCAAATACGATGTCTCCTGCTCCTCCTCCGGCAGCCGGCGAAAGGGAAAACCCGGGGAGCTGGGCAACGCTGCCCCGGCGGGTATCTGCCATAGCTGGGCCGCCGACGGGCGGTGCATCTCTCTGCTGAAGGTACTGCAGACCAATACCTGCGTATACAACTGCGCCTACTGCCAGAACCGGCGGGACAACGATCTGCCCAGGGCGGCGTTCACCCCCGAGGAACTAGCCGATCTCACCATGGCGTTTTACCGGCGGAATTTTATCGAGGGGTTGTTTGTAAGCTCCGCGGTGGACCCGGACCCGGACAGTACCATGGAGCGGATGATCCGCACACTGGATCTACTGCGCAACACCCATCGTTTCCACGGATATATCCATATCAAGATCATCCCCGGGGCGTCGCCGGAATTGATCCACCGGGCGGGACTTTTAGCCGACCGGGTAAGCGTCAATATAGAGCTTCCCTCGGCTAAGAGCCTGCGGCTGCTGGCCCCTCAAAAGACCAGCCAGGCCATCCTCGCCCCCATGACCCAGATCACCGAGGGCATCGCCGAGCGGCATCCGGCACTGCCCGGACGGCGGGTGATCCCCATGCGCCGTCCGGGGGAAAAGTACGTCCCCGCGGGGCAGACCACCCAGATGATCGTGGGGGCCTCCCGGGAAAACGACTACCAGATACTGAAGCTCTCCGAGGGTCTGTATAGGCGCTTTGCCATGAAGCGGGTGTATTTCTCGGCCTATATACCGGTGGTCACCGACTCCCGCCTCCCCGCCGTAGCGGGTCCGCCGCTGCTGCGGGAGCACAGGCTGTACCAGGGGGACTGGCTGCTTCGGTTTTACGGATTCAGCGCCGACGAGATACTGGACCCCCAGAATCCGGATTTTGACACCGATCTCGATCCCAAGTGCTGCTGGGCGCTTCGGCACCTGGATCAATTCCCGGTGGAAGTGAACCGGGCCCCCTATGAGATGCTGCTGCGGGTCCCTGGGATCGGCATCCGTTCGGCGCGGCGGATCGTAACCGCCAGAAAGGCCCAGCGCTTGAGCGAAGAGCACCTGAAAAAGCTGGGGGTGGTCCTGAAACGCGCCCGGCACTTCATCACCTGCGCCGGGGCCTATGCGGGCATATCCTGCGACAATGACGACCTCATCCGGCGGGTGCTCACCGACCCGCGCCTCCCCAGCACGGTGAACCTGCGGATGCACGAGCAGTTGTCCCTTTTCCAGAGCCATCCCGCCCTATTTGACCCCAATCCCCTCTCACGGGTATCGGGAGAGCTCTAGATGGCGGTCTACGTCTACGACGGGGAATGGGAGGGGCTGTTGACGGCGCTGTTTCATGCCCTGGCCGACGCCGAACCCCCGGCGGATATCCAGCCCGCCGCCGCGGTCCAGCCGACGTTCTTCGATACCGTGATCCGTATACAATCCGATCCGGACACCGTCACCCGCCTCGCCGCGGGGATACGCAGGCGCATATCGGACAAGGCCTTTCACAATGTGCTCTACGCCTATCTATCTGAAGAAGACGACTCCGCTATGGCTATATACAGATATTTAAAACTAGGGTTTGCGATCGGGCGGACCGTGGACCGTCACATGGCCGACGACCGGGTACTGCCCGTGCTGCGGATGGTGGACAGGGTCTCTTTTGAGACCCACCGGCTGCTGGGACTGACGCGGTTTCGGCAGACCACCGACGGAATCTACTACAGCTCCATCTCCCCCGACGGCCAGGTGATCGGGCTCATGGCCCCTCATTTTGCGGAGCGGATGGCGGATATGGACTGGATCATCCACGACGTGAAGCGGGGACTGGCGGTGCTGGGCCGCAACGGGGAATGGCAGCTTGTCAGCCTGCCCTATATTGAGGCGGAATTTGATGAAGAGGAGCTGGCATACCAGCAAGCGTGGAAGGCGTATTACAAGCAGGCGGCCATCGCCAATCGAAAGAATCCCAAGCTGCGCCGCAATTACATGCCGGTGCGCTACTGGAAGCACTTGATCGAGGACCCGTACCGGGCGTGATGTCAGGCGTTATCGGCAGCCTGACATCGTATTATTCAGACAGGATATCAAACCATTTGTGCTGGAGGTCGGTAAGCGCGGTGGTATCCCGGACCGTGCCCATGACATCGGAGACCGCGTCGGCCAAATGCCCGTCCTCCCGGCGCATGACCATCATATAGGAGGCGTACTTTCCTTCGGTCCGTACCGCCGTATAGCCGTCCCAATCGTACAGCAACGCGGCCGCCGCGCTCAGGGGCATCAGCGCCGCCTCGGCGGCCCCGTCGTCCACGGCGAGCAGGGCGTCGGCCCAGGTGGGGAATCGCACATGGGAATCATCGGCGGCGGGGTCCGCCTCCCAGGCGGCGATCTCGGTAAAATCCGTATCCGCCCGGTCCGCAGAAAATGCATATACATAGGGGTCGTGGAAATAAGGGCCGATCAGATGGTACTGCCGGTCCTGTTCGGCGGCGGGTACGGCGTCCGCCACGGCGATATCGATCTCATAGGCGGCCAGCTTCTCGGCCAGGGTATCCCGGTCCGCGATCACCCAATCGATATCGAGGCCCATCCCCGAGGCGATGAGGGCGGCGGCGTCCGCGGCGTACCCCTCGGCCTCTCCGTTCTCCTCATAGGCGAAGGGAGCGCCCAGGGGCGCGATCCCCACCCGCAGGGTGCCCCGTATCTGGGCCACGGTGAGGGAACGGTCCAGCAGGTCACGCTGCCAGGCGCATCCCGGCAATATGAAAATAAGAACCAATAGTCCGATGAGAGCCGCTTTCTTTCCCATCGTATCCGCCCGCCTGTTTTGTTTTTTAACAATTTATTATAGCATACCATCACCCAAAGCCCTATGGTAAAACGATACGAAAGAATTTGCCATACCAAAGCGATGCGCCTATACTATAAACAAGTCTTTATCCGAATACATGAATATACAAGGGGGATTTGCCATGTCCCAGGAGAATCAGCCCGGCACCAGTATCAAAATCGGTGTACGGACGTTTGTCACTTCCGCTGTCATCCTGCTGCTATTGATGATCGCCGCCGGCATACTCACCCGGGTGATCCCGCCGGGCGCCTATGAACGTGCCACGGTGGCGGGGGTCACCACCATCCTGCCGGATTCGTTTTCCTATACCGCCCAGTCGCCCTTACCGGTCTGGCGGTGGTTCACCGCTCCGGTGGAGGTGCTGGCCAGCAGTGACGGCGCCATGGTGATCGTAATTATATTGTTCTTATTGATATTGAGCGCGAGTTTCTCCATCCTCAATCACTGCCGGGTGATCCATCACCTCATCAACCGGGTGGTTGCCCGATACGGCCACCGAAAATACATGGTGCTGTGTGCGATCTCCCTGCTCTTTATGGCGCTGGGCTCCTTCGTGGGGATATTTGAGGAGAGCGTGCTTTTAGTCCCCATCGCCATCGCCCTGGCTCTGTCCCTGGGGTGGGACAAGCTCACCGGGCTGGGGATGAGCCTGCTGG
>ENA-ORCX01000520-ORCX01000520.1-marine-metagenome-genome-assembly--contig:-NODE-520-length-12804-cov-3.458238_pt1 | contig 12804 bp, 11 predicted proteins | sample MGYA00248630_ERZ508518 | MGnify/ENA primary metagenome ERZ508518 (study PRJEB26188, sample SAMN06268768) | marine metagenome | isolation source: Bioluminescent Bay, La Paraguera, Puerto Rico | place...
GTTGATGAGAGTCTTTTAAATGGTTCATTAAATTCTCTATATATTTCTTTTCCTACATATCTGTTGATGGGGGATGCTCTTAATAAGTATAACTTAAAAGGAGGAACTGTTTTTAATGGTGAAATGTGTTTGTTGGATCAGGGGTTTAACGAGGCATCGGATTCGACTCGAAACCTGAGACGATGGATCTATTTGAAAGGGGGACGTATTCTTTCAAAAAGTTTACCGATATGGCCTAAGAATGGAATTTCCGATTGGGATGCTATTAGGCGTCCGTATTTAGATCGCAACTCTTTTAAGGATAAGCGGGATGTTTTTGTTTCTTCTTTGGTTGCTTTTATGCATTCAATAGGAAGACCGCTCGATTTTTATGCAGGATTGAAGTTTGGGTTTCGGGGGTTTCCGGGTTTTTGGAATGGAGTATCTCTTCTTCATCCAGATTATTGTTTCGACTTATACTCTGATTTTAGGGATTCTTTTATGAATCACTACTTGGATGGGCTGACTAGCAAGGATTGGATGAGGTCAATTTACACAATGAATACATGTTGGTATTCTGAGACTAGTAACTTTACTATGCCTAGGGATGCTGCAGCTAAAGCTAAAATGGGTGTGTGCTTTCCGTTTAGTTCAGTTGATTTGATGGATTATGCTGCATCTTTACCGCTTGAATGGACTGTAGATAAGAAAATACAAAAGGATATGTGTAAGAAGTTTTTAAATATGCCTGATGAGGTTGCTTACAGATTGAAAAATCATAGACAATCGTTTTCTTACTTTGAAGCAGTATATGGTTCTCTTAAGACGCGTATGGTTGATGTTGTTATGGGAACTGATTACGGACCAGTTGATTATGGTATTAAAAAACTATATGAATCAGGACGTTTGAGTGATGATAAGTTATTTGCCTTGTATGGCTTGTCGTTATGGATGGATAAGTTTGGCTTAACTGTCGTTTAAATTTCTAATAAAAAAGATTCTTATTTGTGCTTTGATATTATGCATTTTCACTTTTCTAAATTGGTGAAACTGGTTTCACTAACATATGTAAGTCAAGTTGTTTCCATGCTGCTTCAATTTGCTCAGGTCAAAGTGCTGACATCTATGATGCCAGTTGTGGACTATGGTTCTTGGAATCAGATACAAGTAGCAATAAATTTTTCTATTGTTATATTAACATTTAATTTAGGGCACGGATTTATTCGATTTGCTAGCTCTTATAATGAGGCAGATAAGTTTAAAACATTTAGTACTGTATTACTCTTTCAGGTAGGTGTTGTTTTGTTTATTGCTGCTTTGTTTTTACCTTTTTATAAAGCTGTAACTTTTTTTTTAATAGATAAAAATTCACTGCTGGTTTATTTGCTGATTGCGCTTGTTTCTGTTTTAGCTATCTCTATATCTAATATTCAGAATTATTTACTAGTGAGGAGGATGGAGTTTCGGATGTTGGTTTACGGGCTTTTTCTTCTTGTATCTGATGTATTGCTCACTGTTTGTGGAACTCTCATTTCTCATGATGTTATTGGAGCACTTATTGGATATGCAAGTAGTAAAATTTTTTGCTTTTTTGTATTTTCAATTAATAGTCATATTTCTTATCATCATTGTTCTTTTCAATTAGGCAACTTGAAAAAATTGTTGGTTTTTAGTCTTCCTCTTATATTTATAAGTATTTCTTATTGGACTATTATTTCATGTAGTCGTTATTTTATTAAATACTATTTAGGCCTTGATTCAGTAGGATTGTTTTCTGTAGCCAATCGCCTTCCTATGATGATTGCTATAATATTTTCTCTGTTGTCAACGGTGTTTCTTTCAAATGTATCAAGATTGTTTGATTCTGGTAGTTACGAAAGGGTTGGCTTTTGGTTTTCTCATGTAATGAGGGCTTTTTTTCTATTAGGCATTTCAGGTGGTGTTTTTCTTGTGATTGCCAATAAACCTTTTACCCTAATTGTTGCAAATAGTGATTACCTGTTCCCTGACATTACTTTGGTTTATTTATTTGTTTCTTTAGGGAGTTTGTTTTTTGGTGGAATTCAAATTGTTAGCCGTTTATATGACTTGGAAAAACAGGTTTTTAAAAACAGTTTCAATTGGATTGTTGCTATGCTTATTAGCGTTGTATCTAGTGTTTTATTGATTCCAAAACTAGGCCTACTAGGGGCTGCTTTTGCGTTATTTAGTTCGTTTGGAGTTAGTTTTACTTTATCTCTGATGTTAAGACCTAGAAGAATCGACCTTAATGTTCCTTGGGGCAGACTACTAGTCTATGCGGTTTTTTCTTTCTGTGCAGCATATTGCTTTGCCGTCTATATAGAGAATAGCTCGTGTAAATCAATATGGATTGGTTTATTGGCTGTTCTTATTGGAGTGTTTATTCTAGTTCTTGGGCTGCTGTTGAAAATTGTGGACTATAGGGAGTTTCTTGAATTAATGCGTAGTAAACGTTAATGTTATGTGTGTTTTTTGTTCTTATGATTAATCAGATCCTTATATATACTAGGCCTTGGGAGGTTCGTTTTCATGTAGATTTAGGAATGACTCTTGCTGAGTTCTATCCTGATATCCCACTTAAATTTGTTACTTTTTTTTACGAAACCTATGAGTTTCTAAAAAAACTTGGCTTTGATGTTTTGTTGTTTACTGAGGAACTGAAGCGGGTAGATCTTGATGAAACCATAGGTTTTATTGATCAGGAATTGTATCATAAGTTAGGTTTGAATTTAAGACTGCTATCAGGGATGGAGAGGTTTCTTCCTAGAGATGAATGTTCTGCCGAAGAGTTTATTAAAAGGCATACGCTTGTTTTGAATCGACTTGTGGTTGATGGTACTTTGTCCATATCATCTATGTATGATCATTTTGTATATTTACTGGGTGGGTTGTTGGCTAATATACGAAACGGCTTCCATTTTGCTTTTTTATCGTCTGGGATGCCTGCAAATAGAGTTATTGCGCTGAAGACTCCTTGGGAAACGTGGTCTATTAAACGCTCAGAAGAAGAGTCTCTGAAATTGCTTGAAGAAGCCCGCTTAAAAATGAGTATTCCGGCAACCCAGCGTATATCCTACATGAGTTTGGATTGGAATTTTCCTGTTTGGCAGCGATTCTGGAAAACTATTCGCGAATACATTGCGTTGAGGGATGATATGAAAAGAGGGAATTATTTTATTCCCACGCCTTTCAATCGAATCAAGAATAGTGTATTTGTTCGTTTCAAGAGTTTTTTTAAGCAGAAGTCCAATTGTGTTTTTGACTTCAATGATCCTCATGATTTGGAGGGGGTTGGCCAGCCCTTCGTATATTGTCCGTTACATATGGAGCCTGAGGCAACTATTTTAATGTACAGTCCTTGGCTGAGGGATCAGATCGAGATGTGCCGACTAATATCCCAATCTCTCCCATCTAATATCTTATTGTTTGTGAAAGAGAACCCAAAGATGATAGGTCTCAGGAAGAAGGATTTCTACCAGAGATTGAAGGAGTTACCTAATATTAGATTGATTTCCGAAGGAATCGAATCCAAGTTGCTGATCGAAAAATGTATTGGTGTTGTAACTTTAGCTGGAACAGCGTGTTTAGAGGCGGCTGTTATGAAGAAGAATTCTCTCTGTTTTGGGAGACCGCCTTTTGGTGATATTCTAAATAATTTTGATTATATGAATACGGGTAACCTGAGAGAATTGAATAAAGTTTTTTCTGAATGGTCTAATGATCCTGAGTTTGAATTAAATATAAAACATTGGTTAAGGTGGGTTAATGGAACTATTTCTGGTAATATAATTGCTCAAAAAAATAACGGGGTTGTTGAAATTATTCCCGAGAAACATACCCGAAATAATATTGTTTCATTTATTAATGAGATTATAACTAGGGCTTAATTCCGTTTTCAGTCTGCTGCAGTTTTTCTTGTGAAACTTTCAAAAAGCACAGTTAATCAGATTAGTTATCTCGGTATCTTTACTCTCATTGCCATGAGTGGGAATCCGCTGATTATAAGAGCTAGCTGGAATAAGTTCTTTTATGTTCTTGTTGCTGTTATATGTTTTCTGTCTTTTTTGACAAAACCTGATTATGGCTTTTATAAAAGATATCGTTCTTTTTTCCTATGTTTTTCTTTTATCTTTCTAGCCCAATACATGTGTTTTGGATGGAATACGATAATGGGGATAATGGGTTTCTTTGCTAAGAGTTTTGCTGGAGCATATTTGATTTGGGTAAATGGAGAACGTTTCGTTTATATTTACACCAGGATCATGGTATTTATTGCAGGCGTGAGTATTATTTTATTTACCCTTACGATAACTGGATTCATTGAAGTTCCTGATTTATTGCATGTTCGTGGCGTGCCCGATTTTTCATCGATAGGAATATATATTGATTCAGCTGCTTTGCCGAAAAGAAATATTGGTATGTTTTGGGAACCTGGTGCTTTTGCTGGATATATATTATTGGTATTCTTATTAAATTTAGGGAATATTAAGCAGCAAATAGTTCAGCATAAATTGGCTTTTTTAATTCTGTTTATTGCGCTATTAACCACCTTTAGTACAACGGGATATATCTTGTTGTTTTTTATGGTTGTATATGTTGGGTTCTGTGCTTCTAAAAGCAAAATACTGTCTACCATCTTTTTGGTGGTTCCTATTTTGCTTTTTTCATATCATATTTATAATCAGGAGGATTTTTTAAAAGAGAAAATTGTAGGGCAATATACTCATAGCATTGATATGGATGGTGATTATGATCCCAGTCGTTTGGGGGCTTTACTTTTTGATGTACATTACATCAAAAAACACCTTTTGATAGGAAATGGATTGCATGAACGAACTCGATTTGCTGATCACCCATGGCTTTGGGGGGATAATCGACCGGGGCACGGAAATGGTTTTTCCAATTTTTGGGCGAGTATGGGGTTACTGGGACTTTTGTCATGGGGTGTCCCTGTCTTTAAAAGTTTACCTTTTAAGAAAATGGATCGTATGGTTTTTATTCTATTAATTTTATTGCTGTTACAGGGGGAACAATATCTGAATTTTTCATTATTTCTTGGTTTGCCACTGCTAAATTACGGTCAAAACATGATTAGAAAGTGAGACCGGTTATTTTATGAAGAGATTTTTAAAGAAGAACCCCGCCTTTTTACTGCTGGTTTCGTGGGTCTATAATGCGCTACACTTAAATATTGCTCTTAAATATAGACTAACTGGAAATTCGTTTATTTGGCATGGGGCCTTTATTCGAGGAATTTCCTTCTGTGTGAAGGGCAGGAACAATACTATTATAATTGGAAGAAAAGCTAGAATCCAGAATTGTAATTTTAGCTTGATTGGTGATAATTGTAAGGTGATTATTGGCGGTGGATCCACGATCATATCCAACACAGATTTTTGGTGCCAAGGTGATTGCAGCTCAATTGAGATTGGTGATCATTTCACAATGGAGGGCGGACATCTCGCATCAACAGAAGGTTGCCGTATTAAGATTGGCTCTGACTCTATGTTTTCTGGAGGTATTGAGATCAGAAATGGTGATAGTCACTCTATTTTTGATAGCAAAACAGGAGAACGTATCAATCATGCGAAGGATGTTGATATCGGTGACCATGTGTGGCTGGCAGCAAATGTGAAAATATTGAAAGGTAGCATAGTTCCTTCCGGGTCAATTGTTGGTAACTCAAGTTTGGTTTCTGGTTGTTTGGAAGTAAAAAATGCTCTTTATGCAGGAATTCCGTGTCGAGTTATAAAAAGTAATATTAATTGGATTAGAAAGATTATATAATTTTATGGAAAGAATTGCTGCTTTACTAACGGTTCATAATCGCAAGAATAAGACTTTAGCGTGTTTAAAGTGTCTGTACGATCAGAAGGATATTTCGGGCTATACCTTTGATGTTTATCTAACTGTTGATGGTTGTACGGATGGCACTGAGGAAACTGTTTCTCAGTTGTACCCTGATATTAAGGTTGTCCAAGGCGATGGAAAACTGTTTTGGAACCGTGGTATGTATCGTGCCTGGGAAAGAGCTTCTGCCGAAGCTGAATATGATTTTTACTTTTGGCTTAATGATGATACCTATTTAAAGCGAAACGCTATTGAAATATTAGTGGATACTTCAAGATTGTATCAGCACAAAGCTATTGTTGTTGGAAGCACTAATGGAACTAGGGATTCTGAGCGAATAACTTATGGAGGAATGGACGATAGCTTCAGAATTATTCAACCATCAAATGTTCCTTTGGTTTGTAATTGTTTTAACGGAAATATCGTACTTATTCCAAGTAATGTATATAAGTATCTCGGTAAGAATGACCCATATTATAGTCATGCTATCGGTGATTTTGATTATGGTTTGAGGGCTAGTAAGATGCATATTAAGTCTATTATTGCACCAGGGGTTCTTGGGGTGTGTGATGAACATTCTGCTCTTCCTGTTTGGTGTGACCCTAAGAAGGCGCTGAAAATTAGAAAAAGGGCATTTCGTTCACCTTTAGGTCAGAATCCTGAAGAGTATTTTGTTTTTGATCGTAGGCACAATGGGTTGTTATTAGCATGTTTTCATTATTTGACGATACATGTGAGGTTGTATTTTCCTTGGATTTGGACTGTTAGGAAGAAGCGGCGATGCTAAAATATTTTAGCAGTAGATATGCTGACAGTTTAATGTGTATTGTTTTTTTTTTTTTGAACATAAATTATGCTATGGAAAATGATCGTCGGAAATTATTGATATTTCATCCTGCTTTAGCGCCATATCGTGTTGACCAGTTTAATCTTTTATCTCGTCTCTTTGATTTACATGTTGTTTTTTTATTTGAAGATGTTCCATATGATTCCTTTGACCAGAATAAGCTGATATATAGGCTAACCTGTAGCTATTCGTATCTTTTGAGGGGGCCTTCATTCAAAGGCCGAATATTCAGATTTGGTATTCTGAAGACAATTAGGAAAATATGCCCCGATATCATCATTGGATATGAATTTTCTCCAATAACACTGTATCTTAATTTTCTTAAATCTATTGGGCTTTATCGAGGAATTCTTGGTACCACGAATGATGACAGTCTTCAGATCTGTGAAGACCTCAAGTCGGGACTCAGAAAATGCTCAAGAGATTATTTGTGCAGAAAATTGGATTTTATCGTTGTTTTGTCTGACTCTGTATCTGATTTCTATAAGAATAGGTATGGTTTGCATGATTTTCAGTTGATTGTTAACCCCATCTTGCAGGATGAAGAATCTATTTTATCATGCCTCGGTCTTAAAATTGAGATAGCAAAATCCTATATTGACAGATACAATCTTTTAGGGAAAAAGGTTATTCTTTATGTGGGTCGTCTGGTTAAGGAAAAGGGGCTGCTTCTTTTTATAAGGACAATTGCTGACTGCCTTAAGAATCGAGAAGACTTTAGCTTGGTGGTTGTTGGTGCTGGGCCTATGAAGGTTGAAATTGCTGAGTTTGTTGATCAAGAATCCTTAAACAATATTCATTTAGTTGGACGGGTTGAAGGACATGATTTAATTGGGTGGTATTTAGCTTCTTCGGGTTTTGTTTTGCCGAGTGTCTATGAACCTTTTGGGGCTGTGGTTAATGAGGCATTGCTCTGTGGCTTGCCTGTCTTATGTTCTACTTTTGTTGGTTCAGCAACACTTTTAAATGACCGAAATGGTATAATCTTTGATCCAACTGATGCTAAAAATGTTCGGCGAGTTTTTGAAGAATTCGGGCATAAGATCAACTCTGTTGAATATGATGGCATTGTGAAAAAATCATTGATGGATTATGATATGGTTACGATCAATTCTGAATGGTCAAAATTGACTTTATTAAAGGGGGAATGTTTATCATGAGTAGAAATATAATTCAGCGTAATAAGATCTTAATTTATATAATGGAAATTCTGGTGTCTATATGAAGATCTTTTTTGTTATGCACATGCCTCCGCCTGTACATGGCTCATCAATGATGGGTGGGTACATAAAGGAAAGTAAACTGATCAATGAGTCCTTTGAATGCAGTTACTTAAATCTTAGCACGTCGAGTAAAGTTAATGGGATAGGACGGTGGTCTCTTTTAAAGTTGTATCGTTACGTTCGTATCCTTTTTAGTGTTATCATTCATCTAGTTTTTTTACGAACAGATGTTTGCTACATTACCATAGCTGCCAAGGGGATGGCTTTTTATAAAGATGCTTTCATCGCTATTCTTTTTAAAGTATTCCGAAAGAAAATAATTTATCATTTCCATAATAAAGGGGTATCTTTGGGCTCTCAGAAATTAATGAACCGGTGTCTTTATCGATGTATCTTTCGTAACAGTTATGCCATTTTACTTTCTAGCTATTTGTATGGCGATGTAAGGACTTACTTCCCTGAAAATCGTGTTTTTGTGTGTCCCAATGGTGTTCCTTTATTGACTGAAAGGGTGGATTATTTCAGAGAAAAGAATAAAGAAGTTAGTTTGTTGTTTTTGTCTAATATGATAGAATCAAAAGGTGTAATGATACTTTTAGATACGTGTAAAAAGCTAAATGAGCGTGGTCTATTGTTTAAATGCTGCTTTGTTGGAGGGGAAGGTGATGTCGATTCCACTATTTTTGATCGACGAGTAAATGAGCTTGGCTTACAGTCTTGCGTTAAGTATTTAGGGGGAAAATATGGTTCAGAGAAGACATTTGAGTTCCTCAACGCCGATATCTTTGTATTTCCTACGTTTTATCATTATGAATGTTTCCCTCTGGTTTTACTTGAGGCCATGCAATTTGAGCTTCCAGTTGTTTCTACTTATGAAGGAGGAATCGTAGATATTGTTGACGATGGTGTGACTGGATTTCTCGTAGAGCAGAGGAATGTTGATGATCTGACTGATAAGGTTGGGTTGCTTATTACTGATCACCAGCTGAGGAAAAACATGGGGTCGGCAGGATATTCAAAATACTTGAGCGAGTATACTTTGAGTGTTTTTGAGGATCGCTTAAGGAAGATATTTTTACAGGTATATAATATGTAGATACTGCAATTCATTGGAGATGTATAAGGCTGTTTTTTCACGTATAAGTACAAATTTTATAATATATAATGAAGAATGATAAGCTTGAGATATTAGGTTTCAGTGTTAATACAACTCTGACTGATCTGGTTAAACCTAAACAGCAAATGCTTGTTAATACGATCAATTCTCATAGTTATTGTGTTACCAAGCGTGATGTTTTTTTTGCGGAAGCACTAAGATCATCAGATTTACTATTTCCTGATGGGGTCGGCATTGTTTTAGCAGCACGTATTCTACGCTCTGAGCGTATTTGCCGTATTGCTGGTGCGGATTTACATCAGTATTTACTAGAGGCTCTCAATTCGTCTAGTGGAAGGGTGTTTTATTTGGGCTCAACTGATAGTGTGTTGAAAATGATTAAAGAGCGTATTAACCGGGAATATCCGAATGTGACATTTGGGGGCTATTCTCCGCCTTATAAATTAGTTTTCAGTTGCGAAGATGATAATGCTATGATTACTGCTATAAACAGCTTTCACCCGCATGTATTATTTATAGGCATGACCGCGCCCAAGCAGGAGAAATGGGCTTATGCAAATCGAGAGGCTATTAATGCTGGTATTATTGCCTCTGTTGGTGCTGTTTTTGATTTTTACGCGGGGACAGTTCAACGAGCTCCTTCATGGATGATTAATCTTGGGCTCGAGTGGTTTTATCGATTGGTAAAAGAACCTAGACGTATGTGGAGGAGATATTTGATAGGTAACTTCCTCTTTTTATACAATATTTTTAAGGAAAAGTATTGTTCTTAGTGTATATATTCCTTTTTTATTGTTTAAATAAATGATGAACTCTACTACTTACGAACCTAAGGAAGCTTTTCCATATGCACCTCCGACGGAGGAAATAAAGTTGAAATATAAAGAACTCTTTATGCTAAAAAAAACGATCGAGGTTCCGTTTCCAAAGCTCGTGTTTGATAAGTTACTGGCTGGAGCTATTTTGATTTGCTGTTTGCCGGTGATTTTACTTCTGTTAGTTTTTAATTTTATTGAGGGCCTATTTATTAAAGAGAATAAAGGCCCATTGTTTTTCTATTATAATGCGGTTAGTCGGGGAAAGGTTTTTAAGAAATACAAAGTTCGACTGATTAAGGAGAAATACATTGATAAAGAGCTTCAAGCAAAAGGGGATTGGCATGCCTTTAAAAATGAGTGGATTCCTGAGTCGAGAACGAACCTTGGAAAGTTTGTTAAGAAGTTTTACTTAGATGAAATACCTCAGTTTTTTAATGTGCTCAAAGGTGATATGTCCATTGTTGGTCCTCGTCCATTGGCTGTCCATCATTATGAGCGTGATTTAGCGCAAGGAAATATTCCACGAACACTTATTCGAGGGGGGCTGCTTGGCTATGGTCATATTCGTAAAGGAACTCCAGAGTTTGGTAAGCCAATTTATGAATATGAATATGTAAATCGATATTTGCATTGGTCATCTTTGCGTTTGCTGTTTTTGGACGTTTCAATTATTTTGAGAGGAGTTTTAGTGATGTTGAAAGGGAAGGGGTTATAGTTGTTTTTGTTGAAAAATCTTTGTCTTTAGTGCTGTTGATATAACCGATAGAGCAAAAAAAGGGGGGGGGTGGTTTTAGTAATTATTATTACTCTATTTATTTAATTATATAGAGATAATGGGGTTGCGTTATTGTGTGTTGGTGGTATGAAGTTATTCTATTAATTAAATAAAGTTAACTATAGGTATGAGATACGGAACATCTAAACACTATGAAGGCAAGAAAGCTAAAAGCTATTTTGCATATCAAAATCAAAATGCAGCTATTGGTGCATTACTAAATAAAGAAAAGTTTATAAACTATATAAAACTAACAGACAAAGTCTTAGATTTTGGTTGTGGAGGAGGATGGTTGTTGTCGTCAATTAGTTGTTCAAAAAAGGTAGGGGTTGAAGTAAACTTAGAAGCTCAAGAAATATGTAAAAAAAATAAAATTGATGTTAGAAGTAGTATTGAAGCGATTAAAGAATGCGACTTTGATGTAATTATTTCTAATCATTGTTTAGAACATGTGCCATATCCTATACAAGCGTTGTTGGAGTTGAGAGATAAGCTTCGTCATGAAGGAATGTTAGTCGTGGTTGTGCCTATAGATGATTGGCGTAACCAAAAAGATTATACGGGAGAAGATATTGACCATCACCTTCATACATGGACACCTCGCCTTTTGGCTAATACTCTTGTTGAGGCTGGATATGAGATTGAAAGAATTGATATCTTGACTCATGCTTGGATTCCTTATTTTCCGTTTTTCTTGAAAATAATGCCTCGTTTTTTGTTTAATTTTACTTGTAGGGTATGGAGCTTTTTGCGTAGGCGGAGGCAGATTGTGGCTGTTGCAAGGAATGGGGTAAAGTAGTGCTTAAACATCAAGGGGCTGGTCTGCGAGAGTGAAATGTTGAACTTCAAGTCGCGGTTTACTTCAATGATGTCATAAAGACGCTTCTGGCTTGGTGTCGGGGCAAAAATTTCCAGCTTATCGGCAGATTTCTGAACCTTTAGGCTCTCCGCGATGCCGGGATCAACCCAGCCTGTATCGGCTGCATCGGGTTTCGCCAAACGACCGCAGGTGTCTGCTTCGGGGAGGTGAATGGTTGCCCTTCTGAGAATAAAAACGCGTGGTTGCCCACTGTAATAGAAGCTGTATTCATCCGTTTATGTTGGTTGCCGTAAGGTTTATGAAAAAGACGTTTAGGCCACCTTCGATGGGGCCTATTTCATAGGCTTCTTTGTCAACTTGCAGCCACGAGCGTGCTTTGTCGCTGCTGACTTTGTGCAGGTGCTTCGGAAGCGTTTCCACAGTTTCCAGAGCACAAAGTTTGCTCTTATTGTGCCCTACGTTTTCCACCACGGAGATGGTCACGGTATTTTCCAAGTGCACGAGGGGAGAGTTTTCCTTTTTGAGCCTTCCCTGAGTCATCGTAAGCACTAGAACCGGCCCATGATTTGAAGTGCAATGCTGCAACTGCGTATTGTGAGCTTTCTGCTCCGAGACACTCGAAGAGTTTGTCTATCTGGGCTTAATGACCATATAGCTGTCCGTTAGCTGTAAGCTTATATCGCTGATAAGCTATTCTAAATAATGTGACGAATGTAATATAATACTTGAGAGACTGAGTTAACTAGTTTAAATGAGTAAACAATGATTACTATTCAAATTGATGATGATGTTTACCAATCCCTTTCGGGACTTGTGAAGGGCTTTAATGAAACTCCTAATGATGTTATTCGCCGTTTGGTTGATGGGGTAAATGGAGCAAAGGCTTCTAGTGAAACCAAAGTTGAGTCTATCAGCCTGGCTGGATCTGATTCTGGGGATGAGGAGCTGACTCAGTTGATTTCATCCTTGGATTTCGAGACAGGGGATAACATCAAACGCTATTTCAGCATTCTCCAATTGCTTTATAACAGATCTCCAGGGAATTTTGAGAAACTTCTGAACTATCGCAGGAAAAGAGGTAAGCGAATAAATTTTGCGAAAGACCCTAGTGTTATAGAAAAGAGTGGAAATAGTACGCAGCCCAAAGCTCTTACGGGTACTCCTTTTTATGTCCTTACAAATTTGGATAACAAAAGCAAACGAACCATTTTGGATCAAATAATGCCACGTTTTGGGTTCAGAAAGATAGATATTCAAAACATGAAACAGGCATTACCTGATCGCGATTAGAACATGCTGGCTTGTCGGCACCACTCCTCGGATAACCAAACTCATGGCATTGGCTCTCAAATTT
>ENA-ORCX01000522-ORCX01000522.1-marine-metagenome-genome-assembly--contig:-NODE-522-length-12720-cov-2.498062_pt1 | contig 12720 bp, 12 predicted proteins | sample MGYA00248630_ERZ508518 | MGnify/ENA primary metagenome ERZ508518 (study PRJEB26188, sample SAMN06268768) | marine metagenome | isolation source: Bioluminescent Bay, La Paraguera, Puerto Rico | place...
ACGTCGAGGAGGGCCAGTGGGATTTTCAGCGTTATTTGTCACAGTTACCGGCAGCGGGTGAAATCGTCATGTTCGATCGGAGTTGGTATAACCGTGCCGGCGTAGAAAAAGTCATGGGCTTTACCACCGAGGAAAAGTATCAACTGTTTTTGGAGCAGGCACCGGAACTGGAAAGACTACTGATTGACGATGGTATCAGGCTGTTTAAATACTGGTTTTCGATCAGTCGAAAGGAGCAGGAAGCGCGGTTTGAAGCCCGGCGTAAAAATCCCCTGAAGACATGGAAACTGAGTCCGGTGGATATCGCTGCACAGGAAAAATGGGAACAGTACAGTGAAGCCCGGGACAAGATGTTTCAGTTGACCCATACCACCCACTCCCCGTGGACAGTCATTGAAGCCAATGACAAACGCGCGGCGCGAATCAACTGCATGCGGCATTTCCTCTATCACCTGCCCTATACAGGCAAAGATAAAACGCTGGTGAAAATGCCGGATGATACCCAGGTTTATCTGCCGCCCTACCCGGCATTCAAGCGCCGGGCGAGCGACTTCAAATAACTACTGGCGCAGCTCGCGAATCAGTTTAATCAGACTGGTGGTTGAGCTGTCATGGGATGAGATTTCAGAGCCATCCTGTAAGTCAGGAATGATCGCTTTCGCCAATTGTTTACCCAGTTCAACCCCCCATTGGTCAAAGGAATTAATATTCCAGACCACGCCCTGCACAAAGACTTTATGCTCATACAGCGCAACCAGCTGACCCAGCATTTCCGGTGTCAGTTTGGGGAATATAAGGACATTACTGGGTCGATTGCCCGGGAACACCTTGTGCGGCAATAAAGCTTCCAGCGCTTTGCCTTCAAAACCTTCCTTGACCAGTTCGGCGCGGACTTCTTCCGCGGTCTTGCCCTTCATCAACGCTTCAGCCTGCGCCAAGCCGTTGGCCAGTAGAATCGACTGGTGATCACATTCCGGGTAGTGACTGTTTACCGGTAATACAAAATCAACCGGGATCAGTTGTGTGCCCTGGTGAATCAGCTGGAAATAGGCATGCTGACCGTTGGTGCCTGGCGTGCCCCAGATAACCGGACCGGTTTTGTAATTAATACGGGCGCCTTCACGGTTGATGAATTTGCCGTTACTTTCCATATCCAGCTGTTGCATATGGCTGGGAAAACGCGCCAGAGAATGGTCATAAGGCACGATGGCATGGGTCTGGGCACTGAAGAAGTTGATGTACCAGATTCCGAGCAGTCCCATAATAACCGGAATATTTTCCGCCAGAGGCTGATTGCGGAAGTGCTGGTCCATCTGAAAACCGCCCTCCAGAAGGCGCTCGAAGTTGTCCATGCCCACATAAAGCACGATCGGCAGACCGATAGCACTCCACAGAGAATAACGACCGCCGACCCAGTCCCAGATTTCGAACATGTTGTCGGTGTCGATGCCGAATTTGGCCACTTCCTTGGCATTGGTGGATACCGCGACAAAGTGCTTGGCCACATCCTCCTGACTGCCTGATTTCAGGAACCAGTTGCGTGCCGATTGGGCATTCGTCAGGGTTTCCTGGGTCGTGAAGGTTTTCGACGCGACTACAAACAGTGTGGTTTCCGGATTGAGTTTTTCCAGTGTGGTACTGAGATCCGTGCCATCGACATTAGAGACGAAGTGCACACTGATACCCTCAATACCATAGGGCTCCAGCGCATCGCAGATCATGGCCGGCCCCAGGTCGGAGCCACCAATACCGATATTCACAATATCGGTCATTTTCTTGCCGGTATAACCCAGCCAGCTACCACTGTGTACCTGTTCGGAGAAACGGCGCATCTTTTCCAGCACCGCATTCACTTCTGGCATCACATCCTTACCGTCGACCATTACCGGGGTGTTGGCACGGTTACGCAGCGCGGTGTGCAATACAGCACGCCCTTCGGTGTGATTGATGGTATCACCCTTGAACATTTTCTCGATCCAGTCCTCAAGCTCGACGGCTTCAGCCAGCTGGATCAGCTTGTCCATAGTTTCCTGAGTGATGCGGTTTTTGGAATAATCCAGCAACAGCTCGCCACTGTTAGCGGAGAAACGTTCGAAACGGCCGGAATCCAGCGCGAATTGCTCACGCATTGAGAGGTATTTCAGGTCCTCATAGTGACGGACTAGAGATTGCCATTCAGGTATGTTCAAAGGTGTCATAGTTCTGCTATATCTTAATTATTTATAATTATTGACTCAGGTACGCTGCCAGGTCGTACCAGTTGACGGTTTCCTGCTCACCGGTGGCCATGGTTTTAACACCGACCGTCTCGTTGTTGATTTCTTCTTCCCCCAGGATAAGGGTCCAGCGTGCGCCGCTTCGGTCAGCACGTTTGAATTGGCTTTTAAAACTACCACCACCACAGTGGCTTATCAACTTAAAGCCGGGGATCGCATCACGCAGGGATTCTGCCAATACCGGAGCCTGGTTGGCGGCCAGTTCACCGACAGCGACTAAATAGGCATCTAATTGTGGTGTTTCTGGCAAGGCATCGGTCGCTTCCAGCAAGGCAATCAGTCTCTCGATACCAATAGCAAAGCCGATCGCGGTCGCACCTTTACCGCCCAGTTGCGCAACCAGTCCATCGTAGCGGCCACCGGCACAGACCGTGCCCTGTGAGCCCAGCTGATCAGTGACCCATTCGAAAACCGTTTTACCGTAATAGTCGAGGCCACGAACCAAGCGGGGATTAACCTCATAACTGATGCCAGCTTTATCCAGTGTGCTGCATAGCTGCTCAAAATGCACTCTGGATTCTTCATCCAGGTGATCGATGAGCTTGGGTGCGGCATCATTGAGTGCCTGCATATCTGGATTCTTGCTATCAAGAATGCGTAGCGGGTTACTGTAAAGTCGGCGCTGACTGTCCTCATCAAGCTGTGCCTGATGGGCTTCAAAATATTTAATTAACTCATCCCGGTAAGCCAGCCGGGCATCGGTCGAACCAAGTGAGTTGATCTGCAGGGTGATACCAGTCAGCCCCAGCGCTTTCCAGAGTCTTGCAGTCATCAGAATCATTTCAGCATCGATGTCAGGACCGTCAAAACCATAAGCTTCGACTCCAACCTGATGAAACTGGCGGTAGCGACCTTTCTGCGGGCGTTCGTGGCGGAACATCGGGCCCATATACCAGAGACGCTGGGTCTGATTGAGCATCCCATTCTGCATCGCAGCACGGACACAACCGGCAGTTCCCTCGGGACGCAGAGTCAGGCTGTCGCCATTACGGTCCTCAAAGGTGTACATTTCTTTTTCAACGATGTCAGTGACTTCGCCGATAGAGCGTTTGAATAATTCGGTTTTTTCTACGATGGGAAAGCGGATTTCCTGATAGCCGTAACCGCTGAGCACGGTTTTCAGGGTATTTTCGACCGCCTGCCAATAGGGCGTCACATCGGGGAGAATATCGTTCATTCCCCGAATAGAACGGATAGTATCTGCCACGTTTAACTGAGATCCTTTATCGGAATAATTTTATCTTTATCTGATTGTTCCTGGCGCAGAGCGATGCGCTGACGAATCTGTTTTTCCAGTTCATCAACCAGCGATTCATTATCAACTTTATGATTAGGCTTGCCGTCTACATAGAGCAGATTCGGTGTACCGCCAGTCAGGCCGATGGCCGCTTCTTTTGCTTCACCCGGCCCATTGACGACACAACCGATGACAGCCACGTCCATCGGTTCGTTGATATCTTCCAGGCGAGCTTCCAGTGCGTTCACCGTAGATATCACATCAAACTGCTGCCGTGAGCAGGATGGACAGGCGATGAGGTTGACGCCTTTGTTACGAATTCGCAGGCTTTTGAGAATATCGAAACCGACTTTGATTTCTTCTATCGGATCGGCTGCCAGCGAAATACGAATCGTATCGCCGATACCTTCCGCCAGTAGCATCCCCAGACCGATAGAAGACTTCACCGCGCCACTGCGCAGGCCACCGGCTTCGGTAATACCCAGATGCAGAGGTTGTTCAATTTGATCAGCCAGCTTGCGGTAAGCATGGACAGTCATGAACACATCGGAGGCTTTCAGGCTGACTTTGAAGTCAGGGAAATTAAGGCGGTCCAGAATATCAATGTGGCGCAATGCAGATTCCACCAATGCATCCGGTGTCGGCTCGCCGTATTTTTTCTGCAGCTCTTTTTCCAGAGAACCCGCATTGACCCCGATGCGAATCGGAATACCATAATCACGCGCCTTGTCTACAACAGCACGCACCCGGTCCTCGCGCCCGATATTACCGGGGTTGATACGCAGGCAATCGACACCCAGCTCGGCGACTCTCAGGGCGATTTTATAATCAAAGTGAATATCGGCCACCAGAGGAATGCTGACCTGCTTACGGATCTGACCGAAAGCTTCAGCAGCGTCCATGGTCGGTACCGACACACGCACAATATCCGCCCCGACTTTCTGCAGCGCCTTGATCTGTTTGACTGTGGCAGCAACATCGGTCGTTGAGGTGTTGGTCATGCTCTGAACCGCAATCGGGGCATCGCCGCCGACCGGTACATCACCCACCATGATTTGGCGTGATTTTCTGCGTTTTATATAACTTGTGGTTTCCATCAGGATTCTACCCCCAAAGTCAGTCGTGCAACATCACCCTGAGTGTAAGGTTTCAAATCGACCTGTTCATTGTTGAAATAGACAGTGGCTGCATCCGCACGCCCAAGCAGGATCTTGAGTGGCTCACCCGCCGGCAGTTCCAGTGAGTCATCTGCCTGCATGACCTGACTGACCAGTACTCTGGCATTGGCACTGGTGACCTCTACCCAGCACTCACCACTGAAGGTCATACGTAAAGTAGGCGCTTGTGTATCCGTTACTGACGGGGCTGCTTCAGTGTCAACATCTGCCGGCGTCAGGGTTTCGGTCTCAGCTGCACTGATTGCATCACTGCCGGCCCCGTTGATAAACAGTTCTTCGGAAGTCTCCGGCTCACTGGTCTGAGCAATTGAGTCTGATAGTTCAACAGGCGGTTCTTCTGTGGTCACGACTTCAGTTTCCAGCGGCTCAACAATACTCTCGGCAAATTCGTCCTGCTCGCTTTGCTGACTAAGCTCACTGGAGACAGCCGCATTCTGCTGAGCCATTTGCGTGGTTTGCCACTGTTGATAAGCAAGCCAGACCACCAGCAGCACGATGGCGATTAAAGCCAGCATAAACCAGGGGAAACCACCTTCATCCGTAGCATGGTGCTGCTGCCTGAGATTCACAGTCGGTTCCGTGGCTGTGTATTCCAGATTAAAGACAGCCAGCATTTCCTCATAGGGCAGGCCCAGAAATTTCACATAGCTGGCGAAGTAGCCACGGGCATAGGTGCGACCGTTAAGGCGCTCCCATTCCTGATTTTCCAGATAAGAGACAATGTCTTTAGTCAGACGCAGTTGTGCTGCGACTTCAGCGATGCTGTATTTTTTTGCCTCGCGTGCCTGCCTGAGTCGCTCACCCAGGCTGGGCGTGGTGCTGGTCAGAACGGGTTCTTCGTGTGTGTCGCTCATCAATCTATCAACCCTTGATTAACCATCTGCAGCTCATCAGAGTCAGGGAAACGGGATCGCAGAATAAGTGTGTAGCTGGACACCGCATCCTGGTCATCCAGTTTGTTTTCGTTTTTTATCGCCAGTAACAGCGCTTGTGAGGTCCAGTTGGCAGCCGACTGGTAACGCTGGATGTAGCCTCTCGCCTGCAGGAAATTCTGTTGTTCGTAACTCAGCTCTGCCATCCTCAGCAAAGACTTGGGCAGAGTCGGATCAATTTGCAGAGCTTTACGGAAAAAGCCCTCTGCCTTATCAATATCAGGAATGCGGTTAGCACAGAGGCCGGCATTCTCATAGGCCAGTTCAGGTGTTTCATAAAGCGGATTTTCAACGGCTTTCATGAAACGGGCTTCGGCATCGTCATAACGTCCCTGATTGCAGAGAAAGACGCCGAAATTGTTTTGCGCCTGTGAGTAATCCGGTGCCCGTTCAACGGCTTCCAGAAAGTGTGCTTCGGCTTTATCGGTTTCGCCCAGTTGCTGATACAGCAGGGCGATGGTGTTGTGTGCACTGGGCAGATTGGGGTTTTGTTTCAAGGCTTTCTGCAGTTTTTCCAGTGCCACAGCGTAGTCTCCACGCTGCATGTAGTTAAGACCCAGCCGCATATTGATCTCGGCAGCTTTGGGATCCGGAGCCACATATTCCGGACGCGTACCTGTAGTGTTACACGCCGTCAAAAATGACAGCAGCAACGCAATCGACCACTTCTGCAAGCCTCTGCTCATCGATACAACACGACCTCTCGCTGTTGGGCCATTCGCTCACTGCGACGGCTTTTGTCCTGTACTTCACCGGCCAACTGACCACATGCAGCCACGATGTCGTCACCGCGGGTTTTACGCACTGTCACGACCAGTCCCTTGTCCATCAGGTATTGTTTAAAGCGCTCAATCTGATTACGGGAAGAACATTCATAGTCTGTGCCCGGAAAAGGATTGAAAGGTATCAGGTTAATCTTGGTAGGCAGATCTTTCAAAATTCTGATCAGATCTCTGGCATCCTGCATGGAATCATTCACGCCGGCCAGCATTACATATTCAACCGTGATGTGGCGACGTTTCTGATCACCAGCCACGTAGCGCTTACAGGCAGCCAGTAACTCAGCGATAGGATATTTCTGGTTAATAGGCACGATCTTGTCGCGCAGTTCATCATTGGCTGCATGTAAGGAAATCGCCAGACTGACATGGCAATCTTCACGCAGTTTATCGATCATTGGCACAATCCCGGATGTACTGAGCGTCAGACGGCGCCAGGAAATACCATAGCCGAAATCATCCCGCATCAGGTTCATCGCGGTGACAACATTATTGTAATTGGCCAGCGGTTCGCCCATGCCCATCATGACCACATTGGTCACTACGCGGTTGCCTTTCGGGTCCTTGCCCAGGGCCTCATTGGCAATCCACAGTTGAGCAACAATTTCTGCCGCGTCCAGGTTTCGGTTAAAGCCCTGCTGCGCTGTCGAGCAGAAAGTACAGGTCAGCGCACAGCCGACCTGGGAAGAGACACACAGTGTGCCCCGCCCGTCTTCCGGTATGAATACGGTCTCAATGGCATTGCCACAGGACAGTCTGATGATCCACTTACGGGTACCGTCACGCGAAATGTGCTCATGCATGACTTCTGGCAAGCGGATCTCAGAAACTTCCTGCAATTTTTCGCGTAGGGCTTTGCTGAGGTTGGTCATCTCGGCAAAATCCGTTACGCGGTATTTGTGAATCCATTGCAGTAACTGACGCGCACGGAAAGGTTTTTCGCCGAGCTCGACGAAAAACGCTTCCAGACCTTTAAGGTCCAATCCCAGTAGATTCGTGCGTTTAGTCATGACAATCTCTTAGCGAGTACGTGCACAGACTTCGTCAGCAGAGAAGAAATAGTCCACTTCACGGGCTGCACTCTCAACAGAGTCAGAACCGTGAACAGCATTTTCATCAATGCTTTGCGCAAAGTCAGCGCGGATAGTGCCGGCAGCGGCATCAGCAGGGTTAGTAGCTCCCATCAGGTCACGGTTGGTCAGAACCGCATTTTCACCTTCCAGAACCTGAACCATAACCGGGCCGGAAGTCATAAAGCTGACCAATGCACCAAAGAAAGGACGTTCTTTGTGTTCGGCATAAAAACCTTCTGCCTGTTCCTGAGACAGGTGCATCATTTTGGCAGCCACAACCTGAAGACCGGCTTTTTCAAAGCGGGTATAAATCTCACCGATGACATTTTTTGCAACTGCGTCAGGTTTGATGATAGAAAGTGTACGTTCAATCGCCATTTCGTTCCTCTGTTGGTTTGGTTTAGTTTAATAAAATCCCGTTATTCTACCATTTCTGCAGCCGCTATTATCAATGTTATCGATGAAATCCACTGCCCCAGCCTTTTCACTTTGGATTTTATGACAAAAGCTTTACTATCAGATGACGATTTCTCAGCAACGGAAGCCTGTTTTGACCACTGACTCCACATTTAAACGCATCGGCCTGTTTATCCGTAAAGACGATATCGTGATGGAAAATGCTGTCGTGCGCGTCAATGCATTTTTGAGCCAGGCCGGGCTCAAGGTGGTCTGCAATGAAAAACTCAGTTTTCTACCTGATCTGACCGTGATTGCGGCAACAGAATTTCCGTCACAATGTGATTTAACGATTGCCATTGGTGGCGATGGTACCCTGCTGTCAGCATCAAGAGCCCTCGCAGGTACCGATATGCCGATTGTCGGCGTCAATGTCGGTCGTCTGGGTTTCCTGGCTGATGTCACACTCAATAATCTCGAGCAGCAATTGCAGCAGGTCATCAGCGGCCGTTATCGTGACGATCGTCGTTTTATGCTGCAGGCTGACATCCAGGGTCATGATGAAGCGCCGGGCATTGCGATGAATGATGTCGTTATTCACGCTCACCAGAACCTGCATATGATTGAGTTTGAGACTTATATCAATGGCAAATTTCTCAACAGCCAGCGTGCCGACGGCCTGGTGATTGCAACGCCAACCGGCTCCACCGCTTATGCCATGTCTGCCGGTGGTCCGATTCTGGATGTCGATCTGGATGCCATCGTGCTGGCCTCCGTGTGTCCTCATACCCTTAGCAACAGGCCCTTAGTGGTAGCAGCTGACAACCGGATAGAAATAACCCTGAGTGAAAACAATATCACCACCGGTATGGTCACCTGCGATGGTCGCCCCGGCCAAATCCTGCGTCCCGGCGATACAGTGCGTATCGAGCGGCACCAGAGTCAAATCCGGCTATTGCATCTGGAAGATCACGACCATTATTCTATCCTCCGGGCAAAACTGGAATGGGGTAGAAAACTGACATGCTGACCAGCCTGAGTGTACGTAATCTCGCCGTTGTCGAAGACCTGACACTGACCTTTGATGCAGGCATGACCTCGTTGACCGGTGAGACCGGGGCCGGTAAATCGATGCTGGTTGACGCTTTAAGCCTGGTATTGGGTGACAGAGCGGATTCCAATATGATTCGGCATGGTGCTGAACGTGCCGAAATCGAGGCGGACTTCAGCCTCAACGATAATCCGGTTTTGCGCGACTGGCTCATTCATCAGGAGCTGGATGATGATGAGCAGTGTCACCTTCGTCGCCCTATAAGCCGCGATGGTCGCTCCAAGGGCTATATCAACGGCCGTGTTGTGCCGCTGACCCAGTTGCGGGAGATCAGTGAGCGCAGCATTGATATCCACGGTCAGCATGCCCACCAGTCACTGGTCAGACCACAAACTCAGCGCGAGCTCGTGGATATTGTCGCCAGAAACAAGCCCCTGCTGGATGAGCTGAAAGTCAGTTACCGTGACTGGCAGAACCTCAAACAGCAACTCGATAATCTGCAGCAGCAATCTGAGGAACAAAAAGCCCGTCAGGAATTGCTGCAATATCAGGTTGATGAACTGGAAGCTCTTAACCTGTCGGAAGACAGCATTGCTGCTTTATTGCAGGAGCAGGGACAACTTGCCAATGCCTCTCAGCTTATCAGCGTTGCCGAATCCGGCCTGCATCAGATTTTTGATGCTGACCAGGCGGCAGCCTATGATGTGCTGAGTCACGTCTTAAGCGAGCTGGAAAAACTGCAGGATTATGAGCCGCGCTTTGCCAGTGCCGTGGAAACACTCAATGCGGCGGTGATCAATCTTGATGAAACGGCCACTGATCTGCGTCACTACCTGGATAATATCGAACTGGATCCGGGCCGTCTTAACGAGATCGAAAATCAGCTGTCTTTACTGCATGACCTGTCTCGCAAACACCATGTTGAAATTGAGCAGCTCCCGGCTCTGTTTGAAGAGTTAAACCAGGAATTAGCCAAACTTGCCGGTAGCGACGTCACCCTGGCTGACCTGGACAAGCAAGTATCAGAAAAAGAAAAGCAATGTCGCCAACTGTGCGAAAACCTGCATCAGCGTCGTCAGGAAGCCGCCGCCCCGCTGGCTGAACAAATTACCGCCTCCATCAGACAACTGGCAATTCCAGCTGGCAGTATCAGTATTGAAGTCGAGTCTTTTGCCGATGGCAAAATCACTGAACATGGTTCTGATCAGGTCCGTTTACTGGTAAAAACCAATCCCGGGCAACCCGCCGGTGATTTAGCCAAAGTGGCATCCGGGGGTGAACTGGCGCGTATCAGTCTGGCCATTCAGGTGGTGACGGCGGGACAGCGAACCGTGCCAACTTTAATCTTTGATGAAGTGGATGTAGGCATCGGAGGCAGTGTTGCAGAGGTAGTTGGACAGCATCTGCGAGAGCTCGCGGCCAGCCAGCAAGTTATCTGCATCACCCACTTGCCGCAAGTAGCCGCCCAAGCCCATCATCAACTACAGGTCAGCAAAAAGCATCTTGATGACAGTACCCATATTACTGTCGATAAGCTGGATAAAAATCAGCGGGTGGAAGAAATCGCCCGAATGTTAGGGGGGGTGAACCTGACCCAGAAAACCCGCTCTCACGCTGAGGAAATGCTGGATCAGGCACAGCAGTGATTTATTGCTCTTTCTGACAGGTTTTACAGATACCGTAGATGTAAAGACTGTGATCAGTCATTTCAAAGCCTTTTTCCTTGGCAATTGCTTTCTGGCGCTGCTCAATCACTTCATCCATAAACTCTTCGATTCGGTTACAGCGAACGCAGAACAAGTGATCATGATGATCGCCGCTTTCCAGTTCAAATACCGCGTGTCCACCTTCGATGCTGAGGCGTGATACCAGCCCCGCCCCTTCAAACTGGGTGAGTACGCGATAGACTGTGGCCAGTCCGATTTCCTCTCCCATTTCCAGCAATGCCTTGTACACATCTTCAGCACTCATGTGACGTTGCTCAGCTGTTTCCAGGATTTCCAGTACTTTCAATCGGGGTAAAGTGACCTTGAGTCCGGCTTTTCGTAGATCTTGTCTTTCCATTATTGTTATCGCCTCGTAGAAATGCTGCGAATAGAGTATCATCGCAGTCTGGTAATCAACTACATCAAGTAATACTAAATGAAAAGTTTCGTCGTTTACAGCCTTTCCGTGACTGCGTTTTTACTGTTGTCTGCCTGCAGCACCGATAACATCCCGGGTCTGTATCAAATTGATGTACAGCAGGGCAATAATGTCGACCAGGAGATGCTCAACAAACTTGAGCCGGGAATGACCAAAAACCAGGTAGCTTTTGTGATGGGGACTCCCCTGCTGATTGATACCTTCCACCCCAACCGCTGGGACTATATCTACAGCTACCAGCCCGGTGGTGAGGAGCGTGAACAGCGTCGGATCACGCTTTACTTCAACGATGACGAGACCCTGAGCCATATCGAAGGGGATACCCGGACTGTGGCCAGCCGTGAAGAACTTCCTCAGACCGAGCGTCAGGACAAAAACGTGGTCGTGCCACTCAATCAACAGAAAACCGGCTTTTTCGGCGGTTTGATGAACCTGATCGGCCTGGGTGATGATGAAGAAGTGGAAATCATCGAAGACGATGAGGACGCTGAGCAAGAAGCCAAAGAGGCTGCTGACAAAGCGATGATGGAAGAAGCCGCCGGCGGCGAACTTGATAGCGATACCGGCGCTGCCACCGAACTTGAATAAACAAAAAAGGCGCTCTGACAGCGCCTTTTTATGAAACCCTCACTCTCCGGCTAAGCCTGCGGTGGTTCAAACCGGTCTTTCTCGGCGTTATAGCAAAGTAGTTCCCCTGCTGCTAGGTCGAAATACCAGCCGTGTATCTTCACTGAGCCTTTTTCTACACGCTCTCTGACAAAATCAAAACCCATCAGATTCTTCAGCGACACCAGTATCGAGCGTTGCTCACAGGCTTTTAACTGGGCGGCATGGCTGTCCTCAGCATGATTCACCTTAACCCATTCCTTGGCTTCCTGGGCAATGGAGACCCAGCGATGGATAAACTGTGAGTCATCCAGGTTTTCACTCTCCCACAAACCTTTTATGCCACCACAGTTAGCATGGCCCATCACAACGATGCTCTCTACCCCCAGGCCCTTGACCGCAAACTCAATGGCGGAACTGGTGCCATGATAATGCTGATCTTCCTCGCAGGGCGGTACCAGGTTGGCGACATTACGCACTGTGAAAATGTCACCGGGGTCACAATCAGTCAAGATTGCCGGGTCCACTCTTGAGTCACAACAGGCCACCATCAGAATTTTGGTTGGCTGCCCTTCTTTCATGCTTGCGTAAAGCTTGTTGTCATCACCAAAGTAATTATTCTTAAAGCGTTGAAAACCTTCTAAAAGTTTGTAAGTGTGCGCCATAATTATTTCAATGTGTGAAAGTTAAAAAAGGATTTGTCTCGCGTTCTTGTGCCAGCGTGGTTACGGGACCATGGCCACTGTGGACGCGTAAATGACCGGGCAATTGCATCAGTTTTTCCAGGCTTTGTTGCATCAGCGCCATATCACCCATAGGTAGATCCGTTCTGCCTACACTACCGGCGAACAACGTATCACCGACAAATATATCCTGCTCGTCGTAATAGCATCCCTGCCCGGGGGTATGACCCGGAGTCGAAATGAAATGCAGTGTGGTCTCACCCAATTGAATACTGTCGCCGTCGTCGACATAGTGATCGATTCGACCACAAGCTCGGTTCATATGCGGCGCCCCAAACCAGTCACCTTGCTGCGGCAGCGTCTC
>ENA-ORCX01000524-ORCX01000524.1-marine-metagenome-genome-assembly--contig:-NODE-524-length-12690-cov-3.247919_pt1 | contig 12690 bp, 12 predicted proteins | sample MGYA00248630_ERZ508518 | MGnify/ENA primary metagenome ERZ508518 (study PRJEB26188, sample SAMN06268768) | marine metagenome | isolation source: Bioluminescent Bay, La Paraguera, Puerto Rico | place...
GATCAGAAGTTAAAAAGAAAAATAGTAGACTTCTTAGGTTCCATATTTTCAAAATTCTCAAACATTGCGATAGAGACCGGCTTCAAAGCACTTCTATCACAATAGAGAAATTCCATTTCCTCACCTCTTGTGACATGCGGCACAACAATAGGCACAACCATCTGCGGTGGAGAAAATTTCCTTGGCTTCTAATACAGCTCCGTAGCAACCTTCAAAATCACCGAGGTAATAGCAACTCTCCAAATCAGGCATATAGGGACAACCTTCCATATGAACTTCATGGTAGCCATTTGGTTGGGCATTTCTGTTTACATAGTATTTCGGCATAAATTATTGAGTCTTTGATTTCAAAACAACATGCCGCACAGTTGCTTCTTTTCAACTGAAACACAAAAAAAGCCTCCCGCATAAATGCAGAAGGCTTTTTGCAAAGTAATTGAAACGTTGCTGACTTAGGCTTCCGGTTCTTTGTCTGTCTTCAATTCCGGAATGGTAGCTTCCAGGCGCTGAGCGCGCATACCACTGATTCCAGGAGTTTTAAGAGCAAGAATGGAGTCAATGGTTGCCTTCATAGCAACAAAGTCTTTTTGCTCCCAATAGTAAACAGCAAGATTGTAGCCTGCTTCAGCACGAGTTCCGTCAAGATATCCCGAATTATTGGCTACATTCTGTAGAATAGCAACGGCATCGGCATTTCCAAGTATAAGCCCGGACATTGCATAGCCAAGATCCGCACGTTCATAGAGGATGGTCCCCTCAAGGGCATGTAAAGCAGCTTTATATTGCTCCAATGCCTTAGCATAATCCCCTGCTTCGTAGCTGGCATTGGCCAATTTTACCACAGCAGCGCCACCGAGCATATCACCTTCGTAATCATCGGCAAAGGCGGTATAGTCATCCAGAGTCTCACAAGCTGCATAAGCAGCTTCTTTCTTTTCCTGAGAGCGATCCTTCAGATAGTGATAGATTTGCACACCAAGGATTACAGCCAAACACAGGGCTACGGTAGAGAAGATGCTGGCGCCATTCTTCTTCCAGAAATTATTGAAGAGTTCTTCGGCATCTGCGTCCGGCGGTAGCTCGGACTCAATATGTGCGCGGATCTTCTTGTCAGTCAATTTGGGGTCAACAGGTTGTTTTTTATCTGTACTCATGGGCCGTAAAGAGGAAAGGTTTCACAAAAAGAGAGCTTTTAGTCAATATGCTTTTTAAAGACTTGGTATCTACTTGTTAAAAGAATGTTTTTCGGTTCTGCAAAATAGAGGTTTTAATCAAAAACAACAGTCTTGCCATGATAGGCCAAAACACGGCTTTGCAAGTGCCAACGAACCGCCTGCGCAAGAACTGATTTTTCTAAATCCTGACCTTTTCGCTGGAGATCCTGCACACTGTTTCGGTGATTCACCTGAGCCACTGCTTGCTGAATAATGGGGCCTTCATCCAAATCAGGCGTAGCATAGTGAGCCGTAGCGCCTATGATTTTAACTCCACGTTGGTAGGCTTGGTAATAAGGTCTTGCTCCTTTGAATGCCGGAAGGAAGGAATGGTGAATATTAATTACCGGAACTCCCAGCGCTTTCAAGAAATCATCCGAAAGCACCTGCATATAGCGAGCCATAACCACAAGATCGATCTCGAACTCTCTCAACAAGGCCAGTTCCTGTGCTTCCGCTTCCGCTTTGGTAGCTTTTGTCACCGGAATGTATTTAAAAGGAACCCCGTAAACCACTTCGCCTGCATGACGCAGCGTTTCGTGGTTGGAAATAATCAGTGGAACATCACAAAAGAACTCCCCAGCCTTCCAGCGAAGCATAAAATCGTGAAAACAATGATCAATTTTGGAAACAAAAACTGCCACACGTGGCTTCACGTCACTTCGGGCTATGCTCACTTCCAAATTCAGCTCCTGGGTTACATATTGCTCAAATTCACGTATGTGCGTTTCCACATTTGCCCCCGAAGTTAAATACCACTCTAACCTCTGAAAAAAGATACCTTCTTCAAAGTCTGTATGCTGATCCGCATGGGTAATGTTGCCATCGCGGTCAAAAATCCAACTGGAAGTTTTGGAAACCAAGCCCTTTTGGTCAGGGCCATGCAACAAAGCAGTAATTGTGACAGGGCAAGTCATAGCTAAAATGTTCCTCGGGATAAAGAATAGGCGTTCAGGAAGCCCTGAACGCCTATGGGTGTAAAGTATGTCTTAGCACTTTTCAAGCTCGCTCTTATACTCTTGGAGCGGCTTTACTTCCCATTCCTTCTTACGAAGAGTAGCAATTGCCTGCAACGCTGTGCGAGCGCCTGTCATCGTAGAGAAAATGGTAACACCATGCTTAAGAGCTTCCGTACGAATCTGATTTTCATTCTTCACCGGAATACTGCCCTTAGGAGTGTTTATGGCCATATGAATTTCACCATTCTTAATGCGGTCAATGATGTTTGGACGTGCTTCGTTGATCTTAGGAACGCGGGTAACAGGAATCATATCTTCTTCCAGCACCTTCGCAGTTCCCTCTGTAGAATAGATCTTGAAGCCTAAATCAATTAATCTACGTCCAATTTCCTTAGCCACATGCTTATCGGAATTTTTCACACTGAGGAAGACATTCCCCTTGTCAGGCAATGGGCTGCCACCTGCGATCTGAGCCTTGGCAAAGGCAAGCCCAAGATCGTAATCCAAGCCCATAACTTCACCAGTGGAACGCATTTCAGGTGTCAGCGCAACCGGAGCACCCGGGAAACGAACGAATGGGAACACACTTTCCTTTACGCACCAGTAATCCGGTAGAATTTCCTCAGTAAAACCGAGATCCTTCAACTTGGCTCCCGCCATAACAAGAGATGCATATTTGGCTAAAGGCTTTCCAATAGCTTTGGATACAAATGGAACCGTACGGGATGCACGTGGATTCACCTCAAGGACAAAGAGTTCTTCATCCTTAATGGCATACTGCACATTCATCAAGCCTACGACATTGAGCGCTTTAGCCAATGCATAGGTTGCCTCGCGTACTTCATTCAAAATCTTACGACCTAAAGTATGTGGCGGAAGCACCATTGTAGCATCACCGGAGTGAACTCCAGCATATTCCACGTGTTCCAGCATACCACCAATTACAGTTAAATCACCGTCACAGATAGCATCCACATCCAACTCAATTGCATCTTCAAGGTATTTATCAAGAAGAACAGGCTTTCCTGGAGCCGCATCGAAGGCTTGCGTCAAAACACCTCGCATTTCCTCTTCATCATACACGATAAACATTCCACGCCCTCCAAGAACAAAGCTTGGACGCAGGAGAATTGGGAATCCAATTCTTGCAGCTTCCACATAGGCTTCGTCCTCCGTCATTGCGATACCGTTATTCGGCTGCTTCAGATCATTATCCTGAAGAATTTTCTTAAAGATCTTACGGTCTTCTGCTGCATCAATACTTTCAGGAGAGGTTCCAATTATCTTCAGACCACACTCCTTCAGTTTCGTAGCCAAATTCAACGGAGTTTGACCGCCAAACTGTACAATTACGCCATCACAACCTTCTTTGCGATATACTTCGCGCACATCCTCAAGCGTCAGAGGCTCAAAATAAAGGCGATCAGACGTATCATAGTCTGTGGAAACCGTTTCCGGATTGGAATTCACCATAACGGTTTCATAACCGTTTTCAGAAAGAGCAAACGCCGCGTGAACACAGCAATAATCAAATTCAATCCCCTGCCCGATACGATTTGGGCCACCACCCAAAATCATGATCTTCTTTTTCTCGGACGGAATGACTTCACACTCATCTCCGTAACTGGAGTAATAATAAGGTGTGTAAGCCTCAAACTCAGCGGCACAAGTGTCTACCAGACGATATCCTGGTTGGATATCGTATTCCGCACGCAAGGCATGAATAGCTTCGTAAGTCGTTCCTGTTATATTGGCAATCTGGAGATCCGTATAACCAAATTCCTTGGCAACCTTTAAGAGAGGAGCCGGAAGCTTTGGAGCCTTCTTGCATTCTTCCTCAAGAAGATTCTCCATATCTACAATTTCCTTCATTTGCTGAAGGAACCAGCGGTCAATCTTGGTCAAATTGAAGACTTCCTCTACCGTCATACCAATCCTGAATGCATAACGTAAATAGAAGATACGGAACGCATGCGGACGGGAAATCATAGGAATGATTTTATCCTTATCGGTCAATTCGTCTCCACCGAATTTACCGCCACCACCAAAGCCATTGGCTCCGATTTCAAGACTGCGAAGGGCTTTCTGTAACGACTCCTTAAAAGTACGCCCAATTGCCATTGCTTCGCCCACACTCTTCATAGAGCTTGTCAATGTATCATCAGAGTGCGGGAATTTCTCAAAAGTAAAACGGGGAACCTTGGTGACAACATAGTCAATGGTTGGCTCAAAACTTGCCGGAGTCTCACGGGTAATATCATTTTGGATTTCATCCAAGCTATAACCGACAGCCAGCTTGGCAGCCAGCTTGGCAATAGGGAACCCAGTTGCTTTGGATGCCAACGCAGAACTACGAGACACACGCGGATTCATCTCAATAACTACGAGACGGCCTGTTTCTGGATGAACAGAAAATTGAATATTTGAACCACCTGTTTCCACACCAACTTCACGAATACAGGCAAAAGAAGCATCGCGCATCAACTGGTATTCTTTGTCCGTAAGCGTCATTGCAGGCGCAATCGTAATAGAGTCACCAGTATGAACTCCCATAGGATCAAGATTCTCAATGGAGCAAATCACAACACACTGATCTTTGTGGTCGCGCATAACTTCCATTTCAAATTCCTTCCACCCCAACAGGCATTCTTCGATCATTACCTGGTGAGTGGGAGAGGCTTCAAAACCATGCTTTACAATTTCCTCAAATTCTTCGCGATTGTAAGCAACACCTCCACCAGTACCACCAAGCGTAAAACTAGGTCGAATAATAATGGGGTATTCACCAATCCACTCTGCCGCTTCCACAGCGTCATCAAACGTTTTTACAATACGGGAGCGGGCAACATCCAACCCGATTTTCTCCATCGCCTCTTTAAAGAGCTCACGATCTTCTCCTTTTTGGATGGCCTCGATATTGGCGCCAATTAGCTCCACATTGTATTTCTCTAGAATACCGAGTTCATCGAGATCACAGGTCAGATTCAATGCAGTCTGACCTCCCAAAGTTGGGAGAATGGCATCGGGACGTTCGCGAGCAATTATTCGTTCGAGAGCAACCGGAGCCAGAGGCTCAATATAGGTTACATCCGCAAAGTCTGGATCCGTCATAATCGTGGCAGGATTACTATTGACCAGAACAACCTTATAACCCTCCTCTCGCAGGGCTTTACAGGCTTGCGTGCCGGAATAATCAAATTCGCAGGCCTGGCCGATAATAATTGGACCAGATCCGATGATGAGAATAGTATTTAGGTCGGTGCGCTTTGGCATGGCAAATTAACCCGAGAGTTAATCGGGGGTTACTAGGGTTCGGCAAGCAGATTTTGCTTTTTTTTATTAATCTTCAATAAAAAAGAGAAGTATCTGCTCAATCGCAATGCTACTCCGCATTTTTCTACTCTTGATGAAAATTTAGTATTGCAAATAAGTATATTTTTGTTCACTTAAATACATACATAAAATATTTTTTCAATTTTATGTCATTTGAAAAACGTGATGATACATCAGAGATAAAGTATCCACGATCTCTTTAATAACTCTGGCTTCTGTCAGGTTAATTTTCATGAAAACACAAATAAAACAAAAATCAATATGATCACAAAAAACAATAAAGATCACTTAATTCCATCAACCAGTTCAAATGTAGATCCGCCTGGAATTGTCTTATTTAAACCAAAATTTATTTTTTATGATACCGAATAGTGTGCATATTTTCACTGAAATAAGCTTACAGAAGCTCAATAATATTAAAAAAAATCCTTTCACTCTGATTCCAAGAAATGTCTCAAGAAAAAGAAGAAAAAAGAGTAAACGACCTTCTTGATATGCATGGATTCCTTTCTTGGGCAGACCTAATGACCAGCTATCCAAGAAAGGCACAATCCTTTTGTGGAAGCCTCTTTGGTTGAAATTTCCAACAAAAAACCAGTACCAACGAGCACAATTACGCAAGGAACAAAACTCACTAGGCGGAATGTTAAGGCTCAGTAATTTGAACATCCCAGAGAACATTCCCACATTCGACATGTTTCTTTTGCCGTAGAAAATTTAGATACATCTTTGAATAAAATAACAGATCTTAGGGTCAAATCGTAACAGGGAAAACACCCCTTAAAAAATGGAACCTACTTCGCTTGGATAAATGATCCTAAATCAACTAACCTAAAATACAAAATGAATACTGACCAACGTCAAAAACACGGACACATCTCTTGGGGAGAATTATGCACCACAAATACTGAAGCCGCCAAAAAATTCTACAACAAGCTATTTGGCTGGGAATACCATAATGGCTATCCCAGCTGTGGGGAATACTACATTGGTTCCAGAGAAAAGGATCCTGTAGCAGGCATCATGAACCTCAATGACATACCACATCCAGAAGGCGTCCCTCCTCACTGGGGAATGTACGTCACTGTTGATTGTATCGATACCACATTGAAAACAGTTCAAGCAGAAGGTGGGTCTATCGTAGTCGAAAAAAGAGAATTAGACTGCGGCAGTTATTTCGCATTTATTCGCGATCCACAAGGTGCTGTTCTTGGCTTGTTTCAATACGCCCCTGAAACGAAATAATTTATAAGAAGCGCATGGCTTCTTATAAAGATAAAACCGCCTGTGAATAGTCAGGCGGTTTTATTATAAAAGTAACTGATTGCACTCTTAGTAAGAGAATCCAATAGAAGCACCAAGGATGTTGTAATCGCGCCACCAGTCTCCTTTGTCGTCACGCTGACGCAGGTAGAACACATGCCCACTGACATCATCAGCGATTTTCATAGTTGCACCAACATAGATGCGAACACGATTCCATCCGCTATTATTATCCTTGTTGTAGTAGAAAGGTTCTATTGCAACATACGGATTGATTCCCATAGACGTCCACTTCCAGGGGCTCTTCAATTTAAAGCGGAAACGATAGCGATCATAGTCCTCACCATTCTGAACAATGTGGTATTCGACACGAACACGTTCTTCGATTTTCCAGCCTTCACCCAAAGGTTGATTAAAAATGAAATCAAGAGTTGGTGTATCAATGGAGTTCCAATCACCAGCTGATTTCAACTCAACATGAAGGTGCCCATAACTTACCTTGAAAGCATCGCTTACTTTGTAACTTACAGCGAGGAATGTTTCCACATCGTAAAGCTCACTGGAATCATCTCCACTGCGAAATTCCTGAGACAATGAGAGAGTTGATTTCTCGCCCAGACTTGTTTTAGCGGAAACGCTAAGCCACGTTTGAAAATCACCGTCATCATAAGCACTGAGACTAAGTGCTGCGAATCCTGCAAAAGCAAGAGCTAGATATTTAATTAGTTTCATCGTTTTAAGGAGGTTTGTTACAGTTTGATTATAGTATTGTTGCACAGGAGAGTGAATTTGTTAAGCCACTATTGTTTTTTATACTAAAAAACCTCCTCAGGGTTAACTGAGGAGGTCGCAACTCAATACAAAGTATACTTATAAAAGCAAATACTTACTTAAAACAACTATACAATTTTAAAGCTTAGTACTTTGTGGTTGGAACAAAGCCGATACCTTCGATGATTTCCTGACCCTTTGGAGTGAGGTAAAGGTTGAGGAAGTTAAAGAGGTGTGTGCCAAGCTTTGGATAGCCATTAGCGAACATGAACAATGGACGAGCAATTGGATATGTGCCGGAAGCAACTGTATCAGCATCAGGATAAACACCATCAACAGTCAAAGCCTTAACCTTACGGTCGATGAATCCAAGACCTACATAACCGATAGCAGCTGGAGTGCTTTGAACACGAGCGCGAACAGCACCATTAGAACCAGCATATTCAGCACGTTGGCCAATCTTGTCCTTGTGCATAACCAACTTTTCAAAAGTTTCGTATGTACCACTGTTGGTATCACGGCTAATAACAACAATCTTAAGGTTTGGTCCACCAACTTGCTTCCAGTTTGTGATCTTACCTGTGTAGATGTCATGAATCTGAGAAGTAGAAAGCGCAGAAACAGGGTTGGATGGGTGAACTGCAACAGCAAGTCCGTCCATAGCTACAGTGAAAGGAACAGGAAGGATGTCTTTGTTAGCAGCAGCCTTAACTTCTTTGTCCTTCATAAAACGAGACATAGCAGCGACATCACAAGCATTGTTGATGAGGCTCTTAGCTCCGTTACCACTACCGGATTCACTTACGGTAATGTTTACTTCTGGGTGAAGATCCATATAGTACTGGGCAAATGCCTTAGCGATAGGACCTACAGTTGTGGAACCGTCAACAACGATCTGGTTGTCGGAAGCGTTAACTGCGCTAGCAGTGAGACCGAGAACAGCTATTAAAGCTGCAACTTTCTTAATAAGTTTCATTTTGAATGCCTTAAATGTGTTAAGTTACACGTGTAAAAATTAGAATTTGAAGCCTACAGCAGCACCGAGTGCATTGTAGTCGCGCCAGTAGCTGCCCTTGTCATCGCGCTGACGGCAGAAGTAAAGGTCGCCGGAAACATGATCAGCGATCTTCCAGGTAATACCTGCATAGAGACGGTGACGGTCGAAACCTGCATCATTGTCTTTGTCGCTATAATTTGCTTCGTAAGCGAAGTACGGATTAATACCAGCAGAGGTCCATTTCCAAGGAGATTTAGCCTTGAGGCGGAAGCGGAAACGCGAGTAATTGCTCTTGCCTTCCTTCATGCGGTATTCCCAACGAACACGCTCTGCAAAGCCCCATCCAGCAGCTTTTTGTTTGAAAACAACGTCAAACGTTGGACGATCTTCCTGTTTCCAGGAACTACCTAATTCATGAACACAACGGTATCCATATGCAATAGATACGTTACTGGCTACCTTGTGGCTAAGAAGCAATAGAGTTTCCTTGTCATACAACTCTGAAAAATCATCGCCGTATTTCATTTCTTCTTCGATGATCATTGTTGTGTTATCAGCAATTTTCATCTTAGCACCGACCTTGAGCCAGAGTTGATTGTCGCCGTCTTCATAAGCGGCGGCTTGTTGATAAGCAGCAAAGCCGAGCAGGGCAATAGCCGCAATCTTCAGTTTGTTGATAAGTTTCATTCTAGGTTGATTAACAGTTCGTAGCTTAGAGCAATTTGCATCACGTGGATAATGCACGAATGCTTTACAGGCACTCATGATGCTCCCGTCTCATTTAGACTGAATTAGCGAATTGTTAGATTTTCATTAATAGAAAAAAAGCCTTCTCCGACAACTCGTTGTCATTCTCTAAAAACCAACCCGATTCTTACACAATCCTAACATTTGAGGTGTATTCTACGAACTGCGGGCTTTCTCACCTACAGATCGCCCGTGTTTCTTTTTACCTTTTTCACCTGATAAATATGACAACTTCCAGTGCAGGCGGACTTACGATGAGTCGACGCAAGGTGTTGATGCGCCAAGCCCTAGCAAAAGCAGGAACAAGCTCTTTGTTTCTAGTGGCGGCAGCATCAGCGGTTATTGTGTTGTTCATTATCTTCTACATTTTTCAAAATTCGATTCCCTTCTTTGAATCCAGGGGCATTGTCGAGTTCTTAACAAGCAGCCATTGGTATCCTTCCCATGAACCTGCAGAATTTGGTGCATTAGCCATTTTCACAGGAAGTTTATTAGTAACAATTGGAGCTGTATTTGTAGCAGCTCCACTAGGAATCGTTTCTGCAGTATGCTTAAGCGATATCGTAAACTTCAGCGTTCGGCAATGGATCAAACCCGTTACAGAAATCCTTGCAGCCATCCCATCTGTTGCATACGGCTTCTTTGCCTTGGTCGTTCTTGCCCCGTTCATGCAAGCGCACGGTGGATATTTTCTAGATGCTATATGGAAGTTGATTGCTGTTCCCTGTGCTCTCCTACTGGCACTCATATTGGCAACTCCTATGGTTGCAAAAGTTGAAGACAAAAAGAAACGCCGTTTATATATGACGGTTATTTTTCTTCTGATTTCCGCTTTTCTCCTTTTCCTCATTCAATGCGTTTCCAGCATTCTTGTTACAATACAAATATCGAGTGGAACCAATGCTCTTAACGTATCCCTTGTATTGGCAGTCATGTCCCTTCCTACCGTTGTAAGCGTCTCGGAAGATTCACTGCAATCAGTAGGTCGTGAACTTCGTGAGGGCAGTTACGCCTTAGGTGCGACAAGAGCCGAAACCATGCTGAAGGTAATCATTCCGGCAGCCAGTAGTGGTATTCTAGCCGCCGTTCTCTTGGGTATTATGCGCGCTTTGGGCGAAACAATGATCGTGTGGATGGCATCCGGTAATGCCGCCAAAATACCTTCACCCATATTTAATTACCTTGAACCGGTAAGAACATTAACCGCGACCATCGCAGGCGACATGGGGGAAGCCGATCACGTTACAGGATCAGATCGCTACCATGTACTTTTCGCAATGGGCTTCAGCCTCCTGTTATTCTCTTTCGTTTTAAATCTAGTCTCCGAAAAGATTGCTGCCCGTCAACGCGGTAAGCTACGCGGTAAATAAGAGCCATGAAACAACATACACGTAAACTATTTGATTTATCATTCTCCGCACTGGGAATGGCATCCATAGCCTTCATGGTCTTGGCGCTCATCGTTGTTCTCGTGCCTATTTTTGTGCGTGGAACAACGGCTTTTGTTTTTAAAAGTACCGTAGAGCATCGTCTCATTCAATTGGAAAAGTTTGGTCATGGAGATGAAACTGTCGTTCGAGCTGAATATGAAAAAGCATTGGATGCTCGAAAGCCTGCCTGGGCAATGCTTGATCAATTCAAGAAAGAATTACGAAGCATGCCAGCAAAGGATCGTAGAGAATATCGTCAGGCATATCAGGAAGTTGCAGAGATTTTTGAGGAACTGGTAGGACCACGCCCAGGGGAACATCGTTCTCCAATAGTACGTCACCAATATGGGCAAGCACGCCTCGATCGTGCTGAAGTTCGTATACACGAGTTACTTTACGAGGAAGTTTGGAATTACGAAGATGGAAAAAGCTACAAGACTTATACTCCTCGTAAAGAAATGTTCAAAGGCACTTCTTTGGAGAAATTCTTCGATTATGTCCCTGAACATATCAATGACATGCTACGTCCAAAGTGGACTTTCTACTGGCGCTTCATCTTCGACAAATCCGTAGACTCCCACATGTTCGGCGGTATTCTACCTGAAATAGTAGGAACTATTTATCTAACAATAGGAGCTATGCTTTTTGCTCTTCCATTTGGAATACTCACAGCAATTTATCTAGCAGAATATGCCAAGGAGGGTGTCATATTAAGTATTATCCGTTCCTGTATCAGTACCTTGGCAGGGGTTCCAAGTATCGTTTTTGGTCTGGTTGGCTTAGCCTTCTTCATCAACTACATACACGTATCACCCAATAAAAGTGTGCTCGCGGGTGCATTAACTCTAGGTTTACTAGTATTGCCAACAATTATCCGAACGTCAGAAGAAGCGATTAAAGCCGTTCCTCACGCTTATAAAGAAGCTGCGATGGGCTTAGGTGCCGGACGCTGGTTTACAGTGGTAAAGGTGATCCTTCCAGCATCTCTCCCTGGAATTATGACTGGTGTTGTTCTCAGCATGGGACGTGCCGCAGGGGAAACCGCTCCTATTATCTTTACTGCCGCAGTGAGTGTAGGCCGTATGCTCAACCCGATTCAAGCTCTAAGCGAGCCAACCCCGGCTCTATCATGGAACATTTACAATCTTTGCACGGAACACGAAGCCGTAGATGAAATACGTCATGTTCAATACGGTATGGTAGTTGTTCTCATTGGCATTGTTATCGCCCTGAATCTCGTAGCCATCATCATTCGCGCTCGACTTCAGAAAAAAATGAAACGCTAAACAGAACTTTAAAACAAATAAAAATGGAAACATCCACCATTATGAATCCTACAGCCAATAATACAGAAAACAACATAGCATTAAGTGCCCGCAATTTTTCTGTCTTCTATAATGATTTTGAAGCGGTAAAATCAGTCTCTCTAGATATTACACAAGGCGATGTAGTTGCAATTATTGGCCCTAGTGGTTGTGGTAAAAGCACTTTTCTACGTTGCATAAATCGCATTAATGATCTTGTTCCCGGTTGTCACACCAAAGGAGAATTGATCTTTGCCGGCAAAGATCTTTTCCATAGGGACGTTGATGTAAACGTACTACGAAAGCGTATCGGAATGGTTTTCCAAAAACCAAATCCATTTCCCAAAACGATTTTTGAAAACATTGCTTTTGGACCACGCCTGCACGGTATCAAAAAGCGTAGTCAACTGGAGGAAATCGTTGAAAACAGTTTACGCCAATCAGCGTTGTGGGATGAAGTGAAAGATCGTCTTGATAAAAATGCTCTTGGCCTTTCTGGGGGACAGCAACAACGCCTCTGTTTAGCAAGAACTCTAGCAGTAGAACCGGAAATCGTTTTGATGGACGAACCGACATCTGCATTAGACCCTAAGGCCACCCTTAAAATTGAAGACCTAATTGCAAGTTTAGCACAGAAATACACCATTGTTATCGTTACTCACAACATGCAAC
>ENA-ORCX01000526-ORCX01000526.1-marine-metagenome-genome-assembly--contig:-NODE-526-length-12680-cov-4.185353_pt1 | contig 12680 bp, 11 predicted proteins | sample MGYA00248630_ERZ508518 | MGnify/ENA primary metagenome ERZ508518 (study PRJEB26188, sample SAMN06268768) | marine metagenome | isolation source: Bioluminescent Bay, La Paraguera, Puerto Rico | place...
GGTGCGCTTACGGCGCTCTGTTCCTGAACAGGACATTGTCCTCTCCTCATGGTGACAACATATTTCAGGACGAGACATGCAAACAAAAAAGGGCGGCCCTATGTGCCACCCTTTTTCATGTCGTTATGCTTTGTCTTAGCTTTCAAAACCAAGGTTCGGCACATCAAGGCCGTTGGCACGGCAGGCCGAGATCAGGGTGTTGTTGAGCAGGCAGGCAATGGTCATCGGGCCGACACCACCCGGAACCGGGGTGATGGCACCGGCGACTTTGGATGCGGTTTCAAACTCGACATCGCCAACCAGCTTCATTTTGCCCTCGGCCCCTTCAACACGGTTGATGCCGACATCAATCACGGTGGCACCCGGTGCAATCCAGTCGCCCTTGACCATGTTCGGGCGGCCTACCGCGGCAACGACGATATCGGCACGGCGGACTTCTTCGGGCAAATCGCGGGTGCGCGAATGCGCGATGGTCACCGTGCAGCTTTCTTTCAGCAGAAGCTGCGCCATCGGCTTGCCAACGATGTTGGAACGGCCAACCACAACCGCCCGTTTACCCGACAGATCACCAAGGGTATCTTTGAGCAGCATCAGGCAGCCATAAGGCGTGCACGGGGCAAAGCCTTCGCCGCCGGTGGCCAGTGCGCCGGCATTGACGACATGGAAGCCATCCACATCCTTGGCCGGGTCGATGGCCGCCAGGATCGCCTGTTCGTCGATATGTTTGGGAACTGGCAACTGACACAGGATGCCATGAACGTTTTCATCGGCATTGAGCTTGGCGATCAGGGCCAGAAGATCTTCCTGGCTGGTCTCGGCCGACAGTTTGTGTTCATAGGAATTCATGCCGCATTCAATGGTCTGCTTGCCCTTGTTGCGGACATAGACCTGACTGGCCGGGTCTTCACCGACCAGAATGACGGCAAGACCGGGGGTCACACCGTGGTCCGCTTTCAGCTTGGAGACTTCTGCTGCGATGTCTTCGCGCAGTTTGGCTGCGAATGCCTTGCCATCGATGATTTTTGCGTCACTCATGTGTCTGTCCGCCCGTCAGTTCGGTAATTTGCGCCATCAGCTCTGTGGGGGTACCGGAAATCACCAGCACCTTGTTGCGGTCTGTATGCCCGCTAACGATCCCGACCGAGGATTTAGGCCATTTGGCCGCTTTTGCCAAAAGTTTTATCAGGGCCTGATTGGCTTTGCCGTTTTCCGGCACTGCTGTTACCGATGCCCTGAGCTGCAAACGCCCGTTGGCATCTTCAATCAGACCGTTGATCGCATTACGCGAAGCCTTTGGCGTCAAACGCACAAACAGACGGATCCCGGTTTGATCAGAGAGTATCTCGCAAACGGGATCAGTCATTGTCTGATTGAGACATCTAGTAACCTAAAAGAGCCATCCGGACATCGGTCTGGATCAGCATATTGGCAAATTGCAGCACCAGAATCAGAATGATCGGCGAAATGTCGATGCCGCCAAGGTCCGGCATGATCCGCCGGATCGGGCGCAGGGCCGGTTCGGTCACACGATACAGGAAATCACCGACCATATAGACGAATCGGTTGCTGGTATTGATCACGTTGAATGCCACAAGCCATGACAGGATTGCAGATGCAATCAGCATGAAAATGTAGATCCCAACCACAGTATCAATCAGCCAAAAAATCGCCAGCATCGCCGCTCCTTACGATCGCCGGGCATATTCGGTTTTTGCCCGGTAAGATGTTTGCACGCAGCAAAACCTAGTCGGCAATGACCCGCAACGCAAGCGCAGAGCGTTGATTTTACCCCGCCAAAGCACAAGTTTTCATCGCTTTGTGATCCCTGTCACCCGACAGGTGGCTTCTGCGCCGCTTTCCATGCCGCACCTGATTGTTTTGCACTGGATGATCTTCCACCGGATTGCGTTGCGCCCGATTGTGTTGCACCCGATTGTGTTGCCTCGGAATATGTCGCACCGGACCAGTTTGGGATGCTGAAGCCTGAAACGCTGGAGCCGCACATGCCGGAGCCTCGCATTCCGGGGGCCGGTATTGCGATGCCCCTGCCAGAAACTGTCAGGAGATGTCAGGGCACAGCCGATCTGTGCTTGCAGCAGAGCGGCCTTGGGCCAAGAATGCGCCAAACCATCAAAGGATGAAACACATGCCAGATCAGGATCACCGGCGTTGCGGCTGGGCGGAAACCCATAACGACAAACCGTTTTATGTCGATTACCACGACACCGAATGGGGTGTTCCGGTCCATGATGACCGGCTTTTCTTTGAAATGCTGATCCTTGAGGGCGCCCAGGCCGGGTTGAGCTGGCTTACGATTCTGGCACGGCGCGATACCTATCGCGCGGCATTTGATGATTTCGATGTGCATATGGTCGCGGCCTATGACGCGACCAAGCAGGAAGCCCTTCTGGCCGATCCGGGGATTATTAGGAATAAACTAAAAGTCGCGGCGACTATTAAAAATGCCCAAACATTCATTGCCATCCAGAAAGAGTTCGGAAGCTTTGATGCCTATATCTGGAAATTCGTCGATGGCCGCCCGGTGATCAATCACTGGAACACCATGTCCGAAGTTCCGGTATCAACCGAGCTTTCCGACCGGATTTCCAAGGATCTGAAAAAGCGCGGCATGAAATTTGTCGGCACAACGATCATCTATTCGTTCCTTCAGGCGACCGGCCTTGTGATGGATCACACGAAGGAATGTTACCGCTACCATCAGTTGGCAAAATAGCCATCTGTTCGGAAACGCCAAGGCCTGCTATAGGCTTGGTATGGCAACGGTAATGCATATCATCAACGAACTGGACGCTGGCGGGGCGGAACGTGTCCTGACCCGAATTGCGTGCCATAATGCCCGAAATTCCGTTCCCGATGCCCCGCGCCAGATTGTCGTATCGCTGATGGATGAAGGTGTTTATGGCCCGGATTTGATAGAGGCCGGCGTTGAGCTGCATTGTCTTGGCATGACATCGGGCATACGCGATTTACCGGCGGCGATTTTCAGGCTGTCGCGCCTGATGCGACGCAAGAAGCCCGATGCCATCATGTCGTGGCTTTATCATTCCGATTTTATCGCCACCCTTGCTGCATTGCTGTCGGGACGTGGTACCAGACGGTTGGCCTGGAATATCCGTTGCGCGGAAATGGACCTTGCGCAATATGGGCGGTCAACCCGGATCGTGCTTGGATTGCTGGCAAAATTATCGGGACGACCTGCAATCGTTGCCGCCAATTCACATGCCGGGCAGCGTCACCATATCAGTTGCGGATACCATCCCCGAAAATGGGCCTATCTGCCCAACGGGTTTGATACAGACGAATGGCATCCCGATCCGGGCGCGAAATACCGGCTGTGCAAGCAGATCGGCATCACGCCGGACAAATATCTGATCGGGATGGTCGCCCGCAAAGATCCGGCAAAAGACCACGCCACCCTGTTTGAGGCCATCAGACTTGTCCGCGCCCAGGGTCATGACGCCCATCTGGTCTTGATCGGTCACGAAACCGATGCGCTGATCATTCCCGACGAGCTTGACGGACATGTTTCAGCCCTTGGTCTGCGCCGTGATGTGGTTGCGCTGGTGCCGGGTTTTGATATTGCGGTCCTGTCATCAAGCTTTGGCGAAGGGTTCCCGAACGTGATCGGTGAAGCCATGGCATGCGGTGTCCCGGCAATTGGCAATGATGTCGGCGATGTTGCAGATATTCTGGGCGGCACAGGGAAGACGGTGCCGCTGCACGCTCCCGACAAATTGGCCAATGCCATCGTCGAATTGCTGACAGAGGATGTGGATAGCCGCAATTATCGCAAAACCGCGGCCCGCATGCGCATCATCGATCATTACAGCCTGCGGGCGATGAATGACCGCTATCTGGCACTTTGGGATGGACTGGCAGGCAAGTGCGATCTGCCGGATTTCGATTTTCCCGGCACCGACAGCAGCAAATAGCCCGCCCAGTCAGATACCCTTATCCCGAAACAGGGTCAGAGCGGTTTGCTTGATCCGCGGAGCAGTAATTTGGTTTCGAGGGTGATGGTTTTGCCCGGGGTTTCCGACAGGGCCATTTCGGCGGCAAGGCGGCCTTTTTCAACGGAATCCTGATACATGGTGGTCAGGGGCGGGTCGGTGCGTTCGCCAGCGGCAATACCGTCAATTCCGATCACCTTGAGATCGTCCGGCACCTTGCGCCCAGACATGCGTGCAGCATCAATCGCGCCAATGGCAATCACATCAGACATGCCCAGAATGCCATCGATTTCGGGATGGGACGCCAGCAATTCAGCGGTCATTTTCGCACTGTGATCGGACTGATTGTCGCATTCGACATGCAGCACATCGGACGGCGCAATGCCCGCACCGGCCAGTGCGGCGTGATAGCCGGCAAGACGTTCACGAACCACCCGGTGACTGGCAGCACCGACACGGTTGGCATTCATGGGGCCGAAATGATCATGGTCGGTTGCCTGAAGCGACAGAATGGCAAAGCGTTTTGCCCCGCAATCAAGCAAATGCTGCGCAGCATTCTTCCCGGCAGCAAAATCATCCAGTGCGACGGTGCCAGCGGCACCGGCAATATCGGTATCAATGCTGATCAGCGGCTGGTTGCGGCGCTGAATGGCGGCGATGATATCGTTATTGTCGGAATAGCAATGCACCAGAAAGGCATCGACCGCCGCATTATTGACCGCGGCAATTGCCTGTTGCTGGTTCTGGGCCGAAATGATCATGACATTGACGCCCTGCTGGGCACATTCGCGCCCGATCCCGCGCAGCAATTCGATCGCCACCGGATCGGTAAAGGCATATTCAAGGTTATCGGGAAATACCACGCCAAGTGCCCCGGCCTTGCCGGTACGCAACATGCGCGCCATGACATGCGGCCCGCGATAGCCAAGTTCCTTGGCCGCGGCAAAAATCCGTTCGCGGACTTCCGCGCGGACCAGATCGGGTTTGCCAAACGCGTTGGACGCCGTTCCTTGCGAAACCCCGGCCGCCTTTGCGACATCCAGAAGTTTTACGCGTTTCGCCATGCGCCTGTTTCCCCGAACCCGTGTGTTTCACACTGATATTGATCTGATTTGCCTACACTATAGCCAAAAGCAGCGCATTACTTCCAGAACACATTATCCGGGTCTTGGACTATCTGGTTTCGGGTTGGGTATTGCGAAATGTCAGATTGATGCGCCCATTGACCTGGCGGGCTGTTTTGGGAATTTGATGCAGCCAGCAATGCTGGGTTTCGCCCGCCATGATCAAGGCCGAGTTATGGGGCAAATCGATGCTGATCCGGTCCCCGGTCTTTTTGTGGCGAAAATGAAAGCGGCGTTCTTCGCCAAAGGACAGGCTGGCGATTACCGGATTTTCGCCCAGAACATCTTCATCATCGGCATGCCATGACACACTGTCACGCCCGTCACGATAATAGTTCAAAAGCACCGTATTGAATGGCGCACCAGACAGGTCTTCGGCCAGTTTGCGCAGCGGCGCGACAACCGATGGAAACGGTGCGGCCGGGTGATAGACCCCGCTATAGCGATAGGCGACCTCGCCAAACCATGCCGTCAGACGCGGCACCGGGATTTCCTTGCCATGGATTTTGGCGATTTCCTGTTGCCAGACAATCCCGCTTTTGAGGCGGGCAAAGGCGCGGTCGGCATCATCGGGGGTCATGATTTCACGCAGCAGCAATACTTCGCCGTCAAAGGGCAGAAGATTACGTGGTGGTTCATTGGCAAACAGATCGCCGGTCATGATTATCCCCGGAAGTCACACTGCCAAAGACCTATGCCGAACGATTGAGAAACTCAAGCCACAGTTCGCTGATATATCTGTTTTCACAGGAAGTTGAGGCGCACAATTCCGCAATCCGCGCCGGTTTCCGTGCCATTGCAGATATTGCCGGTGTCAGCCGTTGATCAGGGTCACGCCATGTTGCGCAGCATAACGTTCGACATCCTCAACACTTAAACCCGCCGCACTGTAAAGATTGATGGTTTCAAGTTCGAGATCGGTTTCGGCATCGGCCAGCGATTGCAGCGCAGATGTCAGGCTGCGCTGGGAATCAAGGACATCCAGAAAATCAGACAATCCCTGAACATAGCGGACCCGCGATTGTTCAAAGGCATCGCGGTGATGCTGAACAGATGCAATCAGGGAATCACGTTGCTGCATGGCACCGACATAGCCATAGATCGCACTTTCAACATCATCAATCGCATTCAAAAGCGTCTGGCGATAGGTCAGAAACGCCTGCTCGGCTTCTTCTTCGGCGACCGTGATATTGGCACGGCGTTCGCCGCCATCATAAAGGGTCGCGTCAAGAAGTGCGCCAATCGCCGCCATGGCCGTTCGGACAATCGGTCCGGTGCCATACCCCGTTACCCCGAGTGCGAGCGAGCCACTTAGCGTCAATTCAGGATAAAGGGTGGCGGTTTCAACGCCAATTTGCGAGGTCGCACCGATCAAAGCCAGTTCGGCAGCACGGACATCGGGTCGGCGGCGCAACAGATCGGCCGGAATGCCGATTGGCGGGCTGCTTTGAAATTCGGGCAATGGCGATGCATCAAGAAGCAAATCGCGATGGGTGCCCGGCTGGGCGCCAACCAGAATTGAAATGGCATTGATCGACCGGTCAATGCTGATCTGCAAGGTCGGTACGGTTGCTTCGAGGTCGGAAACTTCGGCACGCGCACGCGAGAGATCAAGCTCGGAGCCAAGACCGGTTTGCAGACGGACCTGAACAATGTTGCTGGTCTGACGTTGCAGATCGAGCGAGTCCTGCAAAAGCGCCAGACGTTTCTGAGCACCGCGCAATTCGATATAGTTGGTGATGATATCGGCGATCATGGTGCGATAGACATCTTCGCGCAGATAAACCTGACGGAGATAGTCGGCCTCGGCGACCTGTTCTTCGCGGGCCTGACCACCCCAGATATCCGCCGTCCAGGAAAAATCAATTCCCGCGCCATAGCCCAGTTCATCGACCTGATCGCCACTGGCCCGGCTTGATGTTGACCGTTCTGCCGAACCGTCAAGGGACGCGCCAACAGTCGGACCATTGGCCGCGCCGACCCCGCGTGCAGCGGCCGCGGCAGCACGGATACGGCTAATCGCGATTTTAAGGTCGATATTGTTGGCCACACCTTCGTCTATCAGGCTTTGCAGCACCGGATCGGTGGTGCTTTCCCACCAGCGGCCATGATCGGCCTGCGAGGCGGCAATCACCGGAACTTCCGGCGTATAGGCCCCGACCAGATCAAAGTTCGGTGCGGTATAATCCGGCCCGACGGACTGACACCCGGCAAGTGCGGTCAGAAGTGCGATGCCCGAAACAGCAAACAGACGATTTTTGGTCATGTTATTTTGCACTTCCTTCAATGCCGCCGCGCCCATCCGGACCATGCGGGAATTCGTCGGGAATTTCACCCGTATCAGGAATGGATTCCGCAGCCCGCAACTGTGTTTGCAGTTTAAGACCACCATCGGCACGTGCGGAAACAAGCGGTGCGAGCAACAGATACAGAACCGGTGTCAGGAACAATGTAAAGACGGTGGCAAAGCCAAGCCCGCCAAACACCACCCAACCGATTGCCGCACGGGCTTCTGCCCCGGCACCGGCCCCCAGAACCAGCGGCAGCCCGCCCAGAACCGTTGAAATCATCGTCATCATGATCGGGCGCAGACGCACCATTGCCGCGTCATGGACTGCCTCGCGTACGGAGCGTCCGGAATCACGCAGCTGATCTGCAAATTCAACCACCAGAATACCATTCTTGGCCATCAACCCGACCAGCATCACAAGCCCGATCTGGCTATAGATATTGATCGAAGTGCCACTGAGACTGAGCGCAAAGATCGCCGCAGCCAGCCCGAATGGCACGGTCAGAACAACCACAAGTGCGGACATGAAACTTTCGAACTGGGCGGCCAGAACAAGAAGCACCACCAGAACCGCAATCAGGAAGGTGATCTGGACGTCACTTGAAGTTTCACCAAGGGCCGCGGCATCCCCCAGGAACAGAACACCAATCCCGGGCGGCAGCACCTTGTCAGCAGCCGCATTGACGTCATTGACCGCCTGATCAAGGGTGTAGCCCGGTGCCAGGTTGGCCGACACACCAACCGCGCGTTGCTGACCTTCGCGTTCAAGTTCGGATGCAACGGCTTCCTCACTAAGCGTGATGACAGACGATAGCGGCAGGATGCGACCATTGGTGCCGGTGACAAACAGATTTTCCAGATCAGACGGATCATTGATGCTGCCGACAGCACTGCGCAATTTGACCGGGATGCTTTGGTCATCAACATTGATGTCGGTGACTTCGTATCCTTCGATCATCGCGCGCAAGGTCGTATCAAGTTCATCGATTTCGATGCCCAGATCAAAGGCGCGTTTGCGATCAATATTGACCAGAAGCTGTGGCTGGGTGGTCTGATAGGATACCCGGATACCGGTCAGATTGGGATTGTTTGCTTCGATCTCGGCCTGAAGAGCACGGGCATTGGCAGCAAGATTGCGATAGTTCGTCCCGGTCAGGGCAAACTGCAATCCTTCGCCGGTGCCACCGCGCAGGCCAAGACTGTTGGGTTGCCAAACAAATGCCTGCACACCGGGCAGCGCATTAAGCTTGCCGCGGATGCTGTTGGTGATGTCCTGCTGGCTTCTGGCGCGTTCATCCCATGGCACCAGCGGCGCAATCACCAGCGCACGGTTGGGGTCCCAAAGACCGACAATCGTGTAGATATTCTGGGCTTCGCCCGCATCGACGATCGGGCGAAGAATATTTTCGACCGCTTCGACCTGACGATCCATGTAATCAATGCCGACACCATCAGGCCCGCGCAGCGATACCAGGATACGGCCGCGATCCTCGTTGGGCAGCAATTCCTTGGTCACGACGTTATAGGCACCAAAGGCCATCCCGCCGGCAATGATACAAATGATCAGGGTGATCACCGGATTGCGCAGCACCCATTCAAGGATCACGCGATAAATCCCGGCAAAGAATATCCCGACCCGTTCAAGCAGGTTGGGTTCGGCCTTTGTATCACCGTCATGCGGATCGATATGTTTCAGGCGCGATGCCAGCATCGGACACAAGGTCAGCGCGACAAAGGAAGATACCGCCACCGAAAAGGCCAGAACGAAACCGAATTCCCGGAACAGACGGCCTGCTGTACTGGGCAGGAACGAAATCGGCACGAAAACCGAAATCAGGGTCAGCGTGGTGGCAATGACCGCAAAGAAGACCTGACGGGTGCCAAGCACCGCAGCCGCCATGGACCCAAGTCCCTGATGACGGCGGCGCTGAATGTTTTCAAGCACGACAATCGCGTCATCGACAATCATCCCGGTTGCCAGAACAAGTGCCAGCAAGGTCAGGATGTTGATCGAAAAGCCCATCGCCCAGATCGCGGCAACCGTACCAACCAGCGCGATCGGAATGGTCACCGTCGGGATCAGTGTTGCAGAAAAAGAGCGCAGGAACAGATACAGCACGCCGATCACGATAATGATGGCAAGCGCCAGACTGGTGATCACTTCCCAAAGGGCCCCTTCGATGAAGACCGCATCGTCGGAGTTCACGAAGATTTCGATATCGTCATACTGATTGTTGAGCCGTTCGACCGCATCGCGAATGCCATTGGAAATCGCGATGGTGTTTGATTGCGCCTGGCGCACCACACCAAGGCCGATCACCGCACGCCCGTCGAGACGCACATAGGAAGACGCATCATCGGGGCCATAATAGATATCGGCAACATCGCCAAGCAGGATGCTGTCACGGACCAGCATCTGATTGAGTTTGTCGACTTCCCAGACCGACGCATCGGCACGGACAAAAAGCTTCTGATCGGTCGATTCAAAACTGCCGGCCGGAATATCGAACTGGGCCGTGCGCAACACATCGGCGATGTCTTTGACCGACAGGCCGTAACTTGCAATGCGCAGCGGATCAACACGCACATGCAGGACCTTTTCGCGGTCGCCATTGACCGTGATTTCGGCAACACCGGGCACCGCCAGCAATGCCGGGGAAATCTGGTCATCAACGATATTGGCAAGTTCTTCTTCGGTCAGGCGGTTACTGACCACGGCCATGCGCATGATGGCACTGGCATCGGCGTCGGCCTTGACCACGCGGACTTCCTCAACCTCGTCGGGCAGGCTTCTGGTGGCGCGGCTGACGGCTTCGCGGATGTCACTTGCGGCATCATTGATTTCAACATCGGGAAAGAATTCGATGCGAACCCGTGAACTGCCTTCTTCGCTTTGGGAATTGATGTCCTTGACGCCGCTAACGCGTGAGGCAGCGCTTTCAAGAACCGATGTGACTTCGGCATCGACGGTTTCCGGAGATGCGCCGCTATAGGTTGCGGTAATGGTTACGGTCGGCCGGTCAACGTTGGGCAGTTCGCGGATTTCCACACCGAGCATCGCCGCCAGACCGGCAAGGATGATCAGCAGGGAAACAACACAGACCAGCACCGGACGGCGGATACTGAGCGAGGCAAGATCATTCTGATCCTGATTGCCGGAATGATCGGTCATGATCAGGATCCCTCACCGTCACCCTCGCGGGTGGCAACACCGTTGCGGGTGTCATTGCGAACATCATTGCGGATACTGGCCGAAACCGTGCGGCCCGGACGCAGGCGCAGCACGCCTTCGACCACGATCAGATCACCATCGGCAATCGGCCCATCAAGCAGGATGCGGCCATTGGTACGTTTGACAACCCGGACCGGAATGCGGGCGACCTTGTCATCATCAATACGCCAGACATAAGTCCCGCCATCGCCCCACAACACAGAGATTTCAGGAACAGACGGATATCGTTTGCCTTCGATATCGACATAAACCGCAAAGGACATCCCGGCAAGCAGGCGGCCATTGGGATTGGGCACACGGGCCCGAACGGCGAATGTGCGGCTTTCGGGGTCGATACGGCTGCCGATGGAATCAACAACACCGGTAAAGAGTTCGCCGGGCAGGCTCCAGGTTTCGACACGGACGGACTGACCGGGCTTTACATTGTCAAACCGGGTTTCGGCGACTTCGAAATCGACCAGAATGCTTTCGATATTATCAAGGGTTACAAGAACGGTTGAGCTGTCGACACGGTCACCGGCCTCGATTTGCGGAATGCCGACGATGCCGTCAAACGGGGCCAGAATGGTGCGGTCGGCAAGATCGACTTCGGCCTGATCAAGCTGAATGCGGGCTTCGGCAAGGGCTGTCCGCGCAGAATCGACTTCGCTTGCGGCAACAGCACCCAGCGGGCGGGCCTGTTCATAGCGTGCAAGGAGCTGTTCGGCGTCCTTGACCTGAACCGCGGCAAGGTTGCGGGCAAGCCGTTCACGTTCGGAATTGAGGATAACAAGAACCTGGCCCTTGGTGACCTTGTCACCGGCGCGGACCAAAACGTCTGATACTTCGCCCGAAACAGCCGGATAGATCGAAACCCCGAGTGCGGATTTCCCGGTCCCGACCGATTCAACAACGGTCTTTTCATCCATCAAAGTGGCATATTCGGCAATGACCGGAAGACTGCGTTCACCGCCGGCATCACCACCGCGTTGCTGCGCCTGCTGGGACGGCGCGCCGGGCGACACAAGTGCCGTGATTTCGTCTTTGGCAAAAATATAGGCAGACGCCGCGACTGCAACCAGTGCGACACCTGCGATCAGAAGCGTTGATTTACGCGCCATCGCATTGATACTTCCAAGTCGGGCAGATCACATGATCTTCCCCAAGAGAGCCCTGTTCCCGTCCGGGAAAGTTTCCGTATTTCAATTCATTACCCGTGACGGGTGCTTGTTCTTTTTATGAAACACTTGTACCGGGAAAGATATTGCAACCGGTTGGGCAGAACCACAGAAAAAGTGTATCAGAAACGTCGCAGTTTGTATCTTTCTGCACGATTTGATCGCTGTTTTGATCCATGGTGACATCAAAATACAATTGGCCCGCACAGTCAAAGTGACGTGCGGGCCAATCGTTTGAAAATAAAGGCGTGATCAGGCAGCGCCCAGCATCCCCGATTTCGGAAATGCCACCAGATTGTCCTGTTGCCAGATGTCAGAACCGTCATCAAGGGCCGGATCATCGTTGCCCGATGCATCATCGTCGCTTGCGGCCGAGGCCACAGCACGATCAAGCGATGCGGTCAGTTCGGTCACATTGCGTTCGACCTCGTCCGCCCGACGGTTAAGATCAAGGCTGAGCTTGCGGGTGACTTCGATGTCGTTGGAGACTTCGACAATGGCAGCACCGACATTGCGCACTGCATCCCCGGCCAGTGCGATGGCGCCGGTAATTTCCTCGGTCTCGCGGCGCTGATGTTCGACGTCGCCGGCGACTTCATCGGAAATCGACATCATCGAGCGCACGGTCACGCCGACATCTTCCATCGATGCAACACACCGGTCGGTCACAGCCCCCATGGCATTGACATGTTCGGTGATCTGTTCGGTGGCGCGTTCGGTCTGACCGGCAAGGTTTTTGACCTCGGCCGCGACAACGGCAAAGCCTTTGCCTGCTTCGCCGGCACGGGCAGCCTCGATCGTGGCGTTCAGGGCCAGAAGGTTGGTCTGGCCGGCGATACCACGGATCAGATCGACAATCTGTTCGATACTGAGTGCGACTTCGCGAAGGTCATCGACCGCCTTGGC
>ENA-ORCX01000528-ORCX01000528.1-marine-metagenome-genome-assembly--contig:-NODE-528-length-12658-cov-3.113981_pt1 | contig 12658 bp, 18 predicted proteins | sample MGYA00248630_ERZ508518 | MGnify/ENA primary metagenome ERZ508518 (study PRJEB26188, sample SAMN06268768) | marine metagenome | isolation source: Bioluminescent Bay, La Paraguera, Puerto Rico | place...
GAAGGCGGCCCAGAATCCGGTATAGGCGTCGATGCCGAACTCGGCGTGGTGGGGATGGACGAAATGGTTGGCAACCAGGAGCATCCCCAGAAAAAGCAGCAGCCCCAGCGTCCATGGCCCGGCGTGTCGCTTGCGGGTGTGATCCAGTATTTCTCCCAGTTTTTCTCCGCTATAGTCACTCATGTTGACGACCTCTTTACTTCAAATAATAGTTGGCCTAAGTCTGTTTACCGTTTACCGTTTACCGTTTACCGTTTACCGTTTACCGTTTACCGATAACCTATCACCTATCACCTATACAAACACAGGTAGTTATGGCAATAACGGATTCCGATACATTGGCAACTGGCAACGCGACCCTGATCATCCTGACAGCCCGCATCGTCACCGTGGTGGCCATTTGCCTCAGCCTTTACCAATTGTACACCGCCGGTATCGCCGCCCTCACGGCGCTGGTGCAGCGGTCCATTCACCTGGGCGCCATCCTGGTGTTGACCTTTCTGCTCAAGCCGCCCTTTGACCGTGCCCGCAAGGACCGGCTGAGCCTTTGGGTCGTCATGGACTGGATCCTGGTGGCCGCATCGATCTACTGCACCGCTTACATCTGCATCAACCTGACCGCCATTTTCGAGCGCCAGGGCGACTGGCTGGCCGCTGACCGCATCGTGAGCATCGTCGGCACCATTCTGGTCCTCGAGGCCTGTCGCCGGGTGATCGGGGTCATCATGACCGGGATCTGCCTTCTGGCCATGATCTATGCCTATTTTGGCCCGTATATGCCCGAACTGATCATTCATAAGGGCTATTCGATCGAACGTATTGCCACCACCTTGTGGCTGACCACCGAAGGCATCTTCGGTCTTCCCATCGGCGTGGCGGCAACCTTTGTATTTGTGTTTGTGCTGTTCGGCGCGTTTTTGGAAACCACCGGCGGCGGAGCCTTTTTCATCGAGCTGGCCTATGCCCTCACCGGGCATACGGCTATGGGCCATGAGGTCCATGTATCCACCGGGATATGCGCGGTCACCGTAGGCGGCGTCTCCCCGGAGCCCTCCGGAACCGCCGCGGTAACCCCTGATGCGCAGGCGACGCCGGGCGCCTCAAAGCCGGCGGATACCGCGATAAGCCCTGACGCCGAGACGGAGGCCGCCGCGGCGGAGAATCCATCCGGGGAACAGGATATAGGGGGCAATGTCCTGCTGTGGGCAGGCGGCGGGGTATTGCTGCTGCTGCTCATCGCTGTAATCGTATTGCTGATCATACTGGCCAAGCAGAAAAAGAGGGGACAGGAAAGCCCGGCCGGGGCCGAAGAGCCGCCGCCCTCCCCTGACGATGGGGACGCGGATATAGCGGAAACAGTGGATATCAGCAAGGAATAGGATGATGGGGCTGCCCGGTCACGGGGAGACAATCGCGGACAGGCGGCCCCCCTATGTGGACGCGTATAGGGTGCTTCTCCGTCGAGAGGGGTGCGGGACGCCGCGGGCGGCGTCCCGCGCCACCTACAGGGGGCTGCCGGCGGCAAGAGGTCAATAAAAGGGACGAGGTAAAACCCGTCCCTGCAATATGTATATATCCCTGTTTTTCAAAAGGAGAGGATCCATCCTGTCCGACGGCCTCTCTATCGATTGAATTCCTTGACGGCCCGGTCCATCTTGCGCCTGGCGTCCCGCTCAGCCTGGGTATGGCGTTTGTCGTAGAGCTTCTTGCCCTTGGCCACCGCGAGCTCCACCTTCACCAGACTGCCCTTCATATACAGCTTGGTGGGGACGAGGGTGCGCCCGTCCTGCTGGGTATAGCCGATGAGATGCCGGATCTCCCGCTTATTTAATAGGAGCTTGCGGGTGCGGGTGGGGTCTGTATTGTGGATATTGCCCTTTTCATAGGGGCTTATATGCATCCCGTAGAGGAAGACCTCGCCGCCCCGGACATTGGCATAGCTGTCTTTGAGGTTCACCCGGCCCAGCCGGATGGACTTCACCTCGGTGCCGGTGAGTACGATCCCCGCCTCATAGGTCTCTTCTATAAAATAATCGTGCCGCGCCTTTTTGTTCTGGGCGATCAGCTTGACGCTTTCGGCTCCCATAGTGGATACACTCCTTTGCCAGTGAATGGTATCACGACCTGGTTTGGCTGTCAATCTTGACGGCGGCGCTTAAAAGCGTTACACTAGACGCAGCCATTGAATGAGAGGTATTTGGATAGAATGAAGAAGAGCACCGTTCACTAAGACAATTGAACCGGCTGATCTGTTCCCTGCGGGAACGGAGGATGCCTGTATTAGCTAACGGTGCAGATCCATATGTATAAACATACCGCGCGAGCGGTTTTGAAAGAGGGTGCATTTGTTGCATCCTTTTTTGTTATGGTATTGCGAAGCAATCACCCAAAGGCGAGGGGATTCGATGTCCCCGAACCTTTATAATATGTCTGCGCCAGCGAGAGAGGATCAATGCTATGTCACATGATATAGAGAAAATGGACGCGTTTTTCAATAAGCGAACGAACGGATATGAGGATCATATGCGGTCGGTCCTGGATATGGACGGATTTTACGGCGCGGTGGCCGGGGCCTTTCCCGAGAGTGCGGAAGCCTTTCATATACTGGATCTCGGATGCGGCACCGGCCTGGAATTGGGCTATCTATTTCAGCGGATACCCCATGCCCGGATCACCGGGATCGATCTGGCCGGGAAGATGCTCGATAAACTCCGTGAAACCTACACGAAAAGGATGGACCAGATCACACTGATACAGGCAGATTATGCCGCGTATCCCCTGGGGGCGGCCTGCTATGACTATGGCGTATCGGTCCAAAGCCTGCATCATATCCCCCCGGGGCAAAAGACTGCCATTTACGGCAAGATATATACGGCCCTGGCAAAGGGCGGCGTCTATGTGGAGGGGGATTTCGTAGTGGACGAGGCCGAGGCGCAAGAATACCTGTCCGCCTACCGCGCTCACATGGCAACGGGCGACGGGGGGCGCTATCACCTGGATACCCCCACGACGCTTCAGACGCAGGTCGGATTGCTCAAAGACGCGGGTTTTGGACCGGTGGAGGTCCTCTATCATGAGGATGCCGCCGCCGTGTACAAAGCGGTGAAGGGATGATCCATATGGTATTGATCGAGCTGAAGGATATACGAAAGACATTTATCGAACACATGGTATTGGATGGTGCAGACCTGCGGGTGGATGAGCATGACCGGATCGGCCTCATCGGCCCCAACGGCGCGGGCAAGACCACACTGGCCAATATACTCTACGGCTCCCTGGAGCCGGACAGCGGGACGCGGACCCCCTATAAGAAGGAACTGACCGTGGGGTATCTCAGACAGTCCAGCGAATACACCGAGACCATGATGGAGGCCATGCTCGTTAGCGATCTCGGTGGCCTGCGGCAGGCGGCGGGCCAGATGGGACTGGAGGATGTGTTTGATTGGGACGCGGATAGGGCGGTTACTTTGAGCGGAGGGGAACGGACCAAGCTGGCGTTTTTACAGGCCTGGGCCCAGCGTCCCCATCTATTGATCCTGGATGAGCCCACCAACCACCTGGATATGGCGGGGCGGGAGTGGCTCATCAATGAGATACAGAAATACCCAGGGGCGGTGCTGCTGATCAGCCACGACCGGTATCTGCTGGACCGGACCGCCAATCGCATCGCCGAGGTCGAGGCGGGCAAGGTCCGTATGTACGAGGGGGGGTATGCATTTTACCGGGAGGAGAAGGAACGGCTCATGCGGGAGTATCGCAAACGGTACGAAAAGGAGGAGGCGGAGCAGCGCAGGCTTTCCCGTGATATCCAGCAACTGAAGCAATGGGGCCAGATGGGCCATGATCATTCCAGGAAGAAGGCCCTGGAGAAAGGCGGTTTGAAAGAGTTTTACCGGGTCAAGGCAAAAAAGAAGGATAAGCAGGTCAAGTCTAAACGTAAGCGCCTGGAAAAGCTCAAGGAGAACCGCCTCGATAAGCCGCGGGAGGCAGACCCGGTCCGCATCGCATTCGCAGAGGGGAGCGGTCATGGGCGGCGGATGATCGAGGCCGAGAGTCTCGGACACCTTTTTGGTGATCGGGCGCTCTTTGCCGGGGCCGGTTTCATCATCGAGCGGGACGCCCGCGTCGGTATCACCGGGGACAATGGCTGCGGCAAAACCACTTTGCTGCGGATGATCGCCGGGGATATCAAGCCCGCCCAGGGCCGCCTCTGGGTGAGTCCCTCGGCCCGGATGGGGTATCTCACCCAGGATGTCAATGATCTCCCCAAAGGCAAGTCGCCCCTTGCCTATCTGCAGGCCAGATACCCGCAGCGAAGGGACGCGGGCAATGTGCTGGGGGGAATCGGCCTGCGGGGTGATCTGCTCCACAAGACCATCGGCAGTCTAAGCATCGGACAGCAGATGCGGGTGAAGCTCGCCCAATTGGCCATGGAGGAAGTAAACCTGCTGCTCCTCGACGAGCCCACCAACCACCTGGACCTCCAGAGCCGGGAGGAGGCGGGGGACGCGCTGACACGGTTCCCCGGCACCCTGCTGCTGGTCTCCCATGATAGATATCTCATCGAGGAGGTCTGTACGTCCATGCTGGTGTTTGACGGGGGACGGATCGAGTACCGGGGGCGGGTGGACTTCTCCGCCGGTGGCACAGCCGCCACGGCGGAGGAGAAAACCACGTCCACAGACAGGCTGCTCATTGACACCCGGATCGCGGCGCTGATGGGGGAGATGGCGCATATCCCCAGAGACAGCGAGGAATATGGGAGGAAGGAAGCGGAATTGATGGAATTGATGAGGCAGAGGTAAAGGTGTCTTGCACACCGGATGAGATGTTACCCGCAGGGCCCGATGCCCCCATCGGGCTGTTCGTTCTGGCCGCCCTAAGGCCCGGCTTTAACTGGGTCGCGCTGCTAGTGTACGGAAGCGGCTTTGCAGATAGCGGGCGGCTCAACCAGCGATATGATTTTTGTCTTTCTTTGACTTATAAGCGATGATGCATTATAATGGAAATATAGAAAGTGTACAGGCATAAGAGAAAGAAAGGTGATTATCTACATGGGAATTTTAGGATGGATCATTATCGGCGCTCTCGCCGGCTGGATCGGAAGTATGCTGACCAGAAATGACGCCAATATGGGCGCGATAGCCAATATCGTCGTCGGTATCATCGGCGGATTTATCGGCGGTATGGTGATGAACTTGATCGGCGGACATGGCATGACGGGCTTCAATATATGGAGTCTGTTCGTAGCCGTCATCGGTGCGACGATACTGCTGGTGATTATCAACCTGATAAAGGGAAGATAGTACTGTATTTTCGGAAGTAAGCTAGATGTAAAGGGCGGCTGCATGGCCGCCTTTTTGCTGTCTATAATAAATGCCGAACATTGTCTAGATACACATTCTGAAACCGGTACCGGCTGTCCCCGGTCAGCTCTTCAATTTTCTTTTTCAGCTTGGCAAGCCGCTTGTTTTCCTGCAATCCCGGATACCGTTCCATCATGGCCAGGTACGCCGCGTACCAGAGCTTGTAGTCCTCGTACCGGCCGAAGCATTCGATGGAGCGGTGCCGGAGGTTCCAGGGGTTCAAACCCGCGTAATGGATGCCGTAGAGACCGGAAAGCTCGGGATACCCGTGGAATGACGCATACTTGATATCGATATTGTGCCAGCGGCCCGAGTACCGCAGGGTCAAATACTGCATATCGGGCCAGCGGTAGGTATTGAGCCGCTCCCGGGTCTCGGGCCGGGAAACGTCCTCCATGATCGACCGGTACTCCTCCGCCGAGGGGGAGAGGACATACAGCGCCCCGTTGATCCCCATATTGGTCACATCCGCGGCCACCCGGTCGGTCAACTCCTCTGGTATCAGTGAACCGTGGGGGCAGCAGGCGTAGCGCTCATGCCAGTTCCATTCCCCGGTCTCATAGTAGCGGTCCGGGATCACATACCGGCCGGTCCGGTCGTACTCCATGCAGTATTCTTTTTTCTCATTGATGCAGCCCGCCGGGGTCTCGACTGCAAACAGTGTGTCGTAGCGCGCCAGCGGCAGGATGTCGCTGTCCGCCACCGCGACCTTGTCGTAGGCTTTCTCGTAAACGCCGTCATGGCCCAGCAGCAGGCAGTTGAACCGGGTGAATATCTGGGGCAGGTCCTGCCGCTGCTGTCCCAGCCGGTGGGGGATGCGGACGGGATCGATGACGACGGCGTCGTCATAGAGCGTAAGCAGGGCGTCACGGACGTCAGCAGGCAGGCTCTCGGAAACGATGCAGAGGATATCCGCGGCGGTCTGCTGGCGCCTAAGCCCGTAGGCAAATAGCAGCGCCCCGGGCAGATACCGTCCGTCTCCCAATAAAAATGTCACATACGCGTTGGCCATACACACCTCGCTCCCATCACCGCGAAGTCAAGGTATCATAGGCTTGTGGGCTTGTCAATATCCGGTCAATGGTGGAAATCTCCCGGCAAAGGGGTTGACAAAGGGATGGGGGATGGCTATAGTATAGTATGTCGGTACTGTGCAGCGCAAGATAGTAAACACAGCACAATACGGCGCAGTGAAACAGAATCTGCGATACAGGACCTAACAAAGCGGCAGCAATCGGTGGGGAGGCAGAGAAGTGAATATACAATTTAAAAAAGGGGTGCTGGAGCTGTGCGTGCTCTCGGTGCTGGTCCGCAAGGACTGCTACGGGTACGAACTGGTCCAGGAGATCTCCCAGAATATCGATATATCGGAGGGAACCATCTATCCATTATTGAGGCGGCTCAAGAGCGACGGGTATGTCACCGCCTATCTGGAGGAATCCTCCGAGGGGCCGCCCCGGAAGTATTACCAGTTGACGGACCTGGGTAAGTCCACCCTCAAGACCCTGGCCGCGGAATGGTATGATTTCGTAACCCGGGTCAACCGCATCGTCAAGGGCGGGGCCGCAGATGGATAAGCGGCAGTATCTGGACGCCCTGCGCAAGGGACTGCGGTGGATGCCGGATGCCGACAGGCAGGAGGCCCTCTGCGATTATGACGCGCATTTCGCCGCGGGGCTTTCCCAGGGAAAAAGCGAAGAAGAGATCGCCGCCAATCTGGGGGACCCGGCGGAGACCATCCGGATGTTTCACACCCAGAGCCGGCTGGCCGCCGCCCAGGAGACGGTGGCCCGGGCCCGATCAAACCGTTCGGCAGCCAGTGTGCTCAACGCCATACTGGCCGGGATCGGCCTCGGATTTTTCAATCTCATCATCATCCTGCCCGTATTCTTCGCCCTGGCGGCGGTGGTGATCGCCCTCTACGCGGCGGCGGGGAGTATCGCCGTATCCGGTATCGCGGTCATGCTCGCGGGGATATTCTTTCCGGTGATCGAGCTGGGGCCGCCGTGGCTTACATCGGCTATTTTCCTGCTGGTCGGCATCGGGCTTGCCTGCCTGGGGGTCCTGGCCTGTGTCGGGTGCTGGTACGTAAGTAAATACTTCGCCATCGGCATGATGAAGTATGTGGAGTTCAATATCAATATCGTCCGGGGGCGCAGCCAGCGGCGTGCGCTGCGGCCCCGTCCCGCCGCCGAGACCGCAGCGGATACCCGGTCGGATACCCCTCCTGGTTGGAAAGAGAGAAGGACCCTTGGGGAATGGCTGCGCCGCGCCGGGGACGCCCTGGATACGGCCACGGAAAAGATCGCCCAGGGCGCCCGGAACGCAGGCAGTTGGGCCGCCGGAGAATGGCGGAAATGCAGGGACTGGTGGAACCGATTTTTCTCGAACGAGAAGGAGGATATAAAATGAAGAAATTTGTCATCATCATGGTATCAATCACCGCGGTATGCCTGATCGCCGCCGTGGTGCTCACAGCACTCAATCAAGGCAGCAATCTCTGGGACCGCTCCCGCGGAGGCTGGGAGACTGCGATCGAGGGAGCCGGCGACGCGGTGGACCAGACACAGACGGCTTCTCTGGAGGGCGTCACCAATGTCTCCGTCCGGTCTAGTTCCGACAATATCCTGGTGCATCTGGGTGATGAGGGGGAGGTGCGGGTGCATTATCACGGGACCATCCGCAGCAGCCGCCGCAATGTCCCCGTACCCATCCTGCAGATGAAGGAGACCGCCGGAGGCGTAACATTCTCGTTGGAGCACCCCCGTGTCGCAGGCGGATTATTTTACAGCCGCAATACCGTCCTGGACGTGTACCTGCCCGCCTCCTATGCGCAAGACCTGCATCTGGATGCATCCTCGGGGGATATCTATATAGAGGGGTATTCCCTGCATGAACTGGCCTGTGACGCATCCTCAGGGAGTGTGGCGATACGGGATATTGATGCCGATATAGTCTCCGCGGACACATCCTCGGGGGATGTCAAAGTGGAGGGTATCACAGGAGGCGCCCTCGTGGCCAACGCCACCTCCGGCTCCATCACCGGCGGAGATATCGCCGTCGGCCGGCTCACCCTCGATACCTCCTCCGGGGATGTGCGGCTGAATAGGGTGCAGGGGGATATAGAAGCCAGCGCCACCTCAGGCAGGATCGGGATCACAGAGATCACCGGGGCCGACACGGTGAACGCCGAAACCTCCAGCGGAGATATCCAGATGTCATTTGCGGCTATGGGGCAGGATCTAAAGTGTAACTCCAGTTCCGGCGCGGTGAGGCTTGCGTTCCCCCGCGATGCGGCCTTCGGGATCAATTTTGACACCAGCTCGGGGTCGTTTCACAGCGATTTCCCCGTCACCATGACAAAGACCGAGCGCAACTCGGTGGAGGGATATGTGGGGCGCGACACCAATTCCGTCCGGGTCCAGACATCCTCCGGTGACTGCCGGATCAATAAAAACTAGGGACTGCATTGATGATACAAAGGCAGGGGGATGATCCCCCTGCCCTTTGATTTTATAGTACGTGTTTATCTCACGATAGAGTGGAACAAGCGTTTTTTGAACTTCTTGACGTTCTCCATGTCATGTCTGGCCGCGTAGGCGCCGATCAGCTCCAGGGCGATCCCCAATCCCAGCCCCAATCCGAATAGGAAATGGGGCAGTATGATCAAATGGTTGATTGCCAACAGGGCGCCGACCAGCAACAGGCCGGCTTTCAGATATATATTCATATCAATACTTCCTTTCATAATAAAGCCATAGGGATAGTTTCACCGCGAGCAGGAATAGAATGGCTCCCATGAGAGTGAAAAAGACGGTGAGGTCAAAGAAGGCCGCGACGACGGCGGCGAACCCCAGCCCGATGCCGGATATCTGAAAACCGACGGACCCTGTTTTCTGCATGATCAGGCGTTTCCGCTCGTCATTCTCCTTGATGTACCGCTCCTCCAGCGCCGCGTCGCTGCGCAGGTAGGAAGCGGTCTTTGCGATGTGAATCAGGACATTGGCGATGAGTCCGATGAAAGCCCCGGCTGCGAATTCCTCTCGAAATCTCATCATGGGTCCGGTCATGGGGGGCAGCCGGTCTCCCAGAATAAGCAGGACGGAATAGGTGACGGCGATACCCGCTATCGCGGCAGCCAGCCACGCGATCCTTGTCTTCAGTTTCTTTTTGAATGTCTCCACCACTAGAATACCTCCACTTCATTGAAATCAAATACGTCCTCGATGGCGAGCCCAAAGTATTTGGCGATCTTGTAGGCCAGCACCAAAGACGCGGTGTACTTGCCGCACTCGATGGACGTGATGGTCTGCCGGGTCACGCCCACGGCCCGGGCCAGCTCCTCCTGGGACAGCTTGTGCTGTTTCCGCAGCGCGGGAATGATTGTCTTCATTATGTTCTCCTTTGCAAAGTATGCTTTGCGAAACTAGTATAGCTTGCTTTGCAATAGTTGTCAAGCTGGCTTTGCAAAATATAATAAAAAGTATGAAGCCCCATACCGAATCCGCGATTCATGGTATAATCACTGGATATTAGGGAGGCGATGCCATGGACTTCTTTGACGCTGTTGAAAATCTGCCCCCACTGGAGACAAACCGATTGATCCTGCGCCGGGTGCTGCCCACCGACGCCGAGGCGATCTTTTGCTACGCCTCCCGGCCCGAGGTCACCGCCAATCTCACCTGGCGGACCCATCGCAGCCTGGAGGATACCTATCTCTTTATCCAGGGACTCCAGTACGGGTACGCCGAGGGGACGGCGGCGGACTGGGGGATCGTCTGCAAGGAAGACGGACGGTTTATCGGCACCATCGGCATGGCCCATGTCAGCCGGGTCCATGGCTATGGGGAAGTGGGATACGTGCTGCACCCCGATTATTGGGGGCGGGGGATCGTGACCGAGGCGCTGGGCGCCATCATTGATTTCGCGTTTGCCCATGGACTGAACCGGGTGGAGGCGGTCCACGCCGTGGAGAATCCGGCCTCGGGCCGGGTGATGGAAAAAGCGGGGATGACCTGCGAGGGACTGCTGCGCCAGCGGTACAGTATCCAGGGGCAGTACCAGGATATGAGGATGTACTCCATCCTGCGGGAGGAGTGGGGGAATAGGCTATAACATTTTGAGGCGTATTATAATTGGAAATGGTATTGGTGCTGCGCGTGGTGCCGTCGCGATCACGGCAGTGTGTCCTGTACGGGCTATCTAGTATTTAAAACTACGTGATGAAATGTGATATATTTGTGATGTGGTAAAAACAACTTGAGTTCATGCTATGGGTCTATTACAATAGTCGTAGAACAAAATGCAGAATGGAGAATCCCATGGCTGAACGAAAAATCGCCCTTTTGACCGACAGCACCTGTGATCTCACCGACGAAGAACTGGAGGCGCTCGATATTCGCATGATCCCCATGCGGATCGTCTATGAAGACCGCGAATACAGGGACCGGATGGACATCACGCCCCAGCAGGTATACGACAGTTTGACGGAAGAAGTGCCCCATTCATCGCTGCCTCTCCCGGAGGATGTGATGGCGTGTCTGGATGCGCTGAAGGCCGAGGGGTACACGGACGTACTGTATATATCCGTATCCTCGGGACTCTCCGGCACTTCCCAGATGATGCGGGTGCTTTCGGAGCAGTACAGCGGCCTCACGATACACGTGCTGGACTCGAAGACGCTCTCCATGGGACTCGGATTCCTGGTGCTGGAGGCGGCGAAGGCACTGAAAGAGACCGGTGACATAGCCAAAGTAATAGAACATGTAAAGCAGGTGCGCGCCAAGACCCAGGCGTATTTCGTGATCCCCACACTGAAATACCTGAGAATGGGGGGACGGATCGGAGCAGTGGCCGCCGTGCTGGGCTCCACGCTGAACCTTAAGCCCGTGATCACCGTTTCGGCGGAGGGCAAATACGTAACCGCCGCCAAGGTCCGGGGATTTCAGAATGCGATCCACCGGATGGAGGCAATAGTAGCCAAGCATTTCGCTAAACAGCCGGTCCATCTCGCCATCGTACACGGGGATGCGTATGAGGGCGCGATGGCGCTCTCCGACCGTCTACAGAATACCATGTCGGTGATCCAGTCGCGGCTGCGCCAGATCAGTCCGGTGCTGGGCGTACACACCGGGCCGGGGCTTTTAGGGATCATCGCGTATCCGGCGGTATGATATCATACATAGAAAACGCCGGGTCCTTGATGGGCCATGCCTTCCTGGCCGACAGATTTTGGGACAGTATCCCGGGGAATAATATAAAATAAGGTAATCGTGCCGGTAAACGCCGCGGAGTATGCGGTCGGCATGGCATTAGACAACTGCGCGGCAGTAGAACGGAGCACCTATGGACGAAACAAAAATCGCCATCATGACCGATTCCACCTGCGACTTAACCGATGAGGAACTGAAGGAATTCAACATCCGCATGATCCCCATGCGGATCGTCTATGAAGACCGGGAATACCGGGACCGCGAGGATATCTCGCTGCAAGAGGTCCTAAACGGACTGGGAGAGGAAGTCCCCCACTCATCCATGCCGCTGCCGGAGGATGTGATGGACTGTCTCACCGGCATAGAAAAAGAGGGGTACACCGATGTGCTGTATATCTGCGTATCGTCCCAGCTCTCCGGTACGTTTCAGATGATACGGATGATGGAGGAGCGGTATCCGGACCTGCAATTTCATGGATTTGACTCCCGGGCCATGTCCATGGGGGTCGGGTTCCTGCTACTGGAGGCGGCGAAGGCCCTGAAAGAGTCCGATGACCTGTCGGCGATCACCAAGCGGCTCGAGGCGATCCGGGATCAGTCCCGGACTTTTTTCGTCATGCCCACCCTGAAATACCTGCGGATGGGCGGCCGGATCGGCGCGGTGGCGGCGGTGCTGGGCTCGACGCTGAACCTAAAGCCGGTGATCACCATCTCCGAGGGCCGGTATGTAACGGCCGCCAAGGTCCGCGGTTTTCAGAATGCCGTCGGCCGGATGGAGCAGTTGGCCGCCAAGCATTTCGGGCACCGTCCCGTCCATCTGGCGGTGGCCCATGCCGACGCCCCCGAGGCGGCCAAGTCTCTCAGCGACCGCCTGCATGAGGCGCTAAACGTAGTACAGTCCCGCCTGCGCCAGATCAGCCCCGTACTGGGGGTGCACTCCGGCCCGGGCCTGCTAGGTCTCGTCGCCTATCCCGCTATATAAAGCAAAAAGGGCCTCTTCATTTGGACTGAACCCCAAGTATAGGACAATAAAAAGGGGACTAGACGCATAATAACTAACCATTACGGAAGCTGGCATCG
>ENA-ORCX01000529-ORCX01000529.1-marine-metagenome-genome-assembly--contig:-NODE-529-length-12652-cov-2.784970_pt1 | contig 12652 bp, 11 predicted proteins | sample MGYA00248630_ERZ508518 | MGnify/ENA primary metagenome ERZ508518 (study PRJEB26188, sample SAMN06268768) | marine metagenome | isolation source: Bioluminescent Bay, La Paraguera, Puerto Rico | place...
ATCAATCCCTGACTTCGGTATCGTCATCGGCCTTGAAGGCGGTATTGACGGTCTGATTCATCTGTCTGACATCTCCTGGGAAGAAGACAACGAAGAACTGATTCGTGACTTCAAGAAAGGTGATGAAGTTGAAGCGGTTGTACTGGCAATTGACCCTGAACGTGAGCGTATCTCACTGGGTATCAAACAATTGCAGGATGATCCGTTCTCTTCATTCCTGTCTGAAAACCCACGTGGCAGCATCGTCAAAGGCACTATCAGTGCGGTTGACGCTCGTGGCGCCACGGTTGAACTGGCTGAAGGTGTAGAAGGTTACATCCGTGCCGCTGACATCGCCCGTGAACGTATCGATGATGCCAGCAAAGTCCTGACTGTAGGCGAGGAAGTGGAAGCGAAATTTACCGGTATGTCGCGTAAAGACCGCACCCTGACGCTGTCTATCAGAGCCAAGGACGAGAAAGAAGAAGCAGAAGCTGTTAAAGAGTACAGCAACGTTTCTTCTGGCAACACCACGCTGGGTGATCTGCTGAAAGAGCAAATGGATCAGAAAGATAATTAATATCTGACTGTATCAGGTGCACCCGGCTCCGGCCGGGTGCGCTGCTTTTAGTCAATGGATTGAACCCCCTCTTAACATCGGTGTGTTTGGCGCATTATTCCAGGAACAATAAAGACATGACCAAATCAGATTTGATCGAAGCATTATCTGAAAAACAATCTCTACTGAATTATCGCGATGTTGAGCTGGCCGTAAAATTGATTCTCGAACAAATGAGTGACAGCCTGTCCAGAGGTGATCGTATCGAGATTCGCGGTTTTGGCAGTTTTACACTGCACCACAGACCTCCCCGTATCGGCCGTAATCCCAAAAGTGGTGAATCGGTTAAGCTGGACGAGAAATTTGTTCCGCATTTCAAACCTGGCAAAGAACTTCGTGACCGTGTTAACGACGCGGCGGGTTACTGATACCCAGCAATGAAACTGAGTCAGGAAGCGGTTAGCGAATATAACCAAATCCACAGTTACGATAATGACCATGTGGTCATTCGTCCCCAACATCAAAACCGACTCGAGACTGTCGAGTCGAACTTTATCCTGACCCGCAATCAGCTGATCGCTGACTGGCCGGTGACGGAGATTGTCAACATTACGGCCGGGCAACTGGCCGAACTCAAGAAACTGGATCCGGAAGTGATTTTATTCGCGACCGGGTCTGGTCTCTGTATTGAACTCCACAAAATCGCCAGTGAATTCATGCAATCCCAGATTGGTGTTGAATTCATGGATCTCGGCGCCGCCTGCCGTACCTTCAATCTTCTGGTCAGTGAGCAGCGTAAAGTGCTGTTGGCCGTCAGTTTTGACGCCCTGTGATCAGCTTCGCACTTTGCCCGCAACATCCCCGAAAGCGCTGTTTTGAATGATTGTTTTTTTCTTAATAGAACAATCTAAGTTACTGTTTTATCAAGCGCTTGAAGCTGGAGTGATACCGGTTGCAATGGTCAGAACTTGACCACCCAGATGGTTCTTAGGAAAATTCCCTGCTACGCAGAATAAATAAAGCATTTGCCAGCCTGATGGGCATTTCGCAAATCATTGATCCAGATCAAGACTTGTAGCCCATGTTAAGAGTCGCGTTCAGGTAAAATTCAGCATGCTTTATTTATAAAGGCGTAATGAAAAGGGTCCTGGCTCCTACAAAATAATAATGGGGGCTGAGAGAGAGTTTTCCAAAGAGAGAAGGTGTGGTCGCTATGCAAGCGGAACAACAGCAGTATAACTATCAGGTGGTCAAGTGGTTCGCCTATATGGCGTGTGTCTACTTGGTCATCGGCACCGGTGTCGGTGTTTATATCGCTTCGGAGCTGGCTTGGCCGGTTCTGAACTTCGACAATCCTTACATCAGCTTCGGACGACTGCGTCCGGTGCACACCAATGCGGTTATTTTTGCATTCGGTGGTTCCACTCTGATGGCGACGGCCTATTACGTGGTACAACGTACCTGTGGTACCCGCCTGTGGAGTGACAAAATGGCCTGGTTCACCTTCTGGGGCTGGAATCTGGTCATTCTTGCTGCGGTCATTACGCTGCCGCTGGGTTACACCCAATCCAAAGAATACGCTGAACTGGAATGGCCAATCGATATTCTGATTGCTGCTGTCTGGCTGGCTTACACCTTCAACTTCATCATGACCATTTCAATCCGTAAGGTTTCACATATTTATGTGGCCAACTGGTTCTTCCTGGCCATGATGATCATGATCACCTACCTGCACGTGGTCAACAGCCTGGCGATCCCAGTTGAGTTATTCAAATCCTACTCCATCTTCTCTGGTGTTCATGATGCGATGATTCAATGGTGGTACGGGCATAACGCGGTAGGCTTCTTCTTGACCGCAGGCTTCCTCGGCATCATGTATTACTTCGTACCGAAACAGGCCAACCGTCCGGTTTATTCCTATCGTCTGTCAGTGATTCACTTCTGGGCACTGGTCTTCGGTTATGTCTGGCTGGGCGCTCACCATCTGCAATACACTGCATTGCCTGACTGGACCGGTTCGCTGGGTGCGGCTATCTCACTGGCGATGATCATTCCTTCCTGGGGTGGTGCAATTAACGGTATGTTCACCCTGTCAGGTGCCTGGGACAAACTGCGCACCGACTACATTCTGCGTTTCCTGATTGTGTCGCTGGCTTTCTACGCAATGTCGACCTTCGAAGGTCCGGTGATGTCGTCCAAAACTGTGAATGCCCTGTCTCACTACACTGACTGGACTATCGGTCACGTTCACTCCGGTGCGCTTGGCTGGGTAGCGATGGTGTCTATCGGTGCGCTCTATCACATGGTTGAGCGTATGTGGGGTACCACCATGTATTCAGTGCGTCTGGTCAATATTCACTTCTGGATGGCAACAATCGGTACCGCGGTCTACATCACTGCGATGTGGGTATCAGGCATCATGCAAGGTCTGATGTGGCGTGCCTATGACGAATACGGCAACCTGGCTTACACCTTCGTTGAGTCTGTCGCTCAGATGCATCCTTATTATGCGATGCGTGCTGTCGGCGGCCTGATTTTCTTCCTGGGTGCCTGCGTCATGCTGTTCAACGTCACCGTGACTATCCGTCGCGCGATTGCCAAACCGTCTGCCGAAATGGCGACTGCGGCTAATATTTAAGGAGACTGGAATGTCTGATCATAATTCTAATAAACCAGTTACCTTCCAGGAGAAACTGGAGAAAAATATCTGGGCTCTGGTGCTGGCAACAGCACTGGTCGTCTCGGTAGGCGGTATCGTCGAAATCGTCCCGCTGTTCTATCTGGATACTACATTTGAAGATGATGTGTTTCCGGAATATGAAGAGTTGAAAGGCGTCCGTCCCTACACAGCACTTGAACTGGCTGGTCGTGATATCTACCAGCGTGAAGGTTGTTATCTGTGCCATTCACAGATGGTACGTCCGTTCCGTGATGAGAAAGACCGTTATGGTCACTACTCTCTGGCAGTCGAGTCTCAGTATGACCACCCATTCCAATGGGGTTCAAAACGTACCGGACCTGATCTGGCCCGTGTCGGTGGTAAATACTCTGATGCCTGGCATATTCAGCATCTGGAAGATCCGCGTTCGGTTGTGCCCGAGTCCATCATGCCAAGTTATCCATGGCTGCACGATGCCACTATTGATGGCGAAGGTATGGAAAAACGTCTGCGTGCGATGAAAGCGCTGGGTGTGCCTTATACCGATGAGCAAATCGAAGGCGCTGCAGAAGCCGTTGAGGGTAAAACCGAAATGGAAGCGATGGTGGCTTATCTGCAAGTGCTGGGCACCATGGTGAAATTCGAGCCGGGCAGAGATTATCGTGAGTAAACTTCAAGAGTATTTTCATACTGATTGGAGCGCGATGACCGGAACCGACTGGTTCGGCCTGGTATTTACAGTAGTGATCTTTCTACTGATGGTGGGACTGTATTTCTGGGTGCTGAACCCAAAAAACAAAGACAAGATTGAGTCCCATCGTTCCATGCCGCTGGATGACGAAGACGAGACAAATTCGGAGAAAAAAGATGGCTGATAACAAAAAGAATCCTAATGAAGTGTCTGATACAGGGCACGAATGGGATGGTATCAGAGAGCTGGAAAATCCCCCACCGCGTTGGTGGACCAATGCCCTTTACCTGAGCGGTCTGCTGGTACTGGTGTATTTCATCCTTTATCCTGCGCTGCCGCTGATCAATGAGAGCACTAAGGGTCTGCTGGGCTGGACCATGATCAAGGAGTACAAGGAAAACCTGGCTGAAGTTGAAGCAAAACGTGCCCCGTTTGAAGAAAAACTGGAAGCCATGACTGCTGAAGAAATCCTGGCTGATCAGGACATGCGCAACTACGCAGTCGGTTCCAGTAAAGTGCTTTATGGTGATAACTGTGCGGCCTGTCACGGTACCGGCGGTATCCCGGCGCCAGGCTCAGGCTATCCGATCCTCGCTGACGATGACTGGCTCTATGGTGGTGACGTCAACACTATCGTGGAAACGCTGGCTAAAGGTCGCCAGGGCATGATGATGGCACACAAAGACACGCTGAAACCCGAAGAGGTCGATGGTCTGGTTCAGTTTGTGGTGAATGCTGCAGAAGGCAAAGCGACTGAAGCAGGCTGGAAACTGTTCAACGATAAAGGCTGTGTCGGTTGTCACGGTGCTGATGGTAAAGGTATTCATGCGCTCGGTTCTGCCAACCTGACTGATCAGATCTGGCGCTTCTCCGGTGAGCCGGAAGAAATCCGCTATACCATTCTTCATGGTGTCAATGATCCTTCAGATCCTCAAACCCGTGTCGCAGTGATGCCCGCATGGAACGAGAAACTGGCGGTCAAACTCGAAGCTCAGAAATGGGAAGAAGAGCCTGAATACGACGGCACCGAAACCGAACGTCTGACCGAAACAGAAATCAAGAAACTCGCTGTCTACGTTCACCAGTTTGGTGGTGGTCAGTAAAGAAAGTTTTATGGCCCTGATATGGTTTCAGGGCCATACAAATTCCACAGGAGGAATCAAAGATGGGATTTGATGCAGTAGTGATTGGCTCGATTGCCAGTGTTGTTGTCGCCATTCTCGTGGTCGGTGTAATTGCTTACCGGATCATGAAGCAGATGGGCGACGACAATAAACAAGATTAAAGCTTGTTCAAGGATGAAAAGCCGGCCCGGTGTCGGCTTTTTTATCACAAATGAATATCAGAAACTACTAATATTACTTCTGATCCGGAAATAGCAGGTAACAGCATGGCCGAACAGCAAGCCACTACAGCAAATGATACCAATGCCATTTACGAAGAAGTCGCCGACTGGCACATCAACACCGGTGAAGAAAAGGTGGTGGCCAAGCGACTGAAAGGGCGTTTCCGTCTGCGTAAATGGATGGGCATGTCGGTCTGGTCGATATTCTTTCTAGGGCCGTATCTTCGCTGGGATGGTCAGCAGGCGATTCTGTTTGATATCCCCGACCGTCAGTTCCGCTTTTTTGACCTGACCGTGTTCCCGCAGGATATCTGGATGCTGTCCCTGACCCTGCTGTTTTTCGCCATTCTGCTGGCCGCCGTCACCAGTGTCGCCGGCCGTGTCTTTTGTGGTTATTTCTGCTTCCAGACCGTCTGGACCGACATCTACACCTTTATCGAAACCAAACTCGAAGGTGACACCCCGCAAAAGGCCCACAAATTCAAACAAGCCCCCTGGACTTTGGACAAAACCTGGCGGGTGCTCACCAAACACAGCCTGTGGATTGCCATCGCCTTGCTCACCGGCCTCTCATTCTGCGCCTGGTTTACCGATGCCTACCAACTGTGGGGCGATGTCTTCACCCTGACCGCCCCCATGCCGGTCTGGGGCGCCATTGCCGTATTCGGCGTTTTCACTTACGGCTTTGCCGGCTTTATGCGTGAACAGGTCTGCTTCTGGCTCTGTCCCTATGCCCGCCTGCAGGGCGTCATGTACGACCAGGACACCGTGCTGCCGGCCTATGACGCCGAGCGGGGCGAACCCAGAGGCAAACTTAAAAAAGGCGCCGTTGATGGCAGCAAAGGCAGCTGTATTGACTGCAAAGTCTGCGTGGCCGTGTGTCCCACCGGTATTGATATCCGTAAAGGTCAGCAGGAAGGCTGTATCACCTGCGGTTTATGTATCGACGCCTGTGACAGCATCATGGACAAGACCGACCAGCCCCGTGGCCTGATTCGTTATGCCAGCTACAAGGAACTGCATCACGACCAGAACGTCTTACCGATGTATAAACGGCCGCGGGTGATTATCTACAGCCTGATATTGCTGCTGGCATTAAGCGGCATCGTCTATGGCTTTACCACGCTGTCACCGACCGAATTCAAAGTCATTCATGACCGCCAGCCGCTGTATGTCAGACTCAGTGACGGCTCGATACAGAACAAATACACGCTGAAGCTGCTGAATAAAACCCAGCAGCCTTTGACGGTGAGTTACAGTGTCAGCGGTCTTGAAGGCGCCAGTCTGCATGGCATGGAACAGGAAGTGATAGTCGAGCCGGGACGGGTGGTGCCTGTGACGGCGCTGGTCAGGGCCCCGGCGGATGTGACCGAGGACGGGCTGGCACCGATTACCTTTGAGGCCAGGGTGCTGGAGCAGCCGCAACTGAACACCCGCTATGACAGTATGTTTATGGCGCCGGAGTGATCGTCTCTGGCAGTCACTTCCGGCTTGCCTGAGTTTATCTGGACTTGCTAGGGTAGAGCCCGCTTAGATGCGGGCTTTTTATTGATGGACGGGAATCATGAAATACAACAAGTTAGGAAACAGCGATATTGATGTCAGCCGGATTTGTCTCGGCACCATGACCTATGGCGAGCAGAATACGGAGCAGGAGGGGCACCAACAGCTCGATTTTGCTGTAGAAAAGGGTGTGAACTTCATTGATACCGCTGAGTTGTATGCCATACCGCCTAAAGCTGAAACCTACGGCGCTACTGAAAAAATAGTCGGAAACTGGCTGAAAAAACGAGGCTGCAGGGATGATATCGTGCTTGCCAGCAAAATTGCCGGTCCTGGACCAGATTGGGTGTCACATATTCGCAGTGGTCATACCCGCTTTGATGCAGACAATATTTCCCGTGCGCTCAATGATAGTCTGAGTCGCTTACAGACTGACTACATCGATCTCTACCAACTGCACTGGCCCGAGCGAAAGACGAATTATTTCGGCAAGCTGGGTTATCAGGCTGATAGCAGTGAAGCTGATCTCACTCCCGTCTATGAGACCCTGCAAGCACTGGAGAAAGAAGTCCGGGCAGGCAAGATCCGTTATATCGGTCTTTCAAATGAAACACCCTGGGGCATCATGCAGTTCTTATGGACAGCACGCGTGCTGAACTTGCCTGCTGTTGCCACGGTTCAGAACCCCTACAGTTTGCTTAACAGAACCTATGAAGTGGGCTGTGCCGAAATTAGCCACCGTGAAGATGTCGGATTGATGGCTTATTCGCCGTTGGGTTTCGGTGTGTTGACCGGCAAATATCTGGATGCCGAGCCGACAGGAGCAAGACTGACCCGCTGGCCTCATTATGCGCGTTACAGCAACGAGCAGGCGGTGGCTGCGACTCGTGAATATGTTCAGTTGGCCAAACGTTATCAACTGGATCCTGCACAAATGGCGCTGGCTTTTGTGAATAGCCGTCCGTTCCTGTCAGCAAATATTATCGGCGCCACCGATATGCAGCAGCTGAAAAACAATATCGCCAGCATTGATCTTGAACTGGATGATGCATTGCTGGATGAGATTGAGACGATTCATCGTCGTTATCCAAATCCATCGCCCTGAAGTCATGCGTTGAGCTTTAGCAGTAAAGAAAAATGTGAACGGGCTAGCATTTTTAAAACGATTGCTGTATCTCTGAACCTAAAAAAAGGTTTGAAACAAGGAAATCAAACCGAAGCAGGACTCAAAGAGGGAGGACAGCATGCAGAAGCCCGACATGGTCAGACTCTGGATTCTTGGAGCGCTGTTGTCATGTTTCTCAACTGCTAGTGCTGACTCCAAGCCCTCATCACCACTCGATCTGAGCCTGCAGGAACTGCTTGAGATCGAAGTCACTTCCGTATCGCGGCAGGCAGAATCACTCTCCAGTGCCGCCGCAGCCATCTATGTCATCACTGGTGAAGAAATTCGCCAGCGCGGCTTTCAATCCATTCCGCAGGCGCTGAGAGATGTGCCCGGGCTGCATGTGGCTCAGATTGACTCGCAGAAATGGGCCGTCAGCAGCCGTGGTTTCAATGGCCGCTACAACAACAAGATGCTGGTTCTGATAGACGGTCGCAGTGTCTATTCCCCTGAGTTTTCCGGCGTTTACTGGGAAGTGCAGGATACGCTGATGGCTGATATTGATCGGATAGAGGTTATTCGTGGTCCCGGCGCAGCCATCTGGGGCGCTAATGCGGTCAATGGTGTTATCAATATTATCACCAGGCACAGTGCGGATACCCTGGGGGGATATGCTGAACTGGGGGCAGGTGATTATCAGCAATCCTTTGCAGGCTTCCGTTATGGCGGACGACTGGCCCCAGGCCTGACCGGACGGGCCTATGTAAAGGCATTCAAACGTGATGATCTGGACTTTGACCCTGTCGATGTCAGTCCTTCAGCAGCGGCGCTGATTAGTCAATCTGACACCGATAATGGTTGGTGGAAACAACAGATGGGCGGGCGGCTGGATATGAGTCTGGGGGCAGCCTCAACCCTCACTCTCAGTGCCGCGGCCTACGACAGCATGATGGATCAGACTGTCACTGTTCCAACCCTGACAGCACCTTTCATCGAATATCCCAATATCAATACTGAATCCCGCGGCTGGCATCTGTTGGGAGATTATAGTCGTGCTTTGTCAGCCAATTCGCAACTGAACCTCAAAGCATACTTTGATCATGCCAAGCGGGATGAGTCTTTTTTTGGCTTCAGCCGCGACACCTTGGATCTTGAAATGTCCCATCATTTTGAGATGGGGGAGCGTCATGAACTGTTGTGGGGGATGGGATACCGACACATAAATAATGATCTGGACACCAACCAGACAGTGATTGATACCCAGGGCGAAAATGAAAGCATCAACTTATGGAGCCTGTTTGTTCAGGACCAGATTACGCTGAAACCGGATACTTTATGGCTGACCCTGGCGGCGCGCCTGGAGCATCATTCCTACACTGATTTTGAATGGCAGCCCACTGTCAGATTAAGTTGGCAGCCTGCCGAACAGCATCGCTTCTGGACCGCTTTATCACGGGCGGTCAGAACGCCTTCACAGGCCGAAAACGAATATCTGATTAATGTTGGCAACCTGGCGCCAATGACGGCATTCAACCCGACTGGATTTGTAAATCGTTTGATTCTGGCGGGTAATTCTGACTACGATTCTGAGGTGATTCAGAGTATTGAAGCCGGCTATCGCTATGCAGCTGGCAATCACTTCAGTCTCGATACAGCGGTTTTTTACAATGATTATGACGATCTGCGCAGCAGTCGTGTAGCAGAAACCGATTTTTCAAGCTTACCGGCTTATCTGACGACCTTTTCTGCATTTGATAACGAGGCCAGTGGCCATAACTACGGTCTTGAATTATCCGCTAACTGGTTGCTTAACCGTGACTTAAAGCTGCGACTTAACTATAGCTACACTAAAAGTGATTTTAGTGACGGCCAGCCCCAGAATACGGATTCACCTGAACAAATGGTTTCCTTGCTGGCGAACTGGCGCATCAGCCGCGATATTGACCTGACAGCCAGCTGGCGTTACGTCGATCGCAGCCAATCTATTGACCCGATTCAGGTAGATAACCAGACGGTCGATGCCTATCACGGTGTGGACCTGGGAATGAACTGGCAACTGACGCCGGAGCTGAAATTCTCTGCTTTTGCCCGTAATCTGTTTTACGGCTCCCATGTTGAATATAAAGCCGAGCTGTTTTCCATACCTTACCGGGTGGAGCCCAGTTTCTTTGGCAAGTTGACGCTGGAGTTCTGACACGATGGCCTGGCGTAGCTTAAAAACATTCACACTTGTGCTGGCGCTGCTGAGTCCGAGCGCACAGACAGCGACAGCGCTGGCCGATCCGCCGGACTCACGATCCTTGATCGCTGCACTCAACTACAATTTTGCCAAATATGCAGACTGGCCCGGTGAAGAGCATGCAGAGTCGATCGACCTGTGTTATTTCACTGATTCTTTCAAAAACAGTTTCAGCGAACTGCGTGACAAGGCCATTTTTGACAAGCCGGTTAATACCCTGCAAATCAGGGATGTGGAGCAGACAAGCCGTTGTCACTTGGTGTACATTGACCGCAGTGAACGTAACATTCTTCAGCGTTTGTTCGTTTACTTGCGAGACAAGCCGGTACTCACGGTTTCTGATATTACCGGTTTTGTTGATGACGGCGGCATGATTGAAATTGTTCGGGTTGATAACAAGTTCCGTTTCAAAGTGAATATGTCGAGAATGGAATCATCCAATCTTAAAATGAGCTCTCAGGTGTTGAAGCTGGCTGTTGAAGTCAAATGAAATGGATAAAGACGCTCAAATTCCGCTTGATTGTGACCATGATGGGGCTGGTGCTGCTCACTATCCTTATCATTTCAGTCTCTATTATCAGCAATCAACGTCATGCACTCGAGAAGCAGGCACTGCAGGACTCGACTGCTTTGGGTGAGTTGCTGGTGACCAATACGCTCACTGCCGTATTGTTTGATGATGCTATTTCAGCCCGACAGTCACTGAAAGCACTTCGGGTAAGGCGCGATATCAGCCAGGTCATGATTTTTGATGATGAGGCCCGTCTGTTTGCGAGCTATCAAAACAGTGGCAACCAGGCGTTGCCGGACAGTGAGACTTTGCGTCAGGTGCTGGATACACATGAGCCTGTCATTATCGAGAATGAACGCGGCCTGCAGCTGATGATGCCAATGATTAGTCACGGTGACAGTATCGGTGTGCTCTATCTTCTGGATAATCTGGCATCGTTAAAATCCCAGCTGGCGGCTTTCTACCGGGTGGTTGCTCTGACAGCGTTGCTGGCTTTTTTTGCCAGTCTGATGGCCATGTTCTGGCTGGTGTCGCTGTTCACCAAACCAATGAATGAAATGCTGGCCACGATTCGTGATATTACCATTCACCGTGATTATCGACGTCGTGCACCGAAAGCTTCCACAGTAGAGTTCAACCAACTGGCTGACAGCTTCAACCAGATGATCAGCGAAGTGCAGATGCGTGGTCAGCAGCTTGAAACCATGAATACCGAACTTGAACAGCGGGTGCAGGCCAGAACTGAAGCTCTGGAAACGGCGTTGCAACTCGCCAATGAGGCCAACCATGCCAAGGCACAGTTCCTCGCTATGATGAGTCATGAAGTACGAACCCCTTTAAATGGGGTCATAGGTTTTGCCGAGTTACTCAAGCTCAATGCGCTGGATGATGAAGCTCGTGAAAACGTTCAACTGCTCAACGATTCAGCCCAGTCTTTACTGGCTTTGCTGAATCAGATTCTGGACTTCTCCAAGCTGGATGCCGATAAGGTCGAGCTGGAAAAGCAGCGCCTGAATATGGCGAGTTTTATGAAGTCAGTGGTTGAAACCAACCGCGCAAAAGCAGAGCGGAAAGGCCTGAAGCTGGAACTCACACTGCATGACTGTCATGCCGACTACCTTGTCGACCCATTACGCTTACGGCAGGTGCTCAATAATCTCATCGACAATGCCATTAAATTCACTGCCAGAGGTCATGTCAGAGTCAGCCTGGCGGCTGGACAAAATGACAAAGATCACTGGCTTGATTTTGAAATTGAAGATACAGGTGCCGGTATCGCCGAAAGCAAATTGCAATCGATATTTTCTCCCTTTTCTCAGGCTGACAGCTCTGTTACCCGGCAATATGGCGGCACCGGCCTCGGACTCGCTATTTGTGCTCAACTGATAAAGCTGATGAAAGGCCAATATGGTGTAAAAAGTCAGGAAAAGCAGGGCAGTCTGTTCTGGTTCAGAATTCCGGCACAAGCGCTGGATACGATTCAAGCACTGAGCAAGCCTGCCAAGGCACCAGCACGGCAGGTCAGAGCCACCAGTGGTAATTTGATTCTGCTGGCAGAAGATAATGAAATCAATCAATCAGTGGCTGCCGGTATGCTGGAGAACTTCGGTTACCAGGTGCAGATCGTCAGCAACGGCCTCGAGGCCGTGAATGAGTGCAATAAGAAGCACTATGATCTGATTCTGATGGATTATCACATGCCGCAAATGGGCGGGCTGGAAGCTACCGCGTTAATCCGGGACAGCAGCGGACAGGGCCTGAATAGCGAGACACCAATAGTCGCGCTGACGGCTGATATTCAGGATGGCGTAGAAGCAGAATTTCGTCATGCCGGTGCGGATGACTTTCTGATCAAACCTTTTAAGCTGGAACAATTGAGCGAGATTGTCAGCCGCTGGCTTGATAAAACAGAATCACCGGTACAGAACGACCTGGTAATCGATGAGGACGTGCTGGAGGAAATTCGTCAAATGTCAGGTGAGCAGGCACCTGAGCTCATCAACAACATCATGGAGTTATACCTGCAACAAACACCGGAGCTGATTGATGATATTCAGCATG